>JYMV01048652.1_pt1 | contig 11174 bp, 11 predicted proteins | sample 338911 | NCBI WGS metagenome assembly JYMV01 (sample SAMN03354496, study PRJNA234377) | hydrothermal vent metagenome | biome: Deep sea; feature: Hydrothermal plumes at the Eastern Lau Spreading Center, Western Pacific Ocean; material: Seawater | place: Tonga | collected 2009 | depth 2000 m m
TTAACTGGTGTATTTTTTTAACTAAATTTTTAATTTTAACTGGTTGATTACTACCTAAATTAATTGGCTTATCAAGATGTTTTACTTTTTGGCACACAAGCATAATTCCATTTATAATGTTATCAACATAATTAAATTCTCTGGTTTGTTCTCCTGATGTGGTTTTTATTTCTTTACCAAGTAAACATTTAATAATTATTTCTGGAATTATTGCTTTTTCGCTTTGATAAGGACCGAAAGTATTAAAAGGTCTTAAACAAATTAAGTTATTCTTATTTTGTCTAGATTTTAATCTTGCATACAATTCACTAGAATATTTTCCTAAGGCATAAGGTGACATAGGGTTGGGCATTTTATTTGGAGCAAAAGGTATTTTTTGTTGTAAGCCATAAATTTCTGATGAGCCAATATGAATAAATTTTTTAAATCTAGGACCATGATCAAGTATATTGATTGTAGAAAATAAATTTGAATTTATACTTTCATGAACATGTGTAAAACTATCACCTACATGATTATATGCAGCGAGGTGAAAAATGTAATCAAATTTCAATTTTTTTATTGCATTAACAGAGTCAATATTTCTTAAATCAGCCTCAATTATTTTTATTTTATTCCATATATTTGTTAACCGTGGACAATCTATTATGCTGTTGTACCTCACTATTACACTTAGCTTCGCTTTAGCTTCAACTAGTCTTTTAGTTAAATGAGATCCAATAAATCCAGCACCCCCGGTAATAAGTATCTTTTTATTTCTAAAGTACTTCATCAAAAGTAAAATATTTCCCAATTTTCGTTTTTGCTTTTTTTAATTCACTTAGAGAATTTACTGTTAATTGTAAACCTTTAAACTTATATACGTTTACCAATCTTTTTGAAATTAATTTTTGTATTGCCTTTACCATTCCCTTTCCATCTTCCAGATTTATAATATTTTTATTTAAATAATTAAAAATATTTGGTTCAATAACTGCATATCCAATAAAGTGATTTAAGGTTGGCTTCTCTTCAAATTGAGTCGCTTTCCTTTTCTGATCCCAATTTACCAAACCAAAAGGGTTTCGGATCGGAGCTACCACGATAGATAAAATCGCCTTTGATTTTTTATGTTGCTTTAGTAAATCCCTAAAATTTATTTTAGCAAGTGTATCTCCATAACTAATTATAGCTGAAGTATTTATAATCTTTCTTGCCAAATAAATTCTTTTTAAAATGCCAGAACTTACCCCTCCATCAGAAAAAATAGGTTTTTTACATTTTTTTTTTAAAAATTTTTTTAAAATATTTCCTTTATGTCCAATACAAAAAACAAAATCTTCTAAACCTTGTTTTTTATAATAGTTTAGTTTGTGTTCAATTATTGAAAATTTTCCCACTTTTACTAGTGGTTTCGGAGTTTGTTTGGTGATATTCTCTAATCTTTTTCCCTTACCTCCACAAATAATGATTACTTTGTGTTTTAATAAATTTAATTGCATATATTTTTTAGTTAATTTTAAACTTTAATTTTCTTTAATAATATTGGACATTTGTTTCAAAAAATTGTCTTTAGTTGGCAGAACATTCTGCATGATTTTTTTTTCAATTGTGTAATAATTTGCCATTATATGACTAATTGTTTTTGATAATGATATGGGGTTTCGTTTAGAAACAAAAATACCTTTTCTGTCACCTATGACATGAGAAATCTCTTCAAATACTATTACGGGTCTTAATCTTGACAATGATTCATCAACTACTTGTGGATGACCTTCAGTAAATGAAGGTAAAATAAAAATATTGTGTGAATCGTATACCTTTATTATTGAGTCGTTCTTATTTTCAAAATCAATTACATTAACATTTTTTTGATTTACTTTGTTCTCACTATCATTTTTACCCACGCCAACTATTGAAAGGTTAACATCCATTTTCAAATTTTGAAAAATTTCTAGTAGAGAAAATATTCCTTTTTCTACTTTTATTCTACCAACATACAAAAGTTTAACTTTATTTAAATTAGGCTTTTGATGAGATAGAAACCATTTTTTACTTAATTGTGAAGGTGCAACAATCTTACCAGATTTTCCTTTTAATAAGTGGGATCTACAGCTTATTAAATTAGCTTTCCATGAAACAATTGTAAACATGATGTGAAACAAGAATGGTCCAATAAAACCTAGAATGTATTTGTATTCTTCGTAGCCATTACTTCGCAAATAAACAAAAATTTTTTTTCTAAAAATAAATAAAAGAAGATAAGAAAAAAAAGTATAGGGAGTTATAGAAACTATCAAATAATTTGCTTCTTTATACTTAAAAGTTTTTAAAATACTAAATAAAAACGTAAATATATTATTTGCTAATTTAATTTTTTCTACGTTTATTTGATGAAATCTTTTAGTATTTGACTTTCTTGAAATCATCAAAACTTCGTAATTTTTGCTAAGCCCTTCGGGAATAGATTTCATATCAATATTGTCACAGTAAATCTTTTCTTTGCTTGTCGAGGCTTTTTCATTACTTATTATGATCAATTTTTTATTTGAATTCATATTCACAAATAATTTTCATGCAAGAAATAATATCGTTATCACAGTCAATTCCTTGAGAATTAGTTAGACCTAATTTATATATAAACTAGTAATTTCCTAATCAGATTTTGATTCTTTTAAAAATGCTATTCCTGGAACTTTTTTAAGCTCTTCTTTATCTGGAAAATGTTTATCATTATCCAAAGTTCTTTTAAGAATATCTGTTATAGTAATTTCACCTTCGGCTATTACCACAACATCAATGTTTTTATCTTTTAAAACTTCTGTATAAGAAGCTGTGGGATAAGGCCCTCCAACTATTATTGGTGTCGATATTCCATTTTTCCTTACATGATCAATAGCGTCGTGAAAAAATTTTCTATAAAATGTCATTGCGCGAACTCCAATTACATCAGGATTGAAATCTTTAATTAATTTTACTAATTCATCATTGCTATTAAAATCAATAAAGGATTTTATCATTTTGCCATTAACTTTATCTGCAATATCCTGCTTATTTATGTAACTAAGTAGTGCCATTAAACCAAGAGGGGGTTCGATAACATTGTACTCTCGATTATCCTGATCTTTTTTGTAATAAGTTGATAAATCTATTAACAAAAATTTAAGTGCATTTTTATCTTTTTTTTTAGGAGGAAAATATTTTTCTATATTAGTTTTTAAATTGGGTGCTTCGATTTTCTCTTCATCAAGGCAATCTTGAACTTCAAGTTGTGATCTTTTAATTCCAACAATATTTAATAAGTCATTGAATGTATTAATTTTCGAAGGAAAATAGGCATTATATTTTTGATCTAGTTCATTCTCCGTAAACATTTTCATTTGGTATGGAAGAATATGCAATAATCTTTCTTTATTAAGAACATACTCTTTAATAAATCTAGCTCTAATCATCGTGGTAAAATCTTTTGTGAAAGCAATGGTTGGTGAACCTTCTGCATAGGACATGTCTTGGGACTCTTCAATTATCTCCTTCGATATACCTTGTTCCAAAGCGAAATGTTCAATTTCCGTGCCCGGAAAAACTCTGACATTAAACATATAAGGAAAGTGAACCCACTTTATACTTTTTATATAATTTAATGTTTCATGAGCTTCCTTTTCCGTTTCGGTAGGAAATCCATGCATAGTGTATAAACCAACAACAACAAAAGGATATTTTGATGCAACATACTGAATGTTTTCACGAAACTTTTCAACGTCAAGATTTTTTCTCATAACTTTTTGTAAGCGAGGAGATGCATGTTCAAGAGAAAGATTCATACCACGTAAACCACCCGCTACCATAGTATCTAGCAACTCTTTTGTAAAAAGATCACCTTTTAATCCATTAGGAAACATAAATTCTATATCAAGCCCAGCCTTCATTACACTGTTAAAGAAAGAGGCGCAGTGTTTTACGTTTACATTGAAAATGTCATCAATAAATTCAATTCGTCTGATACCCATATCATAAATCATTTTAACCTCTTCCATTATGTTATCGACCGATCGACGGTAATGATTTATGGTTGTTTTATAAATATCACAATAAAAACATTTATAAGGGCAACCTCTTGTTGCTTGCATTGCCATAGAATTTTTTCGTCCCGTGTGCCCAACATATTTATGATACTTGGGATAATCAATCAAAGATCGATCTATCATTGGAAGATCGTCTAAACTAGGAAGTATCGATGTTTGGTAACCAATTTGAGCTCTACTTGGAGTTTTGTAAATTTCTTTTTCCTTTCGTATAACGTTCTTTCTGCCACCAATTATTTCATAGTTGATGCTTTTAGGTTTTATTATAGAAGCGTTTTGTAAATCTAGTTTATTCATTTATTTACATCATTTTACAGTATAAATTTAGTTAAGCAATCAAATCTAAACTACCATCTCCTTCATATAAACTAGCATCCCATTCTACTTTTTCAGAAAAAGTATATTTTAATTCTTTATTTATTAATTTATAAAAAAAGGGTGAGTGTGAAAGTTTTCTTACGTATGGATTCATCTTTGCTGCTTGACGGCGAATATCCTGACCAAAACCAATTAATTCCAATACGTAAACTCCTTGTTTTTGAGCATATATTATTGCATTTGTAATGAGAGCAGTAGCGGTCTCCTCGTTATTAGACAATGTTTGTATATCTATTATTTGCATACGTTTTAAACCAATATCATTATTGTCTGCTCTCATAATTATTATATATCCATTCAAATTATTTTCATAATATAGTGCTAATACTGAAATTTTTTGTTTATTCATAGCACTTTCAAAATGCCATTTTAACATCGCACTAGTACGTTCAGCTATAAATTTATTTTTTTTGGGCAATTTATTCCAAAAGTCATCGAACTTGTGATTGAAATATTTTACTTCAATTACATTTTTTTTACTATCGAAAATTTTATTGCGTCCAATAATTAAATCGTAAAATTTAAGAACCAATCCAGCCACAAAATTTAATGGACCAATAAATATTTTTATCTTTTTCTTAAGTGCCGTTTTAATGAATTGTGGATAATCCAATATCCAATACATAACCTTGTCATAATCTTTTGTTGGAACATTTTTAAACTTAAATGCTGTTAATATTTTTGCGAGCCTTTCCGTAGCAGTACCATCAATAATTAGGTCTATTTTTTTTTGATTAATCCAACGATCAAATAGAGCAAAACCTCCCTTTCTGTATTCTCCATCAACTGCCCATGAACTCCCTATTGCTGCTTTATAGTTTTTTTCATTAAGTTTGTAGTTCATAAAGAAATTAAGTAACACGCCTACAATTTTTTTATTATCACTTTCCAAAACCCATCCTATAGGAATATTTTTAAATTCTTTAATTGCAGGTAGTTCTCTCCAAATTTTCTGATTAATTTTTTTTATATTTAAACCATTTCTTGCGCAGAGAGCTTTTATCTCCTCTAAATCATCATAATTTGCAGTGCGTATTTTCATGATTTTTCTAATTCTTCAATATCATTTACACTAAATAATCAATCAACCAATGAACTGAGGCTATTTTAAAAACCTTCTGCTTATGCCGTACTTCCACCATCTACAGTAATAACTGTTCCTGTAATTCGCTCTGCATCCTTCGATAATAAATACGATACTGCACCAGCTACATCTTCAACATGAGCTAAACCTAATGGTGAACGACGTCTTATTAAATCAATTTTGTCACCTTTTATTCCTGCGGTCATATCTGTTTCCATGTACCCAGGGGCTATACAATTTACTGTAATCTTTGATCTACCTAGTTCACGAGAGAGAGAACGCATAAAACCTTCTAGTCCCGCTTTGGAGGCTGCATAAACTGAAAGTCCATTGAATCCGGTGGATGCAATTATTGAAGATATGTTAATAATTCTTCCTTCCGAATTTGTTAGCATTGAACGACATGCATATTTTGTTACAACAATTGCAGACTCAAGATTAATCCGTGCATGGTTGCAAGAACACCATCAAAAGCAATTCCTGCATTGTTTACCAGGCCATAAATATTCCCATACTTTCGCGTGATCCCGTTAACAAGTTCAGGAATTTCTTTTAATTTTTCAAGATCACAAGATATAAAGTGAACTTTGCCGGAAAATTTTTCTGACATTAATTTTTCAAAATCTGATGTTAACTTTCTACTTACTCCAATTACACGATATCCTTCACTTAGTAACTTTTTAGAAATAGCTAGTCCAAGACCACGAGCGGGTCCTGTAAGTAAAATCGTCTTCATGATGCTTCCCTAACAATTTTACCTGACGAATTCAAGCTGAACCCTGGAACGATATTGATCGAGGCTAGCGCTTTATGACGATCCAACATCTCTAAACTATAAGCTTGTAAGACTTTTCGGGCTTCCTTCTCGTCAGTATTTGAGTCAACTAAAGTAACATCTGCAGCAACAAGAGAACCAGTAATTGGATTTGATTTGGCATAAGCCCTGGCTGCTGCTACAAGTGGATGTTTAAGAAGTACACTTTCAACTTCTTCAGGATAAACTTTGTTTCCTCCAACATTAATTACTCCATCTTCACGACCTCGAAATAAAACACGATCTTTTTTAATCTCCACAGAATCTCCTGTATCAACCCATCCATCCTTAGATGCAAACGATATATCTGACTCAAAATATTTGCTATAAACACGTTTATTGAGTACATAAAGTTTGTTGTTTTTAACCTTAATATCAACTCCTGATGGTGGGTTTTTTAAATAACTTAGAGGAAAACCTGCTCTATTATCGGCAACAGAAAAACCGACCCCAGCCTCGGTTGAAGCAAAAATATGTACTATACGCGCCTTTGGAAAAAGTTTAGCAGTAGCCGCAAGAATTCGATCATCAGCAATTTCTCCTCCTAATGTTGCTTGTAGAAGATTGATCTGTTTTGCTTTAGAAGTCATTGCTATTTTTCTCCAAAGAGTTGGTGTAGCACTAAGATGTGTACAATCATGATCGATAAATTTTTTAATTTTTTCATCTAGAGAATCTTCAAAAGGCGGAACAATTAGTTTTGAACCCGAAATTACGGATTGTAATAATACTTGAAGACCTGCAAATCTGGTATAATCATAGAGCATTCCCCAACGCACATTAGCGCCGCGTTCTGGATCAATTTTAGTTGTCCGAGTTAGGCTCATTAATGTATGACTAACTAATTTAGGTTCACCCGTTGTGCCTGAAGTGGTTATTAGCCAACGAGTTTCTTTAGGAATTTTATGTGAAGTAAAGGAAGTGGCTAATTTATCAAGATCATGGAATACGGGTGGTACATTTTTTAATTCACTAAAAGTTTTTGAATCATCACACAAAATTGCTTCAAAATTTCCACTTATAGCAAATGATGATATTAGTTTTGATGAGGCTGTGGGAGATATAAGAGCAAACGCCTCAACTATACCGTCTAGCGCTGTAATTATTGGTAAAACCACGCTTATATCCGAGAGACAAATTAAAATACGAGCACCCGCAAGTCTATTTATATTCTTTTTGTAGAGAGTGAGAATTTCATCTCGATATAGCTTCTTATTTGCTGATAAAATCAAAATAGAACTATTTTGCAATTTTTCCAGACTATCACGTAATATCATGCCGGAATATTTGCACGATAGAATTCGACAAGTTCACCGAATGTTCGTGGATAATAAGCTTCTGTAGAGATACTAAATGGATCATAACCCAACTTTTCTTCAAGACGTGTAATTAAAATTGCATGTCCAAGAGAATCTAATCCTGAATCTAGTAATACAGTTTCATTTTTTATTTGTGGCGCAGACGCTCCTTTGTTTTGACTGCTATAGACTGCCTGATATACTTTAAGAATTTGAGTAAACAATGTAGAATTATTATTCTGTTCGTTAGACAATGCTGTCTTACTCATGTGAAATGATTATTAATCAAAGGTTATTTAAAATCAAGAGATTTTAATAGTTATATAAATTCAATACCGTTGTAATATTAGGCTTAATGTTTAATAAAACAAAAAAATATATATCAGATAATACTGGATTTTTGATTCGACTTGACGATATAACCGAAAATATGAATTGGGACATGATGGAACTTGCTACAAATTTATTTGACAAATTTAATGTAAAGCCGGTGCTTGGAATTATACCTAACAACAGAGATCCTGAATTGCTATCCTACCCTAAAAAAAATAAAAATTTTTGGGAGCAAGTAAGAGCATGGAAAAATAGAGGTTGGAAAATCGCTATGCATGGCAACAATCATGTTTACGATAAATTTTGCTCTAAAAGCGATTATTTAGGTCTTGGAGGTAATAGCGAATTTTGCAGTCATACATATGAAAAGCAACTTGAAAAAATTCAACATGGCCTAAATAAATTTAATAACGAAAATATTGAGATAAAAACTTTTTTTGCCCCTAATCATACTTTTGATGACAACACTCTTTTAGCGTTAAAAAATTGCGGTATAACTGAAATTGTAGATGGTTATGGTTTAATGCCATATGAAGAAAATGACATAAAGTTCATACCGCAATTATTTCATAAAATGTTTGTACTTCCTTTTGGAATTCAAACAGTTCAAATTCATTTAAATTACTTCAAGAAAAATGATTTCGATAATTTAAAAAAATTTATTGAATCAAATTCAGAAAAGATAATCACTTATAACCATGCAATATCTAAATTAAGTAATAATTTTTTATCTAAAATGAGCAGAGTTATTACAAAAAAAATTCTTCAACTTAAAAGATTAAATTAAAATTTTCTGAAATATAGTTTTGAAAATTACTGATTAATTTGGCAAATATTCGCGTTTTCCAATAATTAAATCAACGATAGTTAAAAGCCAAACTTGATGAACATTTTCAACAAAATTATACGCTTTGCTATCAATCCAAAAGTTGATATCACCAAGTTTAGATAAAGGGTTGTCTTTATCGTGACCGGAAAATGTAATTACTGTCGACATTTCTTTATTTCTAGCTGCTTTACATGCATTAAGCATATTTGGTGATTTTCCACTTGAGGAAATTAAAATTAAGACGTCTCCCTTGTCAGCATAAAAATCAACCGTCTTTTCTACCCATTTTTCATAACCGTAATCATTCGAAAAACAAGTGATTAAATCAGATTCATTAAAGTTAAAACATCTCACATTCGCATTTTTTGTTAAATCAACACTGAAATGACTTGCAACAGCTGCACTCCCACCATTTCCAAAAATCATAATTTTGGCCTTATTTTTTTTTGCTTCAACCAAAATAGTTTTTGCGTCAATGATTTTTTCAACTATTTGGTCATTGGGTTTTACTAAAACAGAAAAATCTTCTAAGTATGCTTTTACAAAAACTTTATCGGACATATAATTTATTTTATCTTTATGTGAATAGTTAAATATGTCAATAATTTTTTATTTTTTTTATTACAAATTTTGGCAACAACAAGGCTATTATTAATTTTATTTTGTTAAAACACAAAGGATATTTTATTACCTTAATAAAATTTTTCTTAAATCCATCTACTGATATAGCTTGCATTATTTCAAGATACAAAATTTTTAATGAAATTTGATTTAATCCGCTTTTTAATGAAAAAGTGGGATTAATTTTCATTTTATCATACCAAATTTTTAATTCATCTATTTCTTTATTTTTATTTAACAAAGACACATTTTGACCGTGAATTCTTGCGGTTGCTACTGGATCTTGAACACAATCAATTTTCCATTTAGCAGCAAGACGAAGATTTAAATCGAAATCTCCTATTATATGGAAATGTTTATTAAAATGATAATCTAGACTGTCAAGAGATTTTTTTCGGATAACATAGGTAGGTGAACCTATAACGTAATCATGTAGTAATTCATTTAATATCATGCCTGTTGGTAAAATCTTTTTTTTATAAATTTCTTTCTTATTTTTTTTTTCAAAAAGACGCCACACATTTCCATAAACTAAACCAACGTTGGGATCATCAAAAAGAGGTATTTGTTTTTCCAGCTTATTAGGTAACCACCAATCATCAACATCTAAAAAAGCAATGAAATCTCCATTCGTCTTTTTAAGTGCATAATTTCTGGCCTCATAAAGAATGTCTGCGTGTGAAGAGGCATAATAATATTTTAAACGACTATCTTTATAACTTTTATAAATTTCAGCACTTTTATCTGTTGATTGATTATCCCAAAAAATGATTTCCCAATTCTTATATGTTTGTGTAACTACACTGTCGAGTGCCTCACGAAGATACTTCTCTCCGTTAAAACAGTTGATAATTACACTAACTAGTGGTTTTTCAGATTCAATATTATTTAAAAGAGCCAATTGTGACTTTAAGACCTTTCTGAAATGATATTTTTGGTCTCCAACCAATTTTATTTTTAGCTTTGTTGATGTCTGGATAAACTGTTAAAATTTCGTCCTTTCGTAATTTAACTTTTCCAAATAGAGGATATCCACCTTTTGAAATTTTTTTAATATATTCAATTATGTTTTTAATTATTCTTGGTTTTCCGGATCCAATATTTATTATTTGTCCCTTGGCATTTTTATTTGTCAACATCGTCTATGTGAAGAAAATCTCTTAATTGATTTCCTTTAGAACAGGGAAATTTTTTATTTTTTGTACAACCCGATATGACAATTGGAATGAAACGATTCAAATCTTGCCTTGGTCCATATGTATTATACAATCTCAAAATTGTAGATGGAAATTTTTGTTTTTTAAAAAGATCAATCAAATATATTGAGGACAATAGTTTAGCTTGACCGTAGACTGATTTTGGATTGCACTTAGCGTTTTCTTTTTGTGGAGATTTTACGTTCCCATATTCTGCACTACTACCCATCTGTACGAAAGCTATGGGTGCTTTTTTTAGAAAAATTTCCGTTAAGTTTTTACATCCTATGTAATGACTTTCAAAAGTTTTTTTCCTATTTGAATGATCAACATAACCACCAAGATTTACAACGTAGTTAAAAGGTTTTCGAATATTTTTTTTTAAAGATTTTTTCTTTGTAATATCACAAAGAATATACTTAACTTTTGGTAAATATCTTTTTTTTCTTGGTAGCCTCGAAGAAATACTAGTTACTTGCCAACCTTTTTTTAAAGATTTTTTTGCAAGATGATAACCAATAAAACCAGTACCACCAACAATTAATATATTATTTTTGAGA
>JYMV01026699.1_pt1 | contig 11173 bp, 3 predicted proteins | sample 338911 | NCBI WGS metagenome assembly JYMV01 (sample SAMN03354496, study PRJNA234377) | hydrothermal vent metagenome | biome: Deep sea; feature: Hydrothermal plumes at the Eastern Lau Spreading Center, Western Pacific Ocean; material: Seawater | place: Tonga | collected 2009 | depth 2000 m m
CTTGTCTGGAATCGAACGTGTCTTCCAGGACGGCTCTATTGAAGAAGTTTATGGTTGGCCGCACGCTAATTACCCGTTTACCAATGTCGGGGACCCGACCCGTTTATTGAACGAACCTGGACGCCTTCAGCGGTGCAAAGAGCTGACTTCTGACGTCTATGTTAAAGGTTCTTATTACGCTGCTAATGTCTTGAACGACCTCGTCATGAGTTATAACATCAGAAGCCGTTTATTTCTCGGACCGTTTGTCGCTGACGCCTTCCCTGGGCTTATGCAGAGTTTAGACGAAAATAGTGGAGGCAGTTTACCGTATCTTTCGAATCTAAGTATCGAGATCCAGTACGAGAGCGATAATCCGTTAGTGCACTTCTTCGCATACCCAGGGAACGATTTGGACAATAATTTGGGTGTGAATAACCCCAAAGGGCATCCGATGGATAATGCAGGAGAAAACTGCCCTGACCTGGCTATGATGTGGGCTACGATGATAGAGGACAGCCAAGGTCTTAAAGTTGCGGCTACGGGTGCTGGGAATGCAGTTGCCGCAATTCGTGGGCAATGTGTTGCTTTCAAACAACCTTACGCTGAATACGAATTTATCGAGCCAAATCCTCTGATGCAGATTCCTCAGCAACTCACTATCGCCTCGAAAAATTTTGTGACATATGAGGACGTACAGCAGATATCTGCAGGAGCTTCCCAGAAAACTGTGAAGTTTTCGTTCAGTAACATCAAACTAAATTCCATAAGTCAATTGTACATGCTGTGGGTGGAAGCGGCCGAAACATCCATTGGGACTTTTGTGGGTGCACGAAGACCGAAGTATGATACTGTAGGAGCCCCAGCCGTGGTAGATGCTACCCGTAAACAAAAACTTGGAGGAGCCTACTCTGTAGTTTTCGCCCCTTGGGATTGGAGTTCGGTTCGCTGTCTTTTGAGCACCAGGAACCAAGTTCTCGGGAATTTTGACGGACGTAAACTAGGGATCACAGAATACTCGATGTACAAAAACTTTTTGAAATACAGTTCTAATCGGTGTAAAATGTCACTTGCACAATGGCGCCAGAGTTCGCAGATGCTCTTGTTCTCAGCAGAAGATTTGAACTTGGACAAATTCGGCGGACAAGCGGAACCTCTGAGCCTAACTATCGAATTTGAAACCCGAAGGCTTCCAACTGATGAAGGTGTTCCAACCCGTGTTTTTGCACGGAAAGATGACTTCACAAATGCCATTCCAGGTGGGATTGGTTACGACCAGCGTACTTATAATACTAATTTAGTTGCCAGATTGTGCATGATTCAGCAAGAGCAGATTACAATTTTCGATGGTGGGTGCGAGAAGCAATCGGTATACTGGGACCAGAGCACGGCCGAAGCAGCAGCAAGGGCATCCCTTCAGTCAGGACAAGCACATGCAAACAAAGCTCCAGAAGGTACTCTGAGTGGTGCTGGTTTTTAAAGTAATAAGCAGCCTGTCCGAGTCAGGACACAACAAGGGTGAGAGTTAACCAGACACATCCAGCGATCCGTTTTTTGGAGAAATTTATAGATTTTTTTTATAATATCTGAGCTCATGTTCATCCTGTTCTTCAGAAATTTGGTAACAGTGTGCTTTTGTGTTTGGGGGTACAAGATACAACGGGTGCACTCCTGTGCACTTGCTTTGATACTTCTGACTCTTCTACTGAAAGCATCATGGCTGATTACGAAACAAATCACACCTTTTTTTCTGCCTGCAAACAGAGCCTTACTGGTCAAGTCGGAAATGTATTTTAAATTTTCATCACTCATGCTCTCTGGGTCATCTAGAACCAGAACGTTTTGCTTGTTCTTACTTATTTCAGACAGCTCTATTGGTTGAGTAATTTTGTGGGAATCAATCAGTTTGCACCGCTTCTTTGTCATAGCTTTTTGAAGCCCTTTGAAAGCAGGATCGTCCGATATACTTGGTCCGAAACACCACGCAGTGCTATCAGGAAGACTTGATTCTATCATCTCAGCAGTCAACGTGCTTTTTCCGCAACCGCTTGGGCCAGTCAGAAAAACATGTTGGTTATAACGTTTTAACAAAGTTGGATCTATATGAGGTAACCAGTCCGCAGTAGGGAGACGAATTTCTTTTTTTAATTTATTCAATATTGTGTTCTCGAGCTGCTCAATGAAAATCTTACCGCTTAATGACCTGCATTCTGCTCCTATATCGACTTCAGAATTGCTGTTTTCGTAACACTCTTGTACCCGTTTCAAAAGGGAAGAACTTACTTTGTACTTCTTCTTGAGCTCAAAGATTTCCATCTTACTTAGTAAACTCAAAGGGTTCTCCGTTTTGCAGTTTTGACAAGGAAGGATTCCTTCTACACAATAATATAAGTCTTGCTTTTCATTGTTTTGACTCTTGGCAATCAGGATAGGGCTTTTGTCGTACTGTTTTGCTTGTTTCAATCCAACTGCTAACATCCTTTATTTAAACTGTAGAAATTTATACATTTGGAAAATACGTAGCACCAGGCTTTTGGGGTGGTCGACGTTGGCGTTTGTCTGGAGTTCCGATAGCGACTTGTCTACGTTTGCCTCCAAATCGACCAGTCTCAATTTTAGAACGAGGGGGTTTTGAATCACGTTTCTTGAGAGCACTCAATGCCTGACCAGGTCTATCTTTCCTTGGAATATGCTCGGAAATCTGCTTCAAACGATCGATACCACGTTTCTTGTCTTGGAGCAAGTCGCTTGCTGCACCTTCCTTTTTCAAGAACTTGCCAGCATTTTCACGATACGTTTGTATAGCTTCTGGTTGATTTAGACTGTGCAATAAAACAGTCATTTGTGGGTTGTCAAAAGTATTGTTACCAAGGGCATTGATGCTTGTCTCGATGTTTGTACGTGTATTCCGATCTAATTGAACTTCTCTGGGAACTAGTTGATTTTTTTTGAATGGAGTGTTTGGAGGGAGAATTTTTTTGATATGCTCGAGAATGCGATGACTCGTTGCTTTATCAACTACTTGCGTTCCACTAACGATTCCCTCCAGTAATCTTACCAGTTCAATACGAGACCCGACATTTTTTTTTGGTGTTCTTAATTCATCATACCTTGAGGCTTTGTCGTGGACAACTCTAAATTTTTTTTCGAGATTCTGTTCTTCTTTCTCATATTTTTCCAACTTTTTTTGAAACTTTTTTGGTTTTTGGATAGCTGAGTTAATTTCGCTTTGTAGTATCTCCGAGCCACTACGTGATATTGATATGGAAGAAGCCTCGCTACTTGCTGCATCCTGGTGGGCTGCTGAAAAGGCCAATTTAGCTCGTGGGTCTGTACCCACGGAAACTTTTGTTAATCGGTCAATCTGTCTCTTAGCTTCCGCTCGTCCCGCTTGTGCTTCTTTGTACAACCGCTGTTGCTCTCTGACATCCACGTTGTCACGGCTTAAATTCTCTGAATCAATACGTTTTTGTTGGAGTGCCTGGGTGATTTGCCCTTCTGTAGCATCAATTTCTCGCTGTTTTACCTGGATATTACCTGCTTGGTGAAGGACTGCGGAACCTGAAGGGGTTGCTCTGCGCAGTGCGTCTTGTTCCGTTTCGAGAACTAGTTTTTGTTTTTCAAGACTCTTTATTTTTGCTTCTGTGTGCTTTAGACGAGGTGCAGATCCTTTTATGCGCTGTTGAAGTTTTCCTCCTTTTTCTGCGGCCTTCTGAAACTGAGTTTCCCAAAACTGCCAGAGTCGAGTATAATCATCATAGACACCACGTAAGTCCCCAGATTCAATTTCCTTCCTAGGTGTCGGTGGAATTCCCAAGTGAGTCCTTTCCAAACCACGCATTTCTGCTTTTTCTTGACGGTATTGGTTTGCTAACCCAGGGTTACTCCTCATAGCATCAAGTGCATAACGCTCAGTTTTTTTGAGTAGTGTGTGATGGTCCGCACGAGCCCTCTGGAAACTAGGCGTCATCGATATTGCCTCCTTCGCAACGTCTTGTGCTGTTCTTTTGAAAGCCAGTTTTGAATAACCTTTCCCCCAAAGACCTTCACAGAGCTGTTCGATTAACTGTTCCATGTGCTTGAATTCATCAGTGTTCAATTGTTTTGCAGAAGTCAATAACTGGTCAGAATAACCTTTAAGGTCTGACCCTGACTTAGTATCGAGGCGGGTGTTTGCGAGTTTTCCAGTCAAACGTCCGATCAAATCTTGTAGTCCAGTATCATCTGGCTGTCTTTCAAAGTTCGCCAGAGCGTCTTTTAAAGCTGCACAGACGTCAGCACGTGAATCGGGACCAGAAACAGGGGGTTCGGGACCTGATATCTGGACTTCAGGAAGAACCGATTTTACTTTTCCTGTCTCAAGAACAGGACTCAATCCTGGATGTATTTGTGTCTTGTAAGTCGGGACCTTTTTAAACGGCTCTGGTACAACGATTGTGGGGGGAGCTGGATCGACAACAGGGGGAGCAACTGGTTCTGGGCTAAAATCTACCTGAGGAGTATCGCCAATCCTTGAAGGTCCAAACCTTGCGTCCGCTGGCACGTAGTCTCGAGCAGCCTCATGAGCTTGTCTTCCTATCGCTTGTCTCAAATCTGTCGGAAGTTGTCCGAAGCGTGGGTCGGTTCCTACTCCTGGACCTTGGGCCAACGCAGCCTTTCGTGGATGAACTTGGGGGGTTACAGGAGCTGCCGCAATTGCGGTAGCTATTGGCACTGGAGGTGGTTGAGTAACAGGCCCAGCCCTTGAACGGTCGAGAGGCCTCATGGGCATCTGTCCTCGGAAGGGTCCAACCAGTTGTCCTCTATCAGGTCCAACAGGAATTCCTGACCTTGCAGGAGCCGTGCCAGGAACTTGAGGTGAAGAAAATTGTAGCTGTCTAGTTACAGATTGTGGAACTGGTTGCGAACCTTGAACAGGAACACTAGCAGGAAAACTACTTGGCCTTGGTCCAACTGGTGTCATCGTAACATCTGGAACCAGTTTTGATTGTTCAAATTGTTGTTTCTCTAGTTCAAAAGCTGCTTTTTGCTGATCTAGTAGTGTTTTTTGGCGTTGTATCTCTGCTGCATCTGTATCGAATTTTTGACTAGCCTTTTTTTCTAGATCTTGGAATGTTTCAAAATCTTGACGGGCCACGGCTTTCTTGTGCTGAAAGTCGGCTGTGCCTGCTTGTAGTTCTTGCTGCCCTCTGGCAAGGTCTTGCTGACTAGAAATAATGTTTCTTTTTTCGTGTTCTAAGAAGCTTTTATCTTGCACCACAGACCGTAGTTCTCGCTGAAGATCTTGTCTTTGTTGATGAACATTCGCAGCTTCGTTCTGAACCCGAGCTCTGTCAGCTTGTATTTGGTCCCGTAATTGTGTTTCTTTATCAGATTTCTCTTGTCGCCACTTCCTTTGCTCATCTGCAAGTTCTCGTTTAGCCCCGTCTTTACGAGCTTGGATATCATCTTTCTCCCTGCTGATATTGCGTCGCATTGCCTGAATCCTTTCAATATCCAAGTCGAAGTTCCTTTTATCATCGGCATATTGTGATTGTTTGCGCTCTAAATCTTGACCAACAGCTATGTTCTGAGTTCTTTGTTGCTCAACTCGTCCTTGTAGTGAACTGAACGCTTGTTGTTGCCCTGCTAATGTTTGCTTAGCATTTTGGAGATCGGCTTGGGTTGCCCTCTGTGCGTCAGAAATACTCGTACTGGTTGCTTTTTCCTTGTCGAGTGCCTGTTGGCGTTCTTGAATGGCCTGAGCTTCACGGGTCAGTTCTTCACGTTTTCTCAAGATAGTTTGCTCTGCAGCCCTTTGATTGGCCTGCGATTGTTCCAGAGCGGTTTGGTCATTCTGTAGCTGTGCTCGGTCTGAATTTAAACCAGTTGCTTCACCTTCCAACACACGTTCTTGGTCATTCAACTGACTTTCTCGTGTTTGAACACCTTCAAGCTGAATTTCAAGCTCCTCTTCTTTCCTTTGGTGAGCTTCTTGCTTTTCCCGTAACTGCTCTGTTTCCAGGGCAATAGCGTCTCTTTTTGCAATCAATGAGGGACTATCTTGGAATTCTTCTGGGCTCCGAAAAGATGCCGAACCTAGTTCAGATATGTCTTCTCTTGTAAAAACAGGGTCTGGCCTAGCACCGTATAAACTGGGACGAACGGTACCGCTGAAAGGTGCGTCTGGACTAGCACCGTATACACTTGCCTCTACGGTACCGCTGAACGGTGCATATACAGGGTCCTCTAAAACTGTTTCTCGTTCTGAGGCCACTGAAGTTGTCGGAGTTACAGATAACCGTTCTTGATAACCAGGTACAGAGGGGGTGTCAGCTAACTCAGCCTCGTGGATTGATAACGGTAATCGTCCCGACAATGCTGCCTCCATTGTTGCGTGTACTAAAGACCGTCTTCGGAAGCTATCTTGGGCAGATTGCCCAGGTCCTTCCTTTGAACGGTCGAGAGGCCTACTGGGCATCGACCCTCGAAACGATCTAACCAGCTGTCCCCTATCTATTGTTTCTCGTTCAGCTTGGGATAACCTGTCTCGAGCTGAGGCTAATCTGCCCTGAGCGTCTTCAAGTCCAGGCATGTGTCGAATATCTGTAAGACGAGGGTCTGCTGCCTCCCGCTGTTCCTGACGCCAAACAGGGTCGTCCATTTCTCTGAATAATCGTCGGGACTCTTCTTCGAGGTCATGAACTACTCTTTGAGCATCGGTAACTGCTGTTCGCAATGTCTCAACTTGAAGACTGGGCATGTGTTCCGTAAGCCCCGTTTGCCCAGCGTCTTGCATCCCTGCATAAACTGATTCTCTTGCAAGGTCCTCGTAGACCCTCAGGTGTGATGGGACCGAAGCTATATCAATCATTGACGCTGCTTTTTCCTCGGACTGAGCAAGACTAGGTGCCAGACTACGTGTTAAATCAATCCCTGGCCTCATTGAGGTGTCCCGTATGGGAACGTGAACACTGACTGGGGCAGACCGAATGTCGACCTCTTCTGGGTTCCAAGGCCCCTGTTCACAAACTTGTTTAAACCACCTACGAAACTCAGTGAACTCTGAATCACCGATATGTCCTTTGTGTGCAACAATATTATCCCAGATTTGGTGATCTCCAATTGTTTGGCTAATTGCCTTGCGCAGGTAGTCCCAAGCCGCTTCAGAAATCGGAAATTTGTTCATAAGACACATCAAAAGAAAGTCAACATTTCTGCAAAGTTCAGACTGAAAGCTTTGTGCCGTACAAACTTTGTGTATCCAGACTTCAAGTCGGTTTAACTCAACAGAATCTGTAAATTGACGAGTGTAAATCTTTTCAAATGTTTCCTGAAGTTCTTTCCGAAAAGCGTCTGGTGCTAAAGCAATTATTTGTCCAACATTTTCTCGTAATGCTTGCCTCAAACTGATTGGATGATGCTCAGGTCTCGTTTGTATGAAATTCCGTAACCGCTCCTGTAGCTTGTCACAGAACTCACGTTTAGTTGGATCTACTTCTCTAGTGTCCTGGTCACAATGATTCTGCAAAAACCCTTGTAGTTGGTGCCAGTTGTTAATATTATTTGTGAACTCGTCTCGACGATATTTCCAAAGATTTATTAACCTGTTCAAATCAAGATTTCGGGCCTTGGCTTGTACTTGATTGATTTGTGTATCTAATTTCGTTTTTACATCTGGAGGCAATCCAATAAAAAAATCGTAAAACAACCTAAATATTAGTTTTGCACAGTACTCACTAGGATTCCAAGCGGTCCTAGCTTGGCCAGTACATGCCAAGAAAAGTCTGTACATCATCTGGTAGAACTCAGAATCGGGTAACCGACCATTGGCAAACACACTGATTCTTCGTCGTAAAGCTTGGGTGTTTTTGATATCGACGTCAGCATAATGCATTGCTTCTTCGATGTACCTTCGAAATCTCTCCTTGCTTGTGGAGCCAGGGTTTTTTCTTTCTTCTAGAAACGTTTTAAGAAATTCTTGGCAATTGACAGATAGCTCAGTCCGCACTCGTTTTTTACAGAGTTGTTGTAACTTGTCGCCAAATAGTCGTGCTTGTTCTCGGGTACGAAACCCAAGGTTTGGTTTAATCGTCTTCAGTATTTGAGTAACAGCTTGTGTTTCTCTGGGAGTGTCTGCTTTTTTTGCAACATCTTGGGCTTCCAGAAGGAAGTTTGAAAAATCTTCATGATGTAACCATTTCGTTTGAAGAGCCACGATGTACTGTTTTATTCTCGGGCAAGGTTGATTACTAAACCGTAACCGTTTTATCTGTTTTGGTATACAAATGCGACCTAAAACTTTCAGAAAATAATCAAATTTCTCATGGTAATCATAACGTGAAGTTAGAGACCCAGAAATTCTGAACATGTGTTCTAAGAAATATGCAATTTCTGGATCGATTCTACGAAGTGGTAACGACCTCCATCTTTGCATTGCTCTTTCGTACTTCTTTGCACTCAGTTTTCTATTTGACATTATTTGTCGTATGTCGTCCACAAATTCGGTACATAAGTAAACTTCTTTGACAGGGTCATAGATATCGTGTGTTATATCAACGAGAGGAACATGTCGAACTGATTCCGAAGGTGCAGACGTCGAAGCAATAGAAATATGACGTTGTTCAGGGGGAACTGTACGTCCTACAGTTGGATCTATAACTGCTTGAATACCAGCGATTCTTGTTTGAGGCCCTGGTGGTCCAATAGCTGATGTTCCAATAGATGGTCCAATAGCTGATCCAATAGCTGATGGGCCTAGCCCTGCAGTCTGGATGCCTGCTACCTGTTTTTCTACAGGCTTTTCTAAAGTCGGGGGTATTTGTTTTTGAAGAATGATTTCTTGGCGAGGCCCACTTTCGCAAATCAGCTGTTGCCTATTATATACTGGTTCACGCTCTCTGTTTTTCAAAGCCCTTTTCACCCAAGGGTCACCGTAGCTTCGTCTCATGGTCTCTAGTTCTTCGACTGAGAAATTACCAAGCATATAATTTTTGCTACCTAGCACCTCAGCGTCTTGGAACCTTGCTTTACCCTCCCGATAGTTTTTACATAGTTCCTGACTCCGCTGTAGACAAGCAGTGACCGCTTTTAATTCGTGCAGTTGACTCGGTGTCCAGATAGCATTTTTCCCACATTTCTGAAATTGTGAAAGGTCCTTTTTACTAAAAGTTGCCATGAAATCTCCTTGCCGTGAATGTTCGAAAGCTTTCCATAGTCTTTGGTTTACTTCCAACTCTTTTAGCGTCATCTGCATGAGATGCAGCTTTTCACACATGAGTTTTCTTCTGAAAGTCATGTTCTGAATTACTGTAGCTTGTTTTTTCTTCAGTTTAGCGTTGCTGAGAGGAACAGGAGTACAGTAAACTTCGTCTGGATCGAACAATATGCATTGAGAGGGGTCTTGTACAGGCATAACAGGAATATCGAAGCGAGGTTTTTCTCTTCCTCCACCACTCAAGGCCCCGTCGTCTTTTATTGGAGACACTGGTGGTGTTTTCTGCGGACTCGGAGGAGGTGTTTTTTTTGTAGGGTTCTCAAAGCCAGGTGTTGTTTTTGTAGGGTTCTCAAATCCAGGTGTTGTTGCTAGAAATTGGTCTCTTGTTTCTACCATTTCTCGAATCAGTTCATCCTGTTGTCTTAACTCATGTGCTTGGTCGTACAAAGCGTCCTGATATGCTGCGTCTCTGTCCATTTCGTACCTGTCGTTCTCTGCTTGTCCCCATTCCTCCTGCGTCTGTTCTTGACTCTGTCCTCTAGTCTGTCTTCCTCTGGAAGGAGACCTCGTTCTACCCCGAGAAGCCGAACGAAGGTCTTGAACAACCCTACCAACGTTTCCAGGGCGAACCTGCAATGTTCCTTGACCAGGTATGTGGGGGAACCTGAGATTGATTTGTCTTCTACCGTCAGCACCAATACGGTCAGGTCTTGAATACCTCCCACGACCTCCTCCAAGCACCCCGCCTTTTTTTTCATCTTGTAAAGCATCTTGTGACAACGTCAGGACTTTCTGCCAGTTTTTGTCCTTTGCAAGTTTCTTTAAATCGGTCTGTGCTTTGACCTCAAGAACGCCCAAGAGGTGAAGAAAATCTTTAATGGCTAATCGGAGATCCTTAGTTTTCAACATGTCCAAGCGTTTGCTCCAATTCGGACGCTTTTCCAGTTTACAAATCGACACTTTGGAGAGGACTTTTCCAGGTTTGCAGGCTTCATAAAAGGCTGAACGACGCTCTTCAAATTTAACATCTTTTGCCCACTTTAAGAGAGTTTTTCGTGTTTGTGTCTTGATTTTTAGCTTTTTGAGTTGAAAAAGTTGCTGCAACTCTGTAAAAATCTCCATTTTGTTTACTTTTACTCAAAATTTGTGAAAAGTTGACGAACATAATCATCTCATAATCTGTCAGTAATCTAGATTTAGATTAACGGGTTTTAATCCCTTTTGAGACACGGTTTGTCAGAAATTTATAAATTTATGTTACCAGATACCATAGTAAACAGTGTTTCCGTTCCTAAAACTCGATAATTAACGATTATCTATTTTTCAACTTTTCAAGGACCCCCCAAAAGCTCAATTCCTATCAAATTGTCGATAATATACTCCAAAAAGCGTATAAAACGCTCACTTTTTTCAAACATCCGCTTATAATAATCAATAATTCTCAAAATGTCGTCAGGCAAAAGTTCAAGCAGACAACCCATTTTCTTATGTCAATAAACCGATTAGACACAGTTGAACTACAGTCCTATCGGCAGTCGTGTGTCGATTACTGGTTACCCACTTAACAAACTGTGTATAATTCAATTGATATTTAGCACATCGAACAGCGGCCCAGCAACCGCACGTTCTAATCATCTTGATATGGGCTTGCAATTTTCTAGTACTTGGGACCGCTTTTATGCTTTTCATGAAGCTTGTGAGCCGATTATCACCAATCAAAGCATCTAACATTGGCCAACGCAAAGCTAGGCTATCAAAGAAATAATATCTGTTTTTTAGTTTGTGAAGCACCGTCCAGTGTCGTTGTACTCCTCCATTATTTGTAGCCGTTATCAGAATGCATGCACAGTCATGCTGTCCTATGAGTCTCTCCACTGTGTATTTCCCTCGTATGGTTTCTAGGTCAACGTACAAGATTGAACACCCACGAATTCGTCCCTTTATAATTCTGGAGATGTCCGCAAAAGACAATGGCTTGGATTCGTCTAAAGTTATTTC
>JYMV01034044.1_pt1 | contig 11172 bp, 9 predicted proteins | sample 338911 | NCBI WGS metagenome assembly JYMV01 (sample SAMN03354496, study PRJNA234377) | hydrothermal vent metagenome | biome: Deep sea; feature: Hydrothermal plumes at the Eastern Lau Spreading Center, Western Pacific Ocean; material: Seawater | place: Tonga | collected 2009 | depth 2000 m m
GGCTTACATCAAGAGGAAGTGCAGCAACTGGGTATTGAACTAGGAGAAAATAAATAAAACCAACCAGACGAATAATATGGGCAATGGCTGAGTCAAGGTGCTGGTGGCGGCCAAGCAATTGGGTAAAAAACCACCGTACATAGGATGATTCGTAAAACAGGCTATTTGGTCTGAAAAATGGATCATGCTACGTGTGGAACAGACATCTCTCGAACTACAAGGAAAGCGGGTTCGGGAGGGGCTCTCTTCAACCACCACAGCCGTTTCCATCAAGATTTAAGGTTACACGGCCTTGACTTGCGTGAACCTGAGATGATGTGATTTTTTAATCTCTGTACGTTCTATTAACACCCACCAGTTTATGTCACAGACTGAGGAGATACCATGAACATTGGTACCCGCAAACAACTCTTTATCGACGACCGCTTCTTTCAGAGTTCAGAAGGCATCAAGCGGTGTATGAACCCACCCGTGCAGCACCCCGAACCTGTCCTCATCGCAGACCAGCCTTGGGAGGAGAGAGGCATCGGTGCTTACAACACCGCATTCCGCGAGCCTGACGGTCGCTTTCGCCTCTGGTACGACGCGCTCATCCTCAGTGGCTTGCCGCAGGAAGGTGCTCGACGGCTGTGCTATGCTGAGTCTTCAGATGGCATCCACTGGGAAAAAAAGGTGCTCGGGCTCGCTCCCTTCCGTGGTTCCATTGAAAACAACATCGTTGCCCCTCACCTCGAACGCCAGAGTATGCAGGGTGCCACCGTGTACCGTGATAAGCGAGCCCCAGCTGACGAACGCTACAAGCTGTGGAGCAAGTTCCGACCAACCGACCAACAGATCGCGGAAGGAATGCGGAGCGGACTATGGGCAATGTACTCTGCTGACGGCATCCACTGGCAGTCCTATCCCAACCAGCCCCAACCACCGAACCAGTCGTGCGACACGCAGAACATGTTTTTCTGGGACGAGCGAGAAAAACTTTACGTTGGCTACACTCGGGTCAGGGAAACCCAAAGTACCGAAGAGGCTGCTGCAGCCGGAAAAATTGCCTACCGAAGCATTGGCCGCATCACCTCCCCTGATTTCCGCATTTGGTCGAAGACGCAGATTATCTTGGAGGCAGACGAACAGGACTTAACGATTCCCACGCCTTCAAAGATCGATGAGCGACGTCCCTGCATCGACTACTATACCAGTTGTGCCCTGAAGTACGAAAGTGCTCAGGATGTGTACCTGATGTTTCCTTCGGTCCACTACCATTGGGGTGAGAATGGTTTTCCTGCGACCCTCGACACGCAACTATTGAGTAGTCGCGATGGCATAAATTGGCAGCGTCAGGGAGACCGGCGACCCTTCCTAAGGCATGGGATAGATAATAGCCTCCGCAGCGGAATGCTCTTTGCCAATCCCTGGCTGGTGCCTGTAGGCAATGAACTATGGCTCTACTACGCGAGCATGCCTTACCACCATGGGAGTGAGCCCGAAAAGATTGAACAACGCAGTGGCCTCTTTCGCGCTAGTATGCGCCACGATGGATTTGTCTCTGCTGACACAGGGTTTGGGGGAGGTCAATTCACCACACCGCTACTCTGGTTCGATGGCAATCACCTCGAACTAAATCTGGATGGCAGTGCTGGTGGCTGGCTACAGGTAGAGATTCAGGACGAAAGCGGCAATCCTCTGCCGGGCTTCCAACTCTCGGACATTGACCCAGTGATGGGAAATGCCGTCAGCAAAACTATTACTTGGAAAGGCAGAAGTGACCTGAGTGGACTGGTGGGTAAGCCCGTCAGGCTGCGCTTCGTCCTACGCGACATGAAACTTTATGCGTTTCAGTTTGCATCTTGAGAATGGGAAGGTGGCGTATCATTCATACTTGATGAGAATCTACGCGGTATAGGATTCACGATTCGTCAAAACCAATTCCTACCAGCGACCCCGCCTATTTACCCCGAAACTGCAATCGTGATAGAATGCCAAAGCTAGTCCTTTGAGAGTCGAATTCGCGCTAAAGATGTAAAGGGCTACCTAAGGGCACCCCCACTTTTTCAGCGATGGCAAACGGTTAAATCAAGGCTGCTGGAACCACCGATAATGGCATGAGGGTCGGCTGTATGAAGCAGAAGTTAGGTTTATAGGCAACCTTACATAGAGAGCAAGTCGTCAGTTGGAGAATGGGTTCAGTTCAGAAAGGAGAAAAGATAGATGCGACTTCGGGTACTGACTCGCTCTGGAATGCTGGGTATCCAACTACAGTATCTCTCTTTTTCAATACGATCTTCTTCCTATTCCTACTGACACTCTTGAATCAAAGCAGTCAGTCAATTTTTCCAAAGCCCATTTTTTCGACCAAAGACTTGCTCGCCATTTACATTATGCTGACTATCTCATCCGCAATTAATGGGCTGGACATGCTGCAACTAATCGGTTCTATCATTGCGGGGCCATATGCGCTAGCAACAGCAGAGAATGATTGGCAAGCACTATTCATGAGGCATATTCCGTCCTGGCTATTGGTTTCGGACAAATTAATTTTGGAAAACTATATTCAGGGAGATTCCTCGTTGTACCTGAAATCGCACCTAATGGCTTGGCTTTTTCCGGCCCTTATTTGGTCGTCTTTTACTATCTGCCTGGTCTTGGTTATGTTGGGACTGACATTAGCACTCAGTTCTCGGTGGGTTTCAAAGGAGAAGTTGAGTTACCCTGTAATTCAGCTACCACTCCGAATGGTACAGAACAATTTTTGGAATAATCGACTGATGTGGGTTGGCTTTACCGTTGGTGCTTCAATGGGGTGTTTCAACGGCTTACACTTTTTTCTACCTTTTCTTCCAACGCTTGGCAAACCGATAAACCTTGGACAGTATCTGACCCAACCGCCTTGGAACGCAATGGGTTGGCTTCCAATTGCCGTCCATCCGTTTGCTATCGGCCTCAGTTTTTTTATACCAATCGATATCTCCTTTTCTTGTTGGTTCTTCTATTTTTTCTGGAAATTGGAAAAAGTAGGGGCTGCATTCTTAGGAATGCGAAATGAATTTCCGTATGTTGAGGAACAAACAACAGGTGCCTATGTTGGTTTCGCTATTACGGCTTTGTGGGCGTCCTACAAGTATGTCGGTCACAATCTTGCCAAATCTAATTCGCTGCAGATGAATTCTCACCACCGACCAGAATCCTCGCCCCGGTTTACACGAGAGAGATCAGTCGGTCGATTGTCTATAGGTATCTTGGCTATCGGTTTAATTGGTATCACGATTTTTTGTCTTTCCATCGGAATGAGCGTGAAGTCGATTCTTATTTTTTTCGTTATTTACTTTCTTATTTCTATTGCTATTGGTCGAATTCGAGCTGAACTTGGGTCACCTGTCCACGATCTCCATTTTTCGGGCCCCGGAAGGATGATGGTCGCCGGTCTGGGTAGCAAGCGATTTAGTCCAGTAGACCTGACAATTATTTCTCTTTTTTGGTACTTCAACCGCGCTTATCGGAGTCATCCAATGCCCTGCGTTCTGGAGGGATTCAAACTTGGTGAACGAATTGAGATATCCCCTTTCCAAATGTCAGCATATGTCTTGTCTGCAGTTGTCTTTGGTAGCATCTGCGGGTTTTGGGCTCATCTTCATTCCGCATACAATCATGGTTATGCGGGAAGACTATGGTCGGCTTATGAAACATTCAATCGACTCACCTCCTGGTTAACTATCCCAACTGAAAATATTTTTCCTTATGCCTCAGCTTTCTGCTTTGGTGGAATGTTGGCAGGAATTTTATCCAGTTTCCGCAGGAACTTTATCTGGTTCCCATTAAGCCCCGTCGGCTTTGTGGTTTCGAGTAGTTGGGCTATGAACCCGTTTTGGTTTTCGATCTTCCTAAGTTGGGCAATAAAAGCCTTTATACTCAAGTATGGTGGATTGGGCCTTTATCGTCGAACAACACCGCTATTTTTGGGCTTGGTTTTAGGCGAATTCGTTGCGGATAGCATCATCAGTATTACAGGAACAGTATGGAAAGTTCCAACATACATTTGGTACGGCTAAAACCGATTAGCATTTGGAGCTAAATCCAGAAACTCCCGAGTTCTACGAACTGTACATCATATTGACCTACACCTTTATTCTCATTGAACAAGCAACTCATCGCGATGATGAGAGAGTAGAGCCAGAATTGCGTATGCGTATGATGGACCCAAAATGGTTAGAGATTCACGGGTTCAACTCCCGTACGGGGTATTACCGAGAGCGACACAAAAATCAATCTCGACTAGTCCGTTTTGATCCACCTTCATTTTCTTGATTAGGGAGTTCAAGACGGACTTTTTGGTGTCCATATCAACATCCCCTTCTACCTTAATTCTCAACTGATCCCTGAACACCTTTAAGTCCTCTGCTGTCGATGCTTTAATTTTGTTCTGCTGAATAATCCTGTCCTGTAAATCTCTCAATCTCTGTTCATCTTCTTGTAGCTTGATGATGATTCATCCTTCTCCAATTCTTGCCTTAATAACTGCCTGAATCTATCCGATTCTATCACCCTCTCTATGACCGATTGCAACTGTATGATAGGAGGTGGTTACCTGCCCAACGGCCGAAATGCTACTGCCAAATCCTACTTTACAAGAATGTGGTGGTTTTGTATATTGTGATAATCCGATTCCTGTTTATACTTCGGAATACTCCAATTATGATCCACTTTGAAATTTGGGAATACTGAAATTTGAGAATAGGAGAAATTGAGATGAAACGTATTGGCTTATTACTTTTACTGCTTGTTTTTGCTTCTAGTTCTGTTTTGGCTCAGAATAAAGTGTTGAGTTTGGACGGGGATGGCGATTATGTCCAAATTCCAGCCAGTGTTTGGTTTAATGGTGATTTAACTATTGAAGCCTGGGTTTATGTGAAAGAGTATAGATCTTGGTCCCGGCTGATTGACTTCGGCAATGGGGCTGATCGAGATAATGTTTTGGTAACCTTAACCAGAGAAGCAACAGGAATTCCTGGCTTGCACATAGTAAAAAGTGGAGGGTTGGAGAGTTCTACTGCTCTGGAATTGGATAATTGGACTCACATTGCCTTTACCTTAAAGGGAAATTCCAGTTCTCTCTTCATCAATGGGCATGCTGTTGGCCAAGGAAATTTTGCCTCTCCGCCCCGAGATGTTGAGCGCCAAAAGAATTTCATTGGTCGTAGCAACTGGAGAAATGACGACGCACAGGCAATGTTTGATGAAATTAGGATTTGGAATCTAGCTAGATCCGCAACAGAAATTCAAGACGCCATGAACACTTCTTTGTCCGGTGATGAAAAAGGACTATTAGGGTACTGGAATTTCGACAATGGAACAGCTGAGGATTTGACGGCCAATGGTCATGATGGTGAGTTGAAGGGGGATGCCCAAATTGTCGCTTCTCCACCCTCACTGGTTATGGCAAACAGGATTACCAATCTGGGTCACCAATTTGAGTTTGATGTTTCTATTCAGAATGCAGCCGAAGGTGACACCCTAGCTTTCGATTTGACCTATGATCCTTTGTTACTGCAAGTAGACCGTGTGACAAAGAATGATGCCACCACCTCCTGGCAGGAGCCAAAAATTAATCACCATAAAGGGGTTATTAGTTTGGTCCAGTTGTCTCATAGTAGAGTTATCAGTCGGTTCCAGTCCAAACTAGTAACTATTACCTTCCAATCATTACAGACGGGTCAGAGTCAGGTGCGAATCAAGCAACCTCAACTGATTAAAGCCGATGGCAGGCATAAATCAGTTGAAGTTGTTGCGGCCACGATTAAGGCCTTTCCGCAGCCAATTTGATCCAAGCTTTAAAGAAGCTAGACATAAAGGACATTTTTGCCACTAAAAATCAAGCCAAGAAGCGTAAAAATAAAAAAGAGACGGTCAAACAAAATCAGCTAATCCAGACAATCAACTCAAGCCGAAAGCTAACTGCGGCTGATATTTTCCCCTCTGATCGGGTCTTAGACATCCGAATTGTGATTGACCAGGATGATTGGGACACCATACGCTACCAAGCACGAGACGCACAGACTGTACTGTCGGAGCAACGGAAGTATTCCCCCACCGATCGCCCTTACACCTATACTGAAGCTAGTGTTTCTATTGACGGAGTGGTATTTCCTCAGGTCGGCATTCGAAAAAAAGGCTTTCTTGGTTCTTCACGAAATTCCGACCGACCATCCCTTAAAATTAAGCTCAATCATATAGATAAAACAGGTCAAATCGATGGGGTAACCAACCTGACTTTTAACAATAATCAACAGGATGTCAGCTTGATCAGCCAAGTCATGAGCTATAAGCTGTTTAATGCCTCCGGCTCACCCGCCCCTCTTTGTGCTTATGCTAAATTAAGTGTTAATGGCCAGAATTTAGGGATCTATACCCATGTAGAAAGGGTACACCGCCCCTTTTTAGAACGAGCTTTTGGCAATCAAGCCGGGGTTTTATACGAAGGTACGCTGGTTGATTTTTTACCCGACTGGTCCGGTAGTTTTGAACACAAATTGGGTTCTGACGAAATGGGAAGAAAGAAGATTCAGCAATTAATCGATATGTTACACAACCCCACTAAAAATATAGAGGCCGCTATAGGTAAACTAGTTGATTTGGATTCCTTTTATACCTTTTGGGCCATGGAAGGATTACTAGGCTTTTGGGATGGGTATTCAGGTAACCGTAATAATTTCTTTATTTATCTTAACCCAGAGACGGATAAATTCCACTTTATTCCTTGGGGGGCAGATAACCTGTTCGAAAAATATAGTCGAATTAAGGACGGCAACAATGACCCAATTTCAGTAAAAAAACAGGGCATCATAACACATCAGCTGTATCAATTGGAATCAGGGAGAAAGGGTTATGAGCAGGCATTGAGGGAAATTCTAGAAAAATACTGGGATGAGAAAGATTTATTAAAAGAGACAGAAAGGATAGAGACTTTAATCAAGCTATATCTAGCCCAAGAAACAGCTGACGAGTTTATAAAAAAAGAAGCTAGAGGATTGATTAGATGGTTAAAAGAAGCTTCAAATGAAGAACGCGAGGAAACCCTAAATAGTGAAAAATTTAGGCAGTTATCCTCAGAGTGGGGTATCGATCATCTGGTATTGAAAGAAACGATTGTCAAAGGTAATGATTTTACTATCCACTCCAAATACTTCTGATTGGATAATGTCAATCCTACCGTTTCAAAATAATGAGCTTGTTTAGTAAATTCTTCTTTGATTGTTTCTTTGTGATTATTCATTATTCTCCTAACATACTTATTAGGCTGAAGCAGGGATTAAGCTGATATTGGCAGTTTATTTCCTAAGTCTAATTTTTACGAATCGAACCTTTTCACGACCAGCTAATAGTATAGGGTTCCTCTAAAAATCAGTTAGATTCGTGCAATTTTCTGCACATTTGTTAGAATTAGCTGATTGACAATTAAATTACGATTATTCAACTCATCATCAAAGGATTGATCATGATGCAAGCAGGACTTTTTGACTGGCAGACTCGTTTTGAACAACTCGACAACAGCGGCGACCCGCTGGTTAAACTGAACGAAATAGTCAACTGGGAGCAGTTTTGCAAAACTCTTGAGACAGTTCGAGACAAAGAGCGAAAGTCCAATGCAGGCAGAAAGCCTTTTGATGTTATACTCATGTTCAAGATCATGATTCTTGATTCCTTGTACAACCTCTCTGACGATCAGCTTGAGTTTCAGATAAAGGATCGCATTTCTTTTATGCGTTTTCTCGGTTTGAGTCTTGACGATACGGTGCCTGATGCCAAGACCATCTGGCTTTTCAGACAACAACTCACCGAGGCAGGACTGATCGAAAAACTTTTTAAGCAGTTTGACGAATTTCTGCGTCCAAACGGTTTTTCTGCCAAGAAAGGAAAAATCGTTGATGCCAGCATTGTAGCGGTTCCAAAGCGGCGTAACACCAGAGATGAGAATAAATCCATCCAGAATGGCGATGTCCCCGAAGATTGGAATGATAACCAGAAACGCCAGAAAGACACCGATGCACGCTGGATGAAGAAGAATGGCGTAAATCATTTCGGCTATAAGAATCATATTGACATTGATGTTAAGCACAAACTTATTCGCAGCTATGAAGTAACGCCTGCTTCTGTTCATGACAGCAATGTCTTTGAAGAACTGCTTGATGAAAACAACAGCAGCCAGGATGTGTGGGCTGACTCTGCTTATGGGTCGGCGGAAAACCGAGAGACTCTTAAGGAAGATGGTTACCGCAGCCACATTCAGCGAAAAGGCTGCCGCTATATCGCAGCCGAGTTGAACACATCTTGGGAATCCAGAAGATGCGGGCAGGCAACTTGATTAGACGAACCATAGGCATAGCCAGGGCCAAAGCTAAGATTGGTTGGCGAAACCTTGCCTACAACATAGACCGATACTGCCTGCTGGCCCAGCCTTAGTTGCCAGCGGCGCGGCATCAAGGCTGCAAAGTCAGCCAGTGCCGCCATCAAGCGGTACTGATTGCTGTCGGATTGAGACAAATAATCGTAATTTCGCGATAGTAAATTCAATTTTTACTCAAAATAATGTTAACTTAAAATTTGAGCCTCTAAAATGCGATTTTTAGAGGTGGCCTATATTATTATAAGGTAGCCGTGAAATCGCTAATCTTTATAATCCAATGTATTAATACACTCCCTCCCTGTGGTATTAAATGGATGCTGTGGCTCATGTTTTCACAGGATCATTTCTTACTTACTGCCTGTTCGATGTTAGATTCAGCAGATGCAATATCCAACATTGAATTGGCAGGGAAATATAAAGAGCATTCATTTTAAAATCCAACTCTTCTCATCTCTCCAGTACCTTACCTATCCCGAAGGTAAACAAGCAGATTCATAAAGGCAATTGATTTGTTTGCTTGGGTTAAATGGGAAACAGTAAGATTGTCGATTTACTTCAGATCTTGCATTTGCATTATCAACATGTAATGGGCAATCACTAGCCAAAAAAGCAATCTCGTACTTTCTTTAATAGCAAACGGGATTCCTTGGACAAACCATCCATATGCCTACTGCAGGCGACTTGCATACCAATAACCTAGCGAACGTTTCCCAAGCTTCTTGACAAGACTCTTTGGCAACAAATAATGAAGTATAAATAGAGTCACTGCAAGAAAATTGGAAGCGACGACTTGCGTTATTGAGAAAACATTGTAGTTTGCTCTTCGCCCAGAGGTAATAACTGGATAATGATCCAAGACCGTGAATTTCTTGCCTGTTTTCCAACCGTGCCACTTTAAGCGAAACACGAAATCAATTTCTTCATAAGCATAAAGACTTGTACTAAATCCACCAATGGAGTTAAAAGCCTCACATTTACACAAGAGAAAAGCACCGCCACTCCAGTTAAATAGCTGAAAGATAGGGTTCAACCTCTCCATGCGGAGTTTGTTGAATAAGGTCCCACCTACTACTTCGACAGTTGTACCGCAGCCAATGTACATACCGCTTTCGATTAAATCTAGCGTTTCAGCCAGCAATTCAGGGTGTGGATAAGTATCTGCATCGAGCAACCAGTCTCCATTAAGCAATACTTGCTCCTGAATTTCGTGCTTTGGAAATTTGCCGTTCCGACTCGAATACGACTTGGCACTTCAACTCAGTCGCAATTTCAGCGGTTTTGTCGGTAGAGTGATTATCGCAGACAATGATTTCCCATGAGTACCCTCTATGCGAGTTCTCATTGATTGCACAATGTATACGCTCTACTGTGTGCTTCAGCAATTTTTCTTCGTTGAATGCTGGAATGACAATTGATATCAGCATAGTGGTGTTTGATACACATGGCTAAAAAGTATTAGACTGAATCGCTAAACATGGTACCATGTGGACTCCGTTGTAAAGATCAATACTAATGGGTAAATGATATTCTAGGTTCTTTAGATCTTGATTTAACGATTTCACGGCCAGCTAATAGTATATTCTTATCAGGTAGCCATGAAAACACCTACCCTCCCTGTGGTATTAAATGGATATCGTGGTTCATGGTTTCACAATACTTATTCAATTACTGCCTGTTCGATGTTAGATTCAGCAGATGCAATAACCAACATTGAATCTGCAGGGAAATCTTAAACAGACAGAAAAGGATTAGAAATGAGTAGATTGCATTGTGCTTTAAATACAAACAACTTTAATGCTTCAGTAGACTTTTATACTAAGCTATTCGGGCAGCAACCAGCTAAACTAGAAGACGGTTACGCTAAGTTTTCTTGTGATGATCCATCTGTCAATTTGACACTCAATCAAGTTTTAGCACCTATTCATCAGGATGCTATCAACCATTTGGGTGTTGAAGTTGAAGATGCCAAAGCGGTGATCGTTGCCAAGGAAAGACTTGAGAAACTAGGTCTACCAACAAAATTAGAAGAGGATGTCGATTGTTGTTATGCTATTCAGGATAAAGTATGGGTTACTGATCCTAACGGTCATAGCTGGGAATTTTTCTTTGTTAAAGATGAAGGTGGTATTGGGAACGGCCAATCAGAGGAATGTTGTCCAACAGATTGTTGTGATTAAGCGGTCAAGGATACAAATTTAGTTTGCTTTGTTGAGGCAGAATTCAACACTAAATTAGCAGTTGATTTTCTAGTCCTATCCATTCTTCTGCTTTTAATGATTTCACGGCCAGCTAATAGTATATTCTTATCAGGTAGCCATGAAAACGCTATACTTCCCTGTGGTATTAAATGGGTGCAGTGGTTTATGTTTTCACAGGATCATTTCTTACTTCTGCCTGTTCGCTGTTAGATTCAGCAGAAGCAATAACCAACATTGAATTGGCAGAGAATCCTAGAGTCAACAGAGATTCTAGACATTACCTTTTGAGCTTATATCTGATCTTCAACTAGATCCTGAATGAACAAAAATATTTTTGTTAGATAGTGCGAATTCTCTGCTTGAATGGGATATGTTTATGGGCATTAATCCCGTACGGGGTAATCAGACGGGTATCAGCGTGTGTTTAATAACCCAGTTGGGATTGGTCAGTACCCATCTGATACTTCGTAGGCAGAACAATCCAATGGTGCTTTCCTTTACCCCCACGAGTCACGATAGGCCCACGGCGGTACATACATTACGTCGGATAATTTTTCCACGCAAAAGATCAGGTGCCAAGAC
>JYMV01043110.1_pt1 | contig 11170 bp, 13 predicted proteins | sample 338911 | NCBI WGS metagenome assembly JYMV01 (sample SAMN03354496, study PRJNA234377) | hydrothermal vent metagenome | biome: Deep sea; feature: Hydrothermal plumes at the Eastern Lau Spreading Center, Western Pacific Ocean; material: Seawater | place: Tonga | collected 2009 | depth 2000 m m
TCCGATTTTATAGAAACGGTATTGAGTATAGAGACGATGACCCAACGACCTATTATAAATACTCGGGATGAACCCCATGCGACACAAGACAAGTACCGTCGACTTCACCTTATTCTGGGTGATGCCAATATGTCCCCTTATGCAACTGCTTTGAAGGTTGGAACAACTCGATTGATCTTGACTCTAATTGGAGAAGATAAATTAGAATCGCCTTTGGCCCTAGAGAATCCAGTTGATGATATTAAAAATATTTCTCGGGACCAGACAGGGACTGTTGCCTTAAAACGAGAGAAGGGTGGAACCATAACACCACTCGAAATACAAGAATCTTATATAACAGCAGTAGAAAAACACCTGTCAGGGCAATGCAAAGAGTGGGATTGGATTATCCGCGAATGGGCACGTACTTTAAATGAGCTAAAATATCATCCCGAAAAGTTAGCTGATCGTATTGACTGGGCAATTAAAAAAGATATTTTTACCCGCTTTACTGAGTCAGAAGGAGTGGGTTGGGATGATCCTTGGATAAAAAGCTTGGATTTGGAGTATCATAATATTGACCCAGAAAGAGGCTTGTACCGAGGACTTGAGCAAGCGGGTGATGTATACTCCATGTTTTCTGAAGATGAAATTCAGCGCGCTATAAAAGAGCCACCTGAAGATACAAGGGCCTTAGTGCGTGGTTTGGCAGTTACAAACGGTGGAGGCCAAATAAAAAATATCCACTGGACGGGCATCGAGTTTACGAATGGTGATTTTATAGACCTTTCTCAAATCGTCAACTCGGCTGATATAGAACATTTGATCAATTCCAAAAAGGAGCATTTCCCATGGTTATGAACGATCCATTAAGAAGAGAAGAGAAAAAGGATCAAACCCCCGACCGCAAGGAATCAGGACCATCTAGTCCGAATGTTGAGCGACCGGGCCGTGATGATATTCTCAAGCGCATGAAGCGGGTTGACCCTAAACAATCAGAAAACTACAAACAACGAACCGGCCAATGACAGAAAACCTTGAACGAATCCACACTTCTGGCGACTTTCTCGAACTCCTTAAAAAGACAGGTCAATATCCACAGAAAGTGCCTTCAGGTATTTCTGAAAATAAGGCTTTAGAAATTCCTCAAGGAACCACAGTCCTGGCTTTCCATTATAAAGATGGAATAATTGTAGCGGGTGATCGCAGAGCTACTGCTGGAAATGCGATCATGTATGATCGTTGCGATAAAGTAATCCCCATAGATGATTTTTCATTAATGGCTATCGCAGGGGTTCCGGCTACAGCATTTGAGATGGCGCGCATTTTATCACACAACTTTGAATATTATAGGCGTTCACAATTGCGGACCATGAGTACGGAAGGGAAAGTCCGTGCTTTGTCAAAACTGCTCAAAGATAATGTGGGGATGGCTATGCAGGGTGTGGGTGGGGTGAGCCCTCTTTTTGCTATTTATGATAAAGAACAGAAAAAAGTATTTCTTTATTTTTACGATATGCTGGGAGCTGAATTTCAGATACTGACTCATGTCGCAACAGGGTCTGGATCCCCGATGATCAAGGGTGTTTTAGAACACGAAAATCTTTGGGGTGTTAGTCCATTAGGAGAAAGGTCAGAGGAAGAAGCGACCTCTTTATCAATACGTCTACTACAGACAGCTGCTCAATTTGATTCAGCCACAGGACAAGAAACTTTATCCGGTCATTGCAAAAATTACTAAAGATGGGTATCAGTTTATTTCAGACGATCATATGGAGTCTATTTACGAATCTTCTATGAGCAGGAGTTGAAAATGTTTGAAGAGCCTTTTCGTTGGATGGAAGCGATTTCTACGCGCCATAGTTATGTTCGTGAAAAGCTGTTTAAGGGACAGCCAGTTATAGGGGTTCCTTATAATGAGGGGGCGCTTATTATCGGGTTTTCTCCGCAACCTGGAAAAATTTTTGAAATTTATGACCGTATTGCTCTAGGTGGGTTAGGCCACCCTGCAGATGTCGAACGTTTGCGTATGACACTTCTAGATATGGCACATGCTGAAGGATTCAACCGTTCATCAGAGGACGTAACCATTGGAAGGCTTCTGCAATTTGGACTCGCACCGGCACTCAAGCAAAACTTCGAAGAAATTCAACGGGCCCCTTATCTGATTCAAATGTTACTTGCTGAAATAAACCATGAAGGGAGTACTGAATTTTTTCGAGTCAACTATGACGGTTACTGGGAAAAATTTAAGCATGGAACCGTTATTGCGGGTGATAGTAAAGTGAGAGAACGAATACAAAAAGCAATAGAAAGCACCGATTTTATGTTATTGGATTTAGACAAAGCAATTCAATCAGCGTTGCGTATGTGGGAGGAAGGCCGTAAGAAACCTAAACTAGAAGAAGATGCAAATTCATCAGTTGAAGACAATGATCAGGCTGAGGAGGAAGCGGAAGACATTCCAACTGATCTAAAAGAAGCATTTGACCGTTGGAACCTTGAAGCAGCAGTTCTCAACAATAATACGGGACGCAAGTGTCTTTATCGCACCTTGAGTGAAAGTGAAATTTCTTCTTTAAAATTAGAGGTGATTCAATAGTTGTGAGAAATCGAATCTATGGTATCGAAACTGAATATGGCCTACTGGTCAAAGATGCTGAATTTAAGCTTGATCCGATGCAAGCGGCAATTAGAATCAAAGACCATATCTTTAAATCATCAAGACTTGGGGTTCTCGATCAGCACTACCGAGCCAACGATGAACCACCTGAAAACGGTGGGTTTTTATTAAATGCCGGGCGTATATATCTAGATATGGGTCACTTGGAATACGCTTCGCCAGAATGCTTTACTCTGACCGATCTCGTTACCTATGATCGCGCGGGGGATACACTGATTCAAGATGCAGTGGAAGAGCTCGGTTGGAGAGACTCAATAGGCATTATTAAAAACAATGTCGACCTTGAAACCAACGCGACGTTTGGTTGTCATGAGAATTATTTGGTTGGCCGAGGGTTTCCCTTTGATGAACGCGAAAACCTGAAATTGCTGTCAGCATTTTTAGTTACCCGACAAATTTATTGCGGCGCAGGGAGAATTGGCGCGTGCAACCCTCATCCTTTTGGCGATTTGGAGGGCAACTTTGTCGAGGAAGCGGAAGCTAATGTTGATTTTCAGATTTCTCAAAGGGCAGATCATATTCCAAATGAGTTCTACCGATGGGTTCAGTATAACCGCTCTATAGTCAACACTCGCGATGAACCGCTGGCAGACCCCAGTAAGTACCGAAGGATCCATTTATTAGTTGGTGACTCAAATATGAGCGAGTTTGCAACCGCTATGAAAATGGGAACCACCACTCTTATGCTTGAGCTCATGGAGCAGGATATTGCCAATCCTGACTGGATACTGGCCGAATCAGTAGAGACCATGCGTGCGATATCACGAGATCAAGAATTTAAATGGGAATTAGTTTTAAGAAATGGACGCCACACAACGGCACTCGAGTTACAAATAGATATGATGCAAACTGCGAGGAAGTACCTTACTGGAATGAATCGTGAGACGGACTGGATTATACATGAGTGGGATTCGGTGTTGAATGATTTATCTAAAGGACCTGGAGCGTTAATAGGCCGTGTTGATTGGGCGACAAAATATTGGATGCTCTCCGAATTTAGGAAAGAAGAAAACTTAGATTGGCATGATCCATGGCTGAAGAGTCTTGACTTAGAATATCATAATATTAATAAGAACAGTGGCCTTTACTGGAGTCTGGAAGGCACAGGAGAAGCCGTAAGAAAAACAAACGATGAGGCTATAAAGTACGCAAAGACAATTCCTCCAAGGGGTACGCGTGCTGATGGGAGAGGCGAGTTGGTCAAGACTCTTGTAGACGTGAATAGTAAGTCTTTGTATCTTATAGATTGGATTGGATTTCGGTTTGGCAGGGATGAAGAACCATTTTTAATGCTTGATCCTTTTATTTCCTACAAAGAGGAAATACGAAACTACCTTCAAAATATGGAGAAACACGGGGGTCAAGAATCAACTCCCTATACGGGAACTCAATAGTAATCAAAAAGAACAATTGGTAGATACTTGTCGTAAAAGTGAAAAATTCTCAGATCTTGGGTACGGTATTAAGCTTAACTTTTAACAGGTGCTATGTTTTTGCGCAATTGTAGAGGTAAGAACATGCCTTATTGGGATTTTTGTCCGATATAAAAAATCAATCTGGGTAGATGCTATGTTGTGCTGGCTAAATGGTGGTTCGATTTTTTTTTATTGATACTGGGGTTGGTTGTTTATGAGCGACTGTTTGTTTTGTAAGATTAACGAGGGGAGTATCCCCACTGAAAAGATCTACGACGATAATGGAGTGTTTGCTATCAAAGATATTAATCCGCAGGCTCCAGTTCATTTTTTGATTATCCCTAAAAAACATTTTTCCACGATTTTGGAAATCAAAGAAGCTGACCATGAAATGATAGGATCGATTTACTCTGTGGCAAACCAGCTCGCAAAAAAAAGTGGGCTGGATCAAACAGGATTCCGGATCGTCCTTAATTGCGGGGCTGAAGCGGGTCAGTCAGTTTTTCATATTCACTATCACTTTCTGGGCGGACGAGTTTTAAAGTGGCCGCCAGGTTAATCCCAATGATTACCTCTCAACAACTTTACGACAAGCTTAAAGATATTCAAGTGGGGAATCCGTTTTGTCGATTTACTGAGCAGAGTTGTGAGGATCTCTTACCGATAATTCAACGCATCGAGGCACTCAAGCAGGAGAAAAATGCCATCATTTTGGCGCACAATTATGTTGCACCCCAAATCCTGTACGGTGTAGCGGATCATATGGGTGATTCGTACGGTTTAGCTAAAAAGGCACGTGAATCAAATGCTGAAGTGATTGTTTTTGCGTCCGTTCGTTTCATGGCGGAGACAGCTAAAATTCTAAATCCAGACAAGGTAGTGCTAGACCCGAACCCTGATGGAGGTTGTACTTTAGCAGATGGAATCATTGCTGAAGATGTTAAAAATTTGCGTGCAAAATTTCCGCACCACACATTTGTTTGTTATATAAATACTACGGCTGAAGTAAAAGCACTATGTGATACATGCGTTACCTCATCCAATGTATATAAGGTAATCGAGCGGATTGAAAATGATCAGATTTATTTTTTACCAGATCGATTGATGGGCGAAAATATAAAAAAATATTTAAAGAAAAATGGGGTGCGAAAAGACATAGAGTTGTATGACGGAACCTGCTATGTCCACGAAGAGTACCAACCAGAAAGCGTTGACCAAGTGAGGAAGAATTTCTCGGGCGTAGAAATTTTGGCACATCCAGAATGTAGACCTGATGTGGTAGATAAGGCTGACTACGTAGGGTCAACTAGTGGCATGCTAAATTATGTGCGTGAATCTGACCGAAAAACTTTTTTTCTACTAACAGAATGCGGATTGACGGGAATTTTGGAATCGGAATTTCCAGACAAGCAATTTGTAGGCACCTGCACTACCTGCCGATACATGAAGGCTAATTCTTTAGAGAATATTCTTAATGCACTTGAAAAACCAACTTCCTCTAATGTCATTGAACTTGATTCTAACGTTCAAAAAAACGCACTAAGTTGCGTAGAAAAAATGTTTTCATACGCGGAGGGTTGATCGTAAGTTAGTTGCGCTCCGAGTTTTGGATGGCTATTTAGGGCACGTCATCTCTTCGGGGCGAACCTTATCATCAAACTCCTCAGCAGTAAGTAACTTAAGGGCAACAGCCGCTTCTTTCAGAGTGGTGTTTTCTTCGTACGCTTTTTTAGCCACTTTAGCAGCATTATCATATCCAATATGAGGATTGAGTGCCGTTACGAGCATGAGAGAGTTTTTTAAGTGTGCTTCAATCTGGGATTTGTTAGGTTTGATTCCTGAAATGCAATATTCGTTAAAAGAACGACATGAGTCGCCGAGAAGTTGAATAGATTGGAGTAAATTGTAGATCATAACTGGTTTAAATACATTAAGTTCAAAATTACCAGAAGAGCCGCCAACAGCGATTGTAGTGTCATTGCCAATTACCTGAGCTGCAACCATCGTCATTGCTTCAGATTGTGTAGGGTTAACCTTGCCTGGCATAATTGAACTTCCCGGTTCGTTCGCTGGTAGAGTTAACTCACCTATGCTGCATCGAGGTCCAGATCCAAGCCACCTTATATCGTTAGCGATTTTCATGAGAGAGCAGGCAAGTGTTTTCATCACTCCACTAGCCTCGACCACAGCATCATGCGCAGCAAGCGATTCAAACTTATTGGGTGCTGTTATGAAATCTCGTTTTGTGAGCGAACTAATTTTTTCTGCCACGTTCACCGCAAAATCACGGTGCGAGTTGAGTCCAGTTCCTACGGCTGTACCACCAAGTGCTATTTGACTGAGTCTAGGAAGGCAACTCTTTACTCTTTCGATCCCATTAATTAATTGTTGCACATATCCACTGAATTCTTGCTCAAGAGTAAGAGGCGTTGCGTCCATTAAATGAGTTCGCCCAATTTTAATAATGCCTTGAAATTCGGAACATTTTTTTTTAACCGAGTCATGCAGTCGCGTAAGTTCCGGCAGTAGGTGATCGTAAATTCTTTCGACCGCGGCAATATGCATGGCGGTGGGAAACGTATCATTGGAAGATTGTCCCATATTGACATGATCATTTGGGTGGATCGGATCTTTTGATCCCAACTGCCCTCCTGCAATTTCGATAGCTCGATTAGCGATGACCTCGTTAGTATTCATGTTAGATTGAGTCCCACTTCCTGTTTGCCACACGCGGAGAGGGAAATGATCATCCAGAGTTCCAGCGATCACTTCATCAGCGGATTGGATGATAAGGTCTTTTTTATCTTTTGGTAAAAGGCCTAATTCCGAATTAACAAGTGCTGAAGCTTTTTTTAGAATGCCCATGCCTCGTATAATTTCTCGAGGCATGGTTTCCGTTCCTATGTCAAAGTGGATGAGCGACCTAGCGGTTTGGGCTCCGTAATAGCGGTCCGAAGGAACTTCAATTTCACCCATGCTGTCAGTTTCGATCCGCATCATCAAGGAGTCCTCCTAAAAAATGTAAACTAGTTTGTATTTTCTATGAAATATTCCTGGAATGATTAGATAGATTTTATCATAAAGTCCTGAGAGGTGGGCCTTTTAGAAAAAAATAATCTTAACTTATTGATGCAGGTCGTACTGCGAAAGAGGTTGTTAAGGGGCACTCTTTATATCGTTAGATCGATTTATGTGGAAAGATCAGGCATATTTTTAGAAACGTAGGTTTTAAATTTTTTTAAAATACGCTGCTCTGTTTGACGAATGGCTTCGCGAGTTATGTTATGATCATCAGCGATTTCTTGAAGTGAGCGCGGGGTTTCGCTAAGAATGCGTTCCGATAAAATTTTCTGTTCGACAGGTTTGAGTCCTTTTCTAAAACCATCAATTTCTTGTTTAAGGGATTGGAGGAATTGATTCCGTTCAGCATTTTCTTCTGGTGATGCGGTGGTATTGTCAGAGAGAAACATTGCAGGCGTGGATTCATCACCCTCGCGCATAGGGGTGTCAACCGAAACGTCTGCAGCTCCCAAGCTGGTTTGGACATCGATTACATCAGATTCATCAACACCAAAGTGCTCAGCCAAAAGTTTTGGTGTGGGTGTGAAGCCTTGGTTTTCAAGTTTTTCCTTTTCTTTGCGTAAATTGTAGAGCAATTTTCGCCGTGCGTTAGTTGTGCCAACACGCACAAGTCGCCAATTATCCAGCATATATTTAAGAATATAAGATCTAATCCACCAAGTAGCGTAAGAAGATAACCGCACACCGCGAAAAGGGTCAAAATTCTTCACTGCTTTTAAAAGCCCGACATTACCTTCTTGGATAAGATCCATCATGTTTTGCCACTGTCTACGGAAGGTCATTGCAATGCGCACTACGAGCATAAGGTGTGAGGTAGTGAGCCTATAAGCGGCATCAGAATCACTTGCTTCCCGCAGTTGAATTGCCAATTCATGCTCTTCTTTTTCAGTTAAATTTTCATACTGTCGAATTTCATTAAGATATGCCGTCAGAGGGTCAATTCGGGCAATACTAGCATCTTGAGTTACCGCTGGTAGTAAGGATGAGGGTTCTTGATCGAGCTCCTTTAGCTCAAGCGGTTTTATCTCATCGGGATCAACTATTTCTACTTCTATTTTAGAAGTATCTTTCTCTGTCGAATTGTCATTCATAATTAAAATAAAAAGCTTGTATTTTTTTGAAATCCTGACCTTATATAGTTCTTGAATTATATATTGTTCAAATTTAGAATGAACTAATGGCTAGACTGATCATTATACTAGCGCTTGTAGCTGGATTTATAATGTTATACCGATCGTTGTTCGGTGGGGCGAGCCCTCGCCGGGACGATCCAACAGAGACTGCTGACATGGCACAGGATCCTAACTGTGGGACATATGTGCCCAAAAGACAGGCTGTTACCAAGTCGATTCAGGGCAATGAGCATTTTTTTTGTAGTAAAAAATGTGCTGATGAATATTCCCCTAAAAAAAAATAAACACTACAAACATATAGACAGAATATCATTTGGATACTCTGATTAATGTTCTGTTAGTTTATTTGCTTTAGATCTAGTAGTCAATTGTAGGGCTTTGTTAAAAAAACACTTTTCCCTCTTTTATTGTTAATTTTTTCAAGGAGTTGGCATGGTTAAAAGGATGATATTTTGTGTGGTTTTGGGGGTGTCTTCGTTTATTCTTGAACCGGTAGCCACTCAAGCCGAAACCGAATGCCAGCTGGTGGAAAAGAAAAAAATAAAAGTGGAAGGATACATTTCAAAGAAATTCCGAAAAGAGCGAAAAAAGATAACTAAGGAATTCGCCGAAATGGGAAACACGCGTATGGCGCTTAGGGTTTTCCCTATGGGGAAAACTTCAGATGTTGTTGCGGTGGGTCGTTGTGTACCAGCGTACATTGCTCGGCATGTTTTGACAACAGCAATAAAGTATACTAGTGGGGTAGGGAGCTTAGTGTTTCAAGATTTCATCCATAGTCATTGGATAGGAATAGGTACTACAATGTTTGATGAGCCTTCTCAGCGGAAGGTAACAGATGAGCAGGTGAGTCAATTACTTAATCCAAGTCTTGATGATAAAAATTTTCACGTCCTTTACCGAAAATTTTCAAAACAAAATAAACTTGTCCCTTTTTTTGGACTTAATGTTCCTAACGCAAAAATTCCTGGTAATACTAATAGTACTGTCTTGAGTCCTTAACAAAGAATTCTGTTTGAAATAATCTTTCAGACATTATGGAAGGTTGGGGCTTGGCTGTCTAAACAACATGAAAAAAACCCACGTCAAGTACGTAAAGAATTTTCTGCAATGGGAAATAGGCGAGATGCCCCATGGGTCTATCTGGCAGAAATCCCATCAAAAGTCGTTGCTATAGATCGTTATGTTCCCGCTTATATTGCCCTCCACATTCTTCGAGAGACCATGGAGCGTTCGGATGGAGTCAGTTCATTAGTGCACCAAGGTTTTTTTCTCCTAGCTAGATAGAGGTAGGTAACGTCTTTATTTGCAGAAAGTTCCTTTCAACCGGTCACCCAAGACCAGTTCATTCATCTTCTGGACGTCTCTGGATACCTAACAGTTTCAAACAATTTACCGTGAATCCATCACGAAGCAAAAAAAAGATAAGGTCTTTGGTATTCTGTTGGACAACCCAAAACGGTTGAAGAATCCCTAGTCACGTCGTATGAGGCGGACAGAGTGAGAAAGAGTTTTGTCCTCTTTTTCGTACCAGTAAGGGAGTCCATTGATATAAAAAATAATTTGAGCTTCGCGGCCTCTAGTTTCAGAAGTCCATGTAGTGTTTCCTGCTCCAGGTGGGAAAATAGAATCTAAGTGGATGTCGCCACCTTTAAAATCTTTGTTAAGTTTATTTTTGTCAAAGAGTGATAGGGCTTCCTGCCCTGAGGGTATTCGCCAGTCGCTGTGTCCTCCAAATGATTTTCCATTCATGTCTTCGGCATATTTTTCTGTTTCATCCCAAGAAACATCTTTTTTGAGGTCTATTCTAGAATCATTTGCCATCCATGTAAGGCTAGTTTGAGCGTCATATATAGTCTCGTCCGCATTTTTTAAAAATCTAGATTTTTCATTTTTCATAGTTGTAGAGAGCCTTTATTTTTCGGTAAATTTTTGGTCTCTCAGAATAACGAATTTATTACAGTCTGTAAAGATCAGGTCGTCGATCTGTGAACAAATCATCGTTAGGGTTAATATATTTGTTGCGCGACTTCTCAATGTCAATATCAACGACTTTTGTTTCTTCTTTTTTTTCAGAAGCTCGACAAAGAACATCACCATCAGGGTCAACTACTTGGCTTTGCCCGATAAAATTAAGTGAATTGTTTGGAGTGCGTTTCTCGGTGCCGACCCTATTGGCAGTAACTATAAAAATACGGTTTTCCAAACAACGGGTAATTATCGCTTGGGGGCAGTGTGGAAGAACGAGATTAGAAGGGTGCGCAATCAAGTCTGCACCAATCAAAGCAAGGGTGCGGGCGGTTTCTGGAAAGCGCCAGTCAAAGCAGATCATAACACCAACGCGAGCCGAACCAATATTAAAAACTTTTAAAGGTAAGTCACCTTTGTCGAAGCAGTTTTTTTCGGTGTCAAAAAGGTGTATTTTCCTGTACTTTCCGAGGTAGCCATTTGGCCCAATTATCACTGCTGAATTATAAGATCGATTCCCGTACCGTTCTGCTATTCCTGCAATAATTGAAGTTTGATTTTTTTTACAAATGCGAATGAGTGTTTGAGTTGTAGGTCCTTCTGGGATAGGTTCGCTGTGCCTCAATGCTTCTTTTTGATTCAGGAAATGGTAGCCAGTACTGAATAGTTCCGGCAAGACCATTAAATCAACAGTGTGTTGAGATAGTAAAGGTTCAATTTTTGATAAGTTGTATCCAATTTCGCCGAATACAGGGTTATTCTGTATAAAACCAACCCTAAATAACTTCTTATTATTCATATACTTACAAGTGATATTTTCTACTGTGAATGATATGTGAATATATAGAAACTCTAACTACCTGTTTTTTATGTAGTTAGTTGAGTGTTATTTCGTTGAAACTGGTTGTCCA
>JYMV01012002.1_pt1 | contig 11169 bp, 11 predicted proteins | sample 338911 | NCBI WGS metagenome assembly JYMV01 (sample SAMN03354496, study PRJNA234377) | hydrothermal vent metagenome | biome: Deep sea; feature: Hydrothermal plumes at the Eastern Lau Spreading Center, Western Pacific Ocean; material: Seawater | place: Tonga | collected 2009 | depth 2000 m m
ATATTATAACAGATGGTGATCTACGTAGACATTCAAATAATTTATATAAAAAGACAATTACAAAAATATCTAGTAAAAACCCAGTTTGGACCTGAGGATAAATTTTTTAACACCTTTGCTTCAATTGTACAATTTTCTCCGGTCCTACCATTAATAGGAGGTGGAAAAACAAAATTTGCACCAATTTATGTTGAAGATGTTGCTAAAGCTATTGTTAAGGCATTAAATCTTAAAAATTCAGAACCAAAAATTTATGAATTGGGAGGACCAGAAAATTATTCATTTAGAGAACTTATGGAAATATTATTAAATGAAATAAAGAAAAAGAGACTTTTAATTTCTATTCCTTTTGGTCTTGTAAAACTTCAATCTTATTTTTTGCAAATTTTTCCAAATCCACTTTTAACACCAGATCAAGTCGAAATATTAAAATATAATAATGTTGTTTCTGGAGAACATCCTACTTTAAAAGATTTTGGGATTAGTGGAAAAACTATTGAAAGTATACTACCCAAATATATATACAGATTTAGAACAGGCGGTCAATTCGGATAAGATAGCTAATCGATAATTTTTTAAAATTACAATGTATTAATTTTTATTTCAACACAAACATAAATTCAGAAAAATATAATCATGCAGATTTAATTTTTTTCCCGATGAATTGAGGAATGTCTTCTTCAGTAATTTGATCCTCTTCCTTTAAATTCTTGGGTTGGAAGGCATAGAGGAGGTGGAGTTGACAATAAGGAAAATTTTCCATGGGTTTTCGCCCACAAAAAAGGGTTGCTGGTACCATTTTTTCACCTAATGGCCATCTACAATGATGTTCAGTTAAATTTTCTAGTTTAGTAGGATTTTCAGATTCAAAATTTTTGTCCAATATTAAAGCTTTAAATTTTGCTTTTCTGCCGAGTTTTTGATTTTTTATTTCAGGAGCATTGTTTTTTTCTGTATTTAGTTTAGATGTAGATTTTTTTGATATCGATCTTGCCTCTAATTTTAGTCGATGAGCCTTGCCAATAACAGCATTCCGTGTAGTGTTACCGAGCATATTAGCTATTTGACTGCCAGTATGACCTTTTTTCCAAAGCTCTTTTAATTTTTCTTCTCTTTCAGGTGTCCAACTCATTTTTTTTTGGGTTAATTAGATATACTATATCTTGTATTTTCAATAAAAAAAATACCTTATGTGGATATGTTATTAACAATATCTATTCAACTAGCCTTTATTTATTTAGAGCGTTTTTAATATATAAACTTACTGATGGTTGAAATTGAAAACAAATACAAAATTTATGAGAAAAAATTTGGCTATGTTAATTGGATCGGGCTGTGGACACTTTATAAGAAAGAGGTGCTGAGATTTTTAATTGTTGGTGTTCAAACTATTATATCTCCACTTGTGACTTCACTTCTGTTTTTACTAGTACTTTCTTTAGCTATTGGCAATGAGAGAGGCGAGGTTTTAGGTTTTCCTTTTATAAGTTTTCTTGCTCCTGGCCTTATTGCCATGCAGGTTATACAACAAGCATTTTCTCATTCTTCTTCTTCAATCATGATAGGAAAAATTCAAGGAAATATTGTAGACATTTTATATGCTCCGATGACAGCTGCTGAAATCACTTTGGCTATAAATTTAGCAGCGTGTACAAGAAGCGTTATGATCGCCCTTGTTTCAATTGTTGTATTTACTTTTATTGTTGAATTAGAATTTTATAATTTTTTCTATATTTTTATTTTCACATTTTTAGGTGCTTTTATTTTGAGCTCTATAGGTATTATTATCGGTTTATGGGCTGAAAAATTTGATCATATGGCATCTGCTACGAACTTTATTATAGTGCCTCTTTCGTTTTTATCGGGCACGTTTTATTCTATTGACAGATTGCCAGATATTTTAAAAAATGTAAGCGAAATGAACCCATTTTTTTACATTATCGATGGTTTCAGATACGGTTTTCTCGGGGCAGCTGATGGACCAATACAATTTGGTCTTTTTTACCTACTCATATTAAGTTTTATTACTTGGTTTGCTGCATATATGTTGTTTAAAAAAGGTTATAAAATTAAATCTTAATTTATTTATGAGTTCTGTTCTTGATACATACGCAAGGAAAGCTATTTCTTTTACGAAAGGAAAGGGCAGCTATCTCTTCACAGAAAATGGAGACAAATATCTTGATTTTGTTCAAGGGATTGCAACAAATGTATTAGGTCACTGTCATGAACATTTGGTAAAAACTATTCAAGAACAATCCAAAAAATTATGGCATGTTTCAAATGCCTTTATTATTCCTGAACAAGAAAGATTAGCTAAAAGATTAACAGACAAAACATTTGCTGATTTTGTTTGTTTTCAAAATTCAGGAACAGAAGCAACTGAAGCAAGTATAAAGATTGCAAGAAAATATTTTCATAAGATTGGAAAGCCAGAAAAAAATAGAATTATTACTTTTCAAGGAGCTTTTCATGGAAGAACTTTAGCCGCCTTGTTTGCTGCAAATAATCCTAAACATACTGAAGGATTTGGTCCTAAAGTGGATGGTTTTGATCAAGTTCCTTTTGCTGACCATGAAGCCATAAAAAAAACTATTAGTAAGAATACAGCAGCAATTATGATCGAAACGATTATGGGAGAGGGAGGCATTAAAATAGTGCCTGACTATTGTATAAAAGGATTAAGAGAGATGTGCGATGAACATAATATACTTTTGATTATAGATGAGGTGCAATGTGCTTATAGAACAGGTAACTTTTTTGCGTTTGAAAAATCAGGAATTGTTCCAGACATTGTACCGATTGCAAAAGGAATAGGAGGAGGTTTTCCACTTGGTGCCTGCTTAGTTACAAAAAAAGTATCAATTGGCATGGTTCCAGGGACACATGGAAGTACTTTTGGGGGGAATCCTTTAGCTATGTCGGTCGGAAATGCTGTCCTTGATATTATATTTGCTAAAGGTTTTTTAGATGATGTAAAAGAAAAGGGGAAATATTTTGATCAAGGTCTAAAAAAAATTAAAGATAAATATCCTAAAATTATTGGGGAAATAAGAGGTATTGGTTTAATAAAAGGACTTAAGATGTTGGTGGATAATACTGAATTTATAAAAAAACTTATGCATCAAAAAATGCTTGCTGTAAAAGCTGAAGAGAACGTTATAAGACTTTTTCCGTCACTTATAGTAAACAATAAGGAATTAGATGAGGCGATTTATAAAATTGAAAAAGTTTGTAAGGAAATGAGTTAATTATGAAAAATTTTATAAATATATCAGATGTAGACAAAAACGATTTAAGAAAAATTATAGATCACGCAAAATCGCAAAAAGAAAAAAGATCTAATCTAAAAAAATCGGCTTTAGATCCAAACGCTTCCTTAGTGGACAAAACATTAGTCATGATTTTTGAAAAAGCTTCTACAAGAACAAGACTATCTTTTGAACTTGCGATGAAACAATTAGGTGGACAGCTACTAGTATTAAATCCAAAAGAAAGTCATTATGGAAGTGGGGATGAAAGTTTAAATGATACTGCAAAAGTTTTATCTCAATATGGAGATATTGTTATGATGAGAACTCACAAACATGAACATTTTTTAGAATTTTCTAGACATTTAGATATTCCTATCATTAACGGTTTAACAAATTTGAGTCATCCCTGCCAGATTATGTCAGATATTATGACTTTTGAAGAATTAAAGGGAGCAATTACAAATAAAAAAATTGCCTGGCTAGGAGATGGAAATAATATTGTTTATTCTTTAATTGAAGCTGCTGTCCAATTTAATTTTCAATTAACAATTGCTTGTCCTAAAAAATTTCAACCAAATAAAACAATTGTTAAATGGGCAAAAAATAAAAAAGCTAATATTTTAATAACTAAAGACCCTAAAGAAGCGGCAAAAGACGCTTCAGCTATTATGACAGATAAATGGATTTCTATGGGAGATAAAGTAAATAAAAATCAAAAGAAAAAATTATTAAAACCTTATCAAGTAAACAAAAAAATTATGAAATTAGCTAAAACAGATGCAATTTTTATGCATTGCTTACCAGCCAGCAGGGGAGAAGAAGTGACCAATGAAGTAATGGATGGAAAACAATCAGCCGTTTGGCTAGAAGCACTAAATAGAATTCATGTACAAAAAAGTATTATACAGTGGTGTCTTAAATAAATATTTATTGTAACGGCAATGGATTATTAGTATTTTCATTCATGTAAAGAATTACTGCAGCTCTATCTTTTGCATTTTTTAATCCCACAAAAGACATTTTAGTACCTTTTACCCAACCTTTTGGTTTTACTAAAAAACCATTCATTTCCTCAAGTGTCCAAGTTTTTCCATATGCTGCCATGGCTTTGGAATATTTGTAATCTGATACAGAACCAGTTTTTCTTCCGAGAACACCCCATAAAGTCGGACCAATTTTATTGCCATCTCCTTGAGCAATGCTATGACAAGCGGCACATTTTTTAAAAACTTTTGCTCCATCTTCTGAACTTGTTGAAGCGAATAAAGTCATAATATTTCCAGATTCCGAATTTTCTGAGCTTGTTTCGGCGGCTGTTGTACTAGCAGTTGTGGTAATGGTGGCAACTTGATATGCAGATTTTTCTGGTTTTTCTACATAAAATATTGCATCTGTAATTTTATTGATTCCCAAAACTAAGATTACAGCCAATATAATTGAAACAATAATTTTATTCATTTTAAAAAAGTATATAAATTTAGTACAACTTAATTCTAAGATATATCATGACTTAGATCAAAAAAATTAACTTTAATAAGTTTGTTTTGCGACGGTTAGACGCACAATTTGTTATTTATGAAAAATACTGCAATAATAATACCGACTCGTTTAGAAGCAACAAGATTTCCAAATAAACCTTTGGCAAAAATTAACAATGTTCCAATGATTATTCATGTACTTAATAGAGCAAAAGAATCAAAAGTTGGCGAAGTATTTGTCGCAACTCCAGATGATAAAATTTTACAAATTGTCAGAGAAAATGGCGGAAAAGCTTTTTTGACAAAAAAAAACCACCAATCGGGCAGCGATCGAATTTATGAAGTATACGTAAAGGAGCTTAAAAATAATGCAGACTTAATAATTAATTTACAAGGTGATATGCCCAATATACAGCCTAATTCTATTTCAAAACTAGCAAAACTTATGAGGAGTAATAATTGTGATATTGGTACCTTGGCTTCTTATATAACAGACAAGAAAGATATTATTAATCCAAATGTTGTTAAAGTTCATATCGATAAAATGTTAAAAGATGATAACTTTCTAGAGGCAAGAGATTTTTTTCGCACAAAAAAGAATTTAAATAATGAAAAAATATATCATCATATCGGAATTTATGCCTTTACAAATAATGCTCTAACAAAGTATGTAAAGCTTGCTAGATCTAGATTAGAAATAGAAAGGAATTTGGAACAAATGAGAGCTATGGAGAATAATTTGGTTATCAGAGTGGGATTATGCGATTCTGTTCCCTTGAGCGTTGATACAGAAGAAGATTTAATAAAAGTAAGCAAAGAAATGAATTTGTTATGAAAGAAAAAATAAAAGTAGCATTTCAAGGAGAAAAAGGAGCATATTCTCATTTAGTGTGTTTAGAAGTTTTCCCAAATGTTGAGGCTGTAGCCTGCTCTACTTTTGAAAAAGCTTTTCAATTAGCAAAAGATAATTCAGAATATAAAATTGTTATACCAATAGAAAATTCTTTAGCAGGAAGAGTTGCAGATATACATTATTTGATTCCAAAATATAAACTTCAAATTCATGCGGAACACTTTCAAAAAGTTACTCATAATTTACTTGGAGTTAAAGGTTCAAAAATAAAAGATATAAAAACTGTTAGAAGTCATGCTCAGGCAATTGGGCAATGTAGTAAAATAATTTTGGAAAATAAACTAAAACCAATAATTTCTGCAGATACCGCGGGGTCAGCTGAATTTATTGCTAAAAAAAAAGATAAAAGTGAATCAGCAATTGCTTCTGAACTTGCTGCAAAAATTTATGATTTAGAAATACTAAAATCGAGCGTGGAAGATGAATCTGGAAATGTGACAAGATTTTTTATTATGGGAAATGATTCAAAACATCCCGAACTTAAGCATAAAAAATATATTACAAGTTGTATTTTTAAACTCAAAAGTATTCCAGCCGCCCTCTATAAGGCACTAGGTGGTTTTGCAACAAATAGTGTAAATTTATGTAAATTAGAAAGTTTTTCAGTCAAGAACACATTTGACCAAGTAAACTTTTATATTGATATTGAAGGACACATAGAGGACCCATCTTTGCAAAAAGCGCTTGAAGAATTGGAATTTCACACACAAAAATTGGATGTTTTAGGGGTTTACGAGGCTCATCAGTTTAGATTTAAAAATGAATAAACAACCTATACGTATATTGTTGTTCTTATTTTGATGCTGATATAATAAAATTGGAGGCTGGCAGCAGGTGGAATTTTTTGAACAACCCGGTCAGAACGGAAACGTAGCAGCCGTAACAAAATATTTCAGGTTGTTGTTCAGTCTCCTTATTTTAATAATATGGAAAAAACTACACATAAAATTTTAGCATTAAAATATAGACCAAAAAATTTTAAAGAATTGATTGGTCAGGATATAATGGTAGAAACAATAACTAATTCCATTAAACTAAATAAGTTACCAAATGCGTATCTGTTAACCGGCATTAGAGGCGTCGGAAAAACAACTACAGCACGTTTGATTTCTAAGGCGATAAATTGCAGTAAAAATTTTATTAAAGATGAAAAATGTAATCCAGGAGAATATTGTCACTGCAAAGAAATCAGTAATTCGAAACACCTAGATGTTTTAGAAATGGATGCAGCGTCGAGAACAGGAATTGATGATGTTAGAGAATTAATAGAGTCTTCAAAATACAATCCAACAGTTGCTAATTATAAAATAATAATTATGGACGAAGTTCACATGCTGAGTAAACAAGCTTTCAATGGTCTATTAAAAACTTTGGAGGAACCACCTTCTCATTTAAAATTTATTTTTGCAACCACTGAAGTAAAAAAAATACCTGCTACTATAATTTCAAGATGTCAAAGATTTGATTTACACAGGGTGCCAATAAAAGATTTAATAGAAAATCTTAAAAAAATTTTAAAAGTAGAGAATGGAAAAATATCAGACGGAGCATTAAAATTAATTGCAAAGGCAGCCGAAGGATCAGTAAGAGATTCATTGTCTCTTTTGGATAGAGCACTTGTGAGTCAAAATATTGAAGAAAAAGAGATCAGCGAAACTTTTGTAAGAAGAATGTTAGGAATAGCAGATAGATCAAAAATTTTGAATTTATTAAACTTTATTTTTCAAGGAGAACAAAAAAAATCTATAAAACTCTTGAGAGAAATGATAAATGAAGGTATTGAGCCTGAAAATTTTTTAAATGATCTTTTAGAAATAATATATTTTATACAACAGAAAAAAAACATTGGAAATTTTGATTCAGATTTATCTATATCTGAGTCTGAGGAAGAAACTATTACATTGATTTCAAGAGATATAAGCATGTCCACTCTAATAGTTTTTTGGCAACTGTTATTAAAAGTTTTAGACGAGTTATCAATTGTTACTAGTCCAATTTTATCTATAGAAATGTTAGTTGTTAGACTAATCCATTTAAAAGAAATGCCTTCTTATGAAAATGTATTAGATTCGCTAAAAAAAAATAATTTAAATGAAATAGAGATAAATAATAATAATAGAGAAACAATAGATCTTAACTATGATAAAAAAATTATTTCGAATGAAGAAAAAGAAATTCCTAAAATTTCTAAAGACCAAATTAAAAATACAATACAAACGAAACCCATTTTATCATCTTTAGATCCAAAGACTTTTGTCTATGAAAAAGTTTTGTCTTTTGAAGATCTAATTTCTCTATCTTCAAAAAGGAAGGAGGTAAATTTAAAATATGATCTAGAAAAAAATGTTAATCTAATCAAATTCTCTCAGGGAAAAATAGATATAAGTTTTAATGAAAATCTTGATAAAAATTTTGTTCGTAATTTGTCTGAAAGGTTACATGAGTGGACAGGTAACAGATGGGTAATAACTTTAGCAAGAGAAAAAGGTCAAAAAACTTTTTCTGAACTCCAGGATATAAAGGAAAAAGGATTACTTAACCAAGAAAAAAAAGGAGAAATTTACAAAAAATTTAAAAATTCTTTTCCAGATGGAGAACTATTAGAAGTTAAAAAAAGAGATTAATTATGACAGATTTTACCGATTTAATATCCCAAGCAAAAAAAATGCAAGAGAAAATGAAAGAGACTCAGGAAGCTTTAAAAAAAATTGAAGTCGAGGGAATATCGGGAGGTAATGCTGTTAAAGTAATTATGAATGGAGATGGCGAACTAAAAAAAATTATCTTTGATGACGCATTGTTTAAAGAGTCAAAAGAAATTTTTGAAGATTTAATTGTGGCTGCTCACAATGATGCAAAATCTAAATTAAAGAAAAAAACTTCTGATGAAATCTCTAAAGTTACGGGAGGCATCGGTTTACCACCTGGTTTTAAATTTCCTTTTTGAGAAAAGAAATGACTTATAGTAATGTTAAAGAGATAGAAGATTTAATTAAAATAATTTCAAAATTGCCTGGATTAGGTCCGAAATCTGCAAAAAGAATTGTATTAAAGCTTATCAACAATAGAGAAGAATTAATTAAACCATTAACAAATACACTAGCTCAAGTTTATAAAAATGTAGTTAGATGTAAAATTTGCGGCAATTTAAAATCTATAAATGCAAACTGTATTTGCTCCAGTAATAAATATGAACAAATTTGTGTCGTAGAAAATATTGCTGACATGTGGGTTATTGAAAGCAGTGGGATATATAAAGGTCACTACCATATATTAGGTGGTACACTGCCTTCTTTTGAAAGTAAAAGTACTGTAAATGGATTGTTAATTGAATCATTGGTAAACCGTGTTAAAAAAAATTCAGTCAAAGAAGTAATTCTTGCAACAAGTGCTAGCATTGAAGGTGAAACTACCTCACATTATATATCTGATTGTTTAAAAAATATAAAAGTAAAAATAACAAGATTAGCTAAAGGAGTGCCTGTAGGTGGAGAAATAGAATTTTTAGATGATGGAACCTTATATTCAGCTTTTAAAAATAGAAGTCCCATAGTGAGTGATTAGATTTTTTTTAGAAGTCTATTTAAGTGAAGAATGGGTTCTGTATAACCAGATGCTTGGTTTCTTCCGTGAAAAACTAATTCACATGCTGCTTTAAATGCAATAGATTTATCATAGTTACCGGACATAGCTTGGTAAGCAGGATATCCTTTTAAAGCGGGATCTTTAACATTTTGATTATCAACAATTTTGGCCATTTTTTTCATAGTTTTTAATACTTGTTCTTTGCTGCAAATTCCATGAAACAGCCAATTAGCGATATGTTGTGACGAAATTCTCAAAGTTGCTCTATCTTCCATCAAGCCTACATTGTTAATATCAGGAACTTTAGAGCAACCTACCCCTTGATCAACCCATCTTACTACATAACCCAAAATACCTTGGGCATTATTTTCTAATTCTTTTGTAATTTCTTCCATTGACCAATTTGGTCTATCTGCAATTGGAATTGCAAGAATATCCTCAATCTTTGCAGATGCTCTTTTTTTTAATTCTTTCTGCTTAGAAAAAATATCAACCTGATGATAATGCAATGCATGAAGTGTTGCGGCAGTTGGTGATGGAATCCAGGCGCAGTTAGCTCCAGACTTTAAATGATTAATTTTTTGAACAACCATATCTGCCATTTTGTCCGGCGCCGCCCACATTCCCTTTCCAATCTGAGCTATACCAGAAAATCCACACGCTAGACCCACATCAACATTATTATTCTCGTATGCAGAAATCCATTTAGAGGATTTCATATCTCCTTTTTTTATCATTGGTCCAACCTCCATCGAAGTATGTATCTCATCACCAGTACGATCTAAAAATCCAGTATTAATAAAAACAACTCTATTTTTTACAGCTCTAATACACTCTTTTAAGTTAACTGTAGTTCTTCTCTCCTCATCCATTATTCCAATTTTAATGGTGTATTTTTTTAGTCCTAAAACATTTTCTACTTTTTCAAAAATTAAATCAGTAAACGCAACTTCATCAGGGCCATGCATTTTAGGTTTTACAATATAAACAGAATTTGTTCTTGAATTTCCTTTACCTTTAAAATCATGAATTGCTGCAGCTACTGTTATAAATGCATCCAGTAGACCTTCTGGAATCTCAGAGCCATCTTTTAATAAAATAGAAGGATTGGTCATTAAATGACCAACATTTCGATTTAGCATTAAAGCTCTTCCACGTAGTTTGATTTTACTTCCATCAGGTGCGGTATATTCTCGATCAGGGTTTAGTTTTCTTGTGAATTTTTTTCCTTTTTTTTCCATTTTGGCTTGTAGGTTACCTTTCATAAGTCCTAGCCAATTTTTATATCCTAGTACTTTGTCTTCAGCATCTACAGCCGCAACAGAGTCTTCGTGATCCATAATTGTGCTTATAGCTGACTCTAAAATTACATCATGCACTGCAGCCTTATCCTGATTACCATCGGGATTAAAGACTTCAAGTGTACCATCCGGATCGAATGTAACATCTATATGAAGATTATTATTTATCAATAAAAGTGAAAATAAATGATTTGATTTTTTAACATATCCCACAAACTGTTTGGGATTTTTTAATTTTAAGTTTAATTTACTGTTCTCAACTTTTGGAATTTCTGAAATATCTTTCCAGCTGCCATTTTGTAATGGGACGTTAGCATCCAAGACATTACGAGCATATTCAATCACTTTTTGTCCTCTTTTTGGATTATATTTATCTCCACGACTTGCTCCATCTGATTCAGGAATTACATCTGTTCCATATAAAGCATTATACAAACTTCCCCATCTTGCATTTGCTGCGTTTAAAGCGTATCTTGCATTCATTACCGGAACCACAAGTTGTGGTCCAGCAATTGTAGAAATTTCACTATCCACATTTTTAGTTTCAATTTGAAATTTTTTTCCTTTTTTTTCCATTTTGGCTTGTAGGTTACCTTTCATAAGTCCTAGCCAATTTTTATATCCTAGTACTTTGTCTT
>JYMV01020936.1_pt1 | contig 11168 bp, 6 predicted proteins | sample 338911 | NCBI WGS metagenome assembly JYMV01 (sample SAMN03354496, study PRJNA234377) | hydrothermal vent metagenome | biome: Deep sea; feature: Hydrothermal plumes at the Eastern Lau Spreading Center, Western Pacific Ocean; material: Seawater | place: Tonga | collected 2009 | depth 2000 m m
CCGCTGGACCCGTACTACAAACAATCCGCAGAAGCTGGTACGCTCAAGGAACGAAAAAAGAAGTGACCTCGAGTACGCAAGATAATTGTTCCTCTTGAAATTAGACTCCGTTGTTTGAATTTATCTAGGGGCGAATACTGCAACGACGTAATGATGTAACGCGCAGCATGCAATTTCTGACGCAGCGTCTGACTATTCGCGAGGACTTCGCCGAGGCAATCCAAGCTGTATCCAATCAGCAGGGCGTAAGCGTCGACGGAGTTTGGGGTTCCTCCTGCGCGCTAGTCGCCGCTGGCATCTGTAGCGGCACCCAACAGCAAATGCCCGTCAATCTAATCGTATTAGCTCACGACAAAATGGTTGATGACTTCCGCGACGACCTGCTGTTATTTAGCGATCGGCGATCGGTTCATTTCCCTGTAGTCAACAGCGGAAACACACGAGATTCCTATCACAACGATGATGTCCATGGGGACCGCATTCGAGTTCTCAAGAACTTAATGGCCTTTGCTGACATGCCGTTGGCGGAACCGCTGTTGGTGGTGACCAGTATTCAAGCGTTATTACAACCCGTTCCCGAAAAAGAATCGTTGCGGCAAGCAACTCGTACACTCAAAACTGGGCAACGTGTCGACATTGACGAGCTGCAACGCTGGTTTGTTGAAAATGGATATCATGCTACAAGTGCCATCGAATTGCCTGGTGAGTTTTCGCGTCATGGCGGCATCCTCGATATTTTTGCCCCCGAATGGGATCAACCAATACGCGTCGAATTCTGGGACGACGAAATCGAATCCATGAGATTGTTTGATGTTCGCACACAACGCAGCATTGAAACACGGACGCAACTTGAACTGACGTCAATCAAAGTGTTTTATCAGGGCCAAGATCACCTGGCATCGTACTTGCCCAGCGGTAGTTGCACGACGCTGGTTGAATTAGGCGAGCTGGATCGACAAGCCAGAGAGTACATTGATCGAGCGGCTGATTATCAACAATGCCATGGCGTTCATGAAGTCCTCGCAACCCTGACGAACTTTGGGCACCTAGTCATCAGCGGGCTAGCCACAGGGGCCCTTGAACATGACGTTACCCTTGCTATCGAATCCGTAGAACGATTCCAAGGAGACGTAGACAGTATCAGTCTGCAGGTCGAGCAGATTGGGAATGACCATGATCTCGTGATTGTTTGCCCCACGGAAGCTGAGATCCAGCGAATGCAGGAGATACTACTGGAGACTCGAGCGGCAGATCGTGGCCGCATTGAGTACCACGTCGGCTATCTAAAACAAGGTTTTCACTGGGTCTCCGAAAAAACGGTGGTGCTCAGTGTTGGTGAACTATTTCAGAGAACTCAACTACGACGCCACAACATCCGACAAACTGGTCGGCCATTAGATAGTTTCAACGAACTTCGTGACGGTGAATTGATCATCCATTTGGCCCATGGCATCGGTCGCTATCGTGGCCTGGAACTTTTGGAAAAGGGTGGCTGTCAAGCTGAGCACTTGGTCATCGAATTTCATGGGGGAACTCGAGTCTATGTGCCTGCGGCGCGGATCGATTTAGTACAAAAATACATCGGTGGCCGTAAAACACGCCCAACGCTCGCTCGTATCGGCGGTGCTGCTTGGAAAAGTCAAAAACAAGCCGCTCAAAATGCTGTGCTAGATATGGCAGCCGAATTGTTGGAATTGCAAGCCAATCGCCAAGCTCGACCAGGTATCGAATTCCACGAAGACTCAAATTGGCAACAAGAATTTGATGCATCATTTCCCTATGTAGAAACCGCCGATCAGTTAAGTGCCATTGAAGATATCAAAGAAGATATGCAGAGCCGGCGTAGCATGGACCGCTTGCTGTGTGGTGACGTTGGATTCGGCAAAACGGAAGTCGCGATGCGAGCTGTTTTCAAAGCTATCGACAGTGGTTACCAGGTTGCCGTGTTAGTACCAACGACGATCTTGGCGGAACAACATTACCACACGTTCAAAGACCGCATGGCACAGTTCCCGATCAAAGTTGCTCGCTTAAGTCGCTTTGCTTCAACCGCAGAACAACATGAGGTCGTGCGGGGACTACGACAAGGCAGCATTGATGTCGTCATTGGCACGCACCGAGTGGCATCTAAGGACGTACAATTTGCAAACTTGGGACTAGTCATCATTGATGAAGAGCAACGTTTTGGAGTTGAAATTAAAGAGCGGTTGAAGAACGTTGTCAACAATGTGGATGTACTGACGCTGTCGGCAACACCGATTCCAAGAACCTTACATATGGCGATGGTCGGCGTACGTGACATTTCAAATTTACTGGTCGCACCAGAAGAACGCGTGTCGATTGAAACACGCGTTGTCCGCTTTCAAGAAGAATTAGTCCGCACAGCGATTCAACGTGAAATAGACCGCAACGGTCAAGTGTTCTACGTCCACAACCGCGTTCACGATATTGAATCCGTTAAACGGCGATTGCAGAGGATTGTACCGCAAGCACGTATCGAAATCGGTCACGGTCAAATGAAGGAGTCAGACTTAGAGCAAGTCATGGTTGGCTTTGTGAATCATGACTATGACATACTGCTGGCGACCACCATCGTCGAAAGCGGTTTGGATATTCCCAATGCAAACACAATCTTTGTGGATGACGCCAATCGATATGGACTGTCAGATTTACATCAATTGCGTGGCCGCGTAGGTCGCTACAAACACCGCGCTTATTGTTACATGCTCGTCGATAAACACAAACATATTACTCCTGATGCGGCACGTCGGCTACGCGCTATCGAGGAGTACAGCGAGATGGGAGCAGGGTTTGCGATTTCAATGAGAGATCTGGAAATTCGTGGAGCTGGTAATTTATTAGGGCCTCAACAAAGCGGCCACATTGCCACGGTGGGTTATGAATTTTATTGCGGACTGCTCGAAAAAGCCGTGCGACAACTTAAAAAATTACCGCCCAAGCTGGCAGTCGATGTTGAATTGGACCTGCCGGTTGACGCTTATCTGCCTCATGATTATGTAACCGATATCCGAGCACGCATCGATTTTTACCGTCGGCTTTCAATAATATGTGAATTTGGTGAAATTAGTGAGCTTGAAACCGAATTAAAAGACCGCTTTGGCCACTTGCCAACTTGTGTAACCCAACTGCTCGAATTGTCCGAAATTCGCTTAGAAGCTGCACTTTGGCAGATTGCCGCCATCATCAATGACGATGGTTTTCTACGTATTCGATACACCGATGCGGCGCGTATCAAACAACTCGCACGCAATTCAGCTATCAACCTGCGAATTGCGGATGATCGCACTGCCTACGTGACGGTCCCCAAAACCGTTTCAGAAGGTGCTTTGATGATCGAGTTCGTTAAATCGCTGTTGCAGCCATAGCCCCGAAAACCCTACAATCCCCGAGAATTTATTGTGTATTGACCCTTGAGGGATTTAGGTTACGGATGATTGACGGAGTTAAACTACGACAAGGATTTATATGTACCATCGCCGGGCTACTCGGGCTTATCGCCTCCGCGCTACTTGCTCAAACGGTTCCCCAACAGACCCCTATTTATCCTGAGGGTTATCCAACAGCAACGCAGCTACAGCATCAACAGAACCCGCGAGTGGCAAATCTTCCCCGCAGCCGTAATCCCCAAGCTGCTCAGCAGCCGCAACGCCGCCGGCAACCACCGCTGCAAACGCCTAAGTTGTTTAAGCCAACAACCGTACTAGCGACCGTTGGGTCCGAGTACATCATGGCTGGTGATTTATTGCCGCGAGTCGAAATGGTGATATGGAACTTCATTCAAGATATTCCTCCGGCGGAGTTAACCAAGTACCGTGACGACATTGCGCGACAAAAAGAAATCCTCTTAACGACGCTGTTACAACAAGCGATTGACGCCAAAGTCCTGTACGTGGCATTTCGCAATTCATTGAAACCAGAGGAACTGAAAACGTTAGATGAACGAATCGACTCCGTCTCCTCCGCAGCTTTCGACGGTGCCCTTGAAGAAATGCTGCCGCGCGTCAAAGCCGCTGACAAAAAGCAACTCAAACAACTTCGTCAAGAAGATATGCACTTAGCCCAATTGAGCATTTTAATGGTCGCCGACGAAGCTGAGACGATGCATGAGCTCGATCAGATTCTCCGCCGCTTTGGATCTTCCTACGCCATGGAAAAGATGAGGTTCGCGGAAGTTAATTTCGGCCGCCAATTGATCGTACAAAACGTGAACTTGCAAGAAGAAATCACCCATCGGCAAATGCTGGACTACTATAACAAAAACATAGCCGATTATCAATTTAACACCAAAGCACGCTGGCAACAAATTTCAGTTCTATACAAAAACCACCCGCAGCAAGAAGCCTACCGGCTTGTTTGTGAAATGGGAAACCGAGTGTTAAATGGTGCTCCGTTTGCTGAAGTTGCCAAACAATTGTCAGAAGATCTAAAAGCAAAGAATGGTGGCAATTATGATTGGGTTGAACCAGGCAACCTCGTTAGTAAACAATTAGACCAAGCGATCTTCAACTTACCGGTGAATCGCATGAGTCCAGTCATCAGCGACGACAAAGGTGTGCATATCATTCGAGTGGTTGAGCGAACCGTCGCCGGCAAGCAGGCATTTGTCGAAGTGCAAAATGACATTAAAGACCAACTGCGGATTATCCGCCGCAATGAAACTGTGCAAAAATACATTGCAAAAGTCAAACTGCAAGTCCCCGTCTGGAACAGTCTCGCCCAGTAGCGGTAGTTCTCCTACCGCACCGTCAATACAAACACGGTTGTTGCGTCCACCACGTTACCGGCAAGCAACGATCGGGACGAGCGCTACGGATTGCCATATTCCGACGCCGATAAACGCTGCTGGATAGGTCGTTTTTCTATGACCGGCGGACTCTCCACCCCTACTTTAATAACACCACCATGCTGGTATACTAGACGCCATAAAGATTAAAGAAATACTACATGGTAGGCTTCGAAAGAAGTGTTATTTTTACAGGCGAAATGAATGTCGGATACAGCGAAATTAACGTTAGGCGAACAGGAGCTTGAGCTACCTATTATTGTCGGTTCCGAACAAGAACGTGGACTCGATATTAGTAAACTTCGAGGAGCTACTGGTGCCATCACACTGGACGAAGGCTTTGTAAATACCGGCTCCACTCAAAGCGGAATCACCTTCCTTAATGGCGAGCAGGGGATCTTACGTTACTGTGGATATGCCATCGAAGACATCGCCGAAAAATGTGACTTCATCGATACCTGCTATCTGCTGCTACACGGTGAATTGCCAAACGAACAACAACGTGAATCCTTCCGCAGCGGAATCATCGCCGAAATGGCTATCCCCAGTGGCGTTCAGGACTTAATACGCAGTTTCCCCACGTCTGCCCATCCGATGGCAATCATTTCAGCCGCAATTCAAGCACTTTCTACCCATCGAGCCGATCAAATGGATCCACTCGATGCTGATCAAGTGGCCAGCGCCACCCAAGGCCTGATCGCGGCCTTACCAACGATCGCCGCCTACAGCCACCGCCATACTGCCGGGCAAACCTTCATCGCTCCTAATCCAGAATTGGGATACGTGGAAAACTTCCTCACAATGATGTTCGCCGACGAAAATGGTGAATATGAAATCGATCAAGATTTCGTCGACGCAATGAATCTACTGTTGATAGTCCATGCTGATCACGAACAAAACTGTAGCACCTCGACCGTCCGCATGGTCGGTTCTGCAAATTCAAATCTCTACGCGTCGATAGTCGGCGGCATCTGTGCCCTGTGGGGACCACTGCACGGCGGAGCTAATGAAGCCTGTGTCAAAATGTTGAAGATGATTGCCGACGACAATAATGACGTCGCCAAATATGTAGCGAAAGCACAAGACAAAGACGATAACTTCCGCTTAATGGGCTTTGGACATCGCGTCTATAAAAACTACGACCCGCGTGCCAAGATCATCAAAAAAGCATGTGATGTGCTACTGGAAAAACTAGACCTAGATGACCCGCTCTTCGAGATTGCACAGTCACTGGAAAAGGTTGCCTTGGAAGACTCTTATTTCGTAGATCGCAAGCTATACCCGAACGTCGATTTTTATTCGGGTGTGATTTATCGAGCGATTGGTATTCCTGTTGAAATGTTCACCGTCTTATTCTCGCTGGGACGCCTACCAGGGTGGCTCGCACACTGGCAAGAAATGCACGCTTCACCAGGCAAACGCATTTGTCGTCCGCGACAAGTCTACACGGGTCCTACCGCCCGCGAAATTCAGTAACACTGCTCTTAAGTGCGGACGAATTTACTCGTAAATTACGAATTTCCAGTAGCTGCTCACAATCGCTACAACTGGTTTATCTGCTTAATTGACAGGTTCATAGCTTTCTCAACCTCTCTCGCCGTAGCCCTTTGTACGCGCCGATAACAAAAGTACGGATATTCTCCGACGAACACTTTTTTTGTTAGCCGCGTGCATGGAAGCCTACGAATGATTTTTTGTCTTAATAATAGACTATTCCAATCGATCATTGCGACAACCATTGGAATACTAATCGCTAGTCAGGCGACAGCCGCTGAGCCGACTGCGCGCCCAGTCCAGAATCGCCAACCTGTTATCAGCAGCGTCTGTTTGCAAACCGCGGGGGATCTCATGGCGACCGCCGGCGATGATCACATCGTACGGATCTGGAATTTAAAAACTGGAACGCAGGTGCATGAACTGCACGGACACAACGGCTGGGTTCGCACAGCCAAGTTCATTGGAAACTCAAATATTCTGGCAACCGCAGGCGACGATGGTCAAGTCATTCGCTGGGACTGTGTCAGTGGGCAACAACTAGACGTGCTGCTTACACTTGACCATGCCATTTGGCGTATCGCTGTAAACCCTCAAGCCACCCAACTAGCGGTCGGTGGATTCACGTCGACCGTGACCGTCGTTGATTTAGCCGATAAACAGATCACGCAGCAGCATCAGCATCCCACATCGGATATACGCGGCCTAGCGTACTCCACAACTGGTGACCGCCTGGCCTGTGGTGGCCGCGACGGAATGATTCGCATCTGGTCCACAACAACCGCCGCGCTACTTGCTACGGTGACAGCTCATCAACGGAGAATCCGAGACCTCAGCTTTATCAAATCCGATTCGCATATCGTCAGTATCAGTGATGATCGCACCCTCCGCGTAAGCCCACTTACCGCCGATCCAACTGGCAAAAATCCGGGATATTCCATCGCACTCGAAAAACAACTTCCGTTTGCATTGACCGTGTGCGGAGCTGCACAAGTTGCCATTGGCAGCAGCGATAACCAAATTCACCTCTGGAATATCGACACCAAACAACAAACTCGCATTTTTCAAGGCCACACCGGCAGCGTCATCACGCTAGACTTTTCACCCTCAGACGACGGCCGCACAGGACTACTCGTTTCCGGTAGTTTTGATACGTCCATTCGCACGTGGCAAATAAAGACTAATACAGAAGAAGCAATTCGAGTCAGTAAACAATCCACTGCTAATCGTAAATAGCTCTACCATTTTCCCCGCTCTCCTAAAACACGTCCATGAAACGGTTATTCTCAAAATTCGCACGACAGCCTAAGCAGTACGCTGGACCTGACCAACGCCGCGACACTGTCCGCTTGAGTAAATTCGAATTACTCGAACAGCGGTGTTTGCTGGCCGCAGATCTACTAAATCTAGGGGTGGTCTACCATGAACGTGACCTCGGATCCGATCAGACAGGTGACACATTCGAAGTGACGTTTGCTGGCGGTGCCCAGAGTTCCGAATTAACTCGGCTCATCATCAACAGTGACCATGATCAACTCGGGTTTGGCTCTACCGACATTATTTTTGATACGCTCGCGGGAGGACTAGGAGCAGATCAAGCAATTCCACTGTCCGTGAAACAATGGACCGTGCAAAATCCACTGGCCACCCTAACGACGCAAGTCAGCGATGGTGGAAGTTCGATCATTGTAACGCTACAGGGATTCCAAGCCGGAGATCGCCTGATATTGGAAGTCGATGTTGACGAAGTTGAGTTTCTGAACCCCCGCGAGACAGACCTCACGATTATCAACTCAGGTATTGACCCGATCACGTCGGGCGTCGAATTCCAAGGTGTTCGATTATCTGCTGAGTTCTCCGCACCCGGCTATAAAGACACAGGCGGGATGACTCTATTTTGGAACGCCTATGATCCCGCTCGCACAATAAGCGGCCTCGACATTCCCGCCGACAACGCCGCTGGGGCTCGTGACCGAACCGCAGGCGCTTTCATTTCAATACAACAACAGCAATCGCCTTCGTCAATCAGCGGTTCTGTTTTCATGGATACAAATAACGACCAACAACGTAACGCAGAGGATTACCCACTTAGCAATGTTCAAATCGAATTATGGAAAAATGAAGCCGGTAGTTATGTCCCCACAGGACAAGTCCAATACACTGACGAAGCTGGTGCGTATGGTTTTAGCAGCCTCGAACCCGGAACCTACGAAATCCGCGAACAACAACCGCTCGGGCTGATCAACAGCACTGCCCTGCCAGGTCAGCTCAATGGACAACCTAGCGGTGTCGTCCAAGATCTCGATACCATTACACAGATCGTTGTGACGCAGGGTGGCCAACACATCACAGATGTCGATTTCGCTGAAACAGCCCACGCGAGTATCGCCGGTACCGTCTTCACGACGTTCAACGGGCAAGATGTGCCAACTGCCGGCGTCGCCGTGCGACTCCAGTGCTCCACAAATCAATCCGTCCAATTTCAATTGACTGACGAAAGCGGCAATTACTTCTTTAGTCAAGTACTTCCTGGAATGTGTGCGGTCATCGAATCCACGCCCACTGGCTTATTCGACGGACCAGAAGAAGTTGGCAACATTGATGGCCACACGGTTGGTACCGCCGATGGCCTCGATTCCATCCACTCGATCTTACTCCGCAGTAACGACCAAGCCGTCGATTACAATTTCTACGAATATACGCCGGCACAGATATCTGGTGTTGTATTCCAAGATGGAGAGACGGTCGTTGTTCAGAGTGAATTACAAGTCGCCGACGTTGTGGCACCTGCTGGAGAGCTTTCTATCGACGACCGACGACTGCACGGTATCGAAGTGATCTTAACGAATCTCGCAACTGGCAATACGTTACGGACGCTAACAAACGCTCAGGGTGAGTTCTCTTTCGAGGGGCTAACCGCTGGCACTTACCAACTCAATGAAAGTCAGCCAATGGGCTTTCATGATGGACTAGACCATGCAGGCACAGCTGGCGGAACTGTTGCTGCGGAACAAGACCAGATAACTCAGATCGAATTAGCGTTTGGACAAATCGCAACGGATTATTTATTCAGCGAGTATCGAGTAAAAATAGTTGCCCCTGTCGAAACGCTAGAGCCTCTATTACCACCTCCCGTTATCGAAATACCCAACCCAACGTCAAATCCGGTGATTCAAACCAACGGGTTCGATATTAACCCGCCCATCAACGGTCAACTTGGTACGATCAGCAATCCTAATATAGATATCCCAGTATTCGGCTCAGACCACACGCTAGATTCAACGCTGAACGCTTGGCACCTGAGTGTCGTTGACGGTGGTATGCCGCGCGGTGATATTCTACCACTGTCGGTCATGACACCCGTGACATTCACTCGCGATACCGTGTGGGATGCGACTCTTACGAACAACGGAGTATGGCAAGCAAAAACGCTGACAGGCACCATAATCGATGTTGCCCATTTAAATCTTGGAGTCGCTGGAGCAGTTGCGGTTGCCGCTGACTTTAACGGTGATGGAGTTGCTGAGATTGCCATGTACAGCGACGGCTATTGGTTCATTGACATCAATGGCAATGGCCGCTGGGATGACGACGATCTGTGGGCGGAGATGGGTTCGCGTGAGGATATGCCGGTCGTTGGTGACTGGGATGGCGATGGAAAAGACGATATTGGCGTCTATGGATTGCAATGGCCCGGCGATATTGAGGCCTTGGCACAAGACCCAGGGCTGCCTGACTTAGCGAACCGAGAAGTGACTAAACCGAAGAATGTTCCACCGACTCGACAACTAGGAGCATCTCGCAGACGCCTCATGCAAACGACCGCCCGCGGCGATGTGCGTGCGGATGTTGTCGACCATGTGTTCCAGTATGGCCGCGGACCTGAAGTCGCGGTGACCGGCGATTGGAATGGCGATGGCGTTGCTAACATCGGTACTTATCAGAATGGTCAATGGAAACTAGATACCAATGGCGATGGCCGCATATCTGCTGGTGACCAAGTGGCTGAGTTTGGCCAAGCAGGCGACATTCCCGTGGTCGGCGATTTCAATGGAGATGGAGTTGACCAAATCGGGGTCTTCCGTGACGGCAAGTGGCACCTCGATACCAACGGCGACCTACAGCGTGATCATATCGACCAAGTGTTCCAACTTGGCACAGACGGCGACCAACCAATCGTCGGTGATTTCGACGGCGACGGCATCGACGACATTGCTGTCTACCAAGCCAAAAAAGCCGGCTAAGCGAACGCGCAAGGCCGCAAAAGGCCGTGGTCACTCAACCAATATTCCCCGCGGAATCAACATCGCTGCCTGCCCTACGAGTTCTTTAACTTATCGGCCTCGGCTTGGAATGCGACAATTTCCGCTTCGAGCCGAGCAACTTCACCCGGTTCGTCATCCTGTTGCTTGGCACCGGAAAGCTGCATTTTTAGATTCTGCACCTTCTTGCGGACCACTTCCAACCGCTTCTTGGCTTTCTTGTCCATCCGCTCCTCCCCATTGTCTGTTTGCTTATTGCGTACTATTTATCGTTTCATCTTGCGTGTCAACCAATGAGACAACCTTAGCCGTCTCTTTCGCTGGAGATCGTGGAACCATTCTCATACCTCCCGCCAGTAATACAACAATAATTGCTGCGTACATATTGAGTTTTCCCCACAAGGCTTCCTTCTCTTGAAACTTCAGGGCCGCATCGCTCTTGCCCGCCAACATCGAGCTGATATAGAAAATCGCAAACACTAGAACAAGTTTCAATGCGAACAAACCATGATACATTCCCTCTGGCTTATCTTCCGCACGAAAGATAGCCATCGTATTATACAAACCGCTCAGCAGCAATAATAACGCGCAAATCATAATCACTTTGG
>JYMV01029865.1_pt1 | contig 11168 bp, 5 predicted proteins | sample 338911 | NCBI WGS metagenome assembly JYMV01 (sample SAMN03354496, study PRJNA234377) | hydrothermal vent metagenome | biome: Deep sea; feature: Hydrothermal plumes at the Eastern Lau Spreading Center, Western Pacific Ocean; material: Seawater | place: Tonga | collected 2009 | depth 2000 m m
GATGCACTCAAACGTCAGCAACCATCATTACGCAACCCCAACAACTGGGGCTTTCTTCAACGATTAATTTATCTACCTGTGGTTTCAATAATGGAAGTGCCTGTGTTAATGTAATCGGTGGCATTTCACCTTTTGTAATACAATGGGATGATCCGGCAACCACGGTTGGTGCTTGTGCGATGAACCTGATAGCTGCCGTTTATAATCCGATCGTGAGTGACGGAAATGGATGTTACTTTACTATGCCTGTTATTGTCAGCGACCTTACCGGACCATCAATTGACAGTGTTACGTCGACAGATGTAACTTGCGCTGGAGACAGCAATGCATCCGTTTCAGTTGCCGCGACGGGGACATCGCCACCGTTGACCTACATTTGGAAATCAGGGTCTGATACACTTGGGATCAACATGACATCAGTTTTTGGCCTTTGGGGAGGCACTTATACGATAACAGTAATTGATGCTAACGGCTGTATAGTGGGTGCTTCCGTTACGGCGAGTGAACCTGCTGCTGTTGCCTCAGCGATTATTAGTTCAAATGGCTCTTCCTGCTTTGGTGTTTGTGATGGTTCAGCATCAGTTATGGCTGGAGGTGGAACATCCCCTTACGCCTATATTTGGAGCAATAGCCAGGTTACTGCCGCTGCTTCCGGACTATGCCCAGGTTTGCACAATGTGATAGTGACCGATGCAAATGGGTGTACCACCTCATCATCGGTTTCAATCCTCGAACCTCAACCTCTGTCGGTAACCGATTCTATTACTAATGTGTCCTGTAACGGCGGTGTGGACGGCTCCATCTATCTTTCTGTGTCTGGTGGAACACCCTTTTACAGTTATGGGTGGGTACCCAATGTGGGCACCGGGTCAATTGTGACGAATCTAAGCGCGCAGACGTATGTGGTCACAGTGACGGATCTCAATGGATGTAACTCAATAAACCCTATTGCCATTAATGAGCCTACACCACTTTCTGCCATCGGAATAGGTTATCCTTCCACATGTGGAGACTATAACGGAATGGCCATCGTCATTCCTTCTGGTGGAGTACCTCCATACACCTTCCTTTGGGATGATCCGGCAGCAACTACAACAGATACGGTAGCAGTCCTGTTAGCAAGAGACCCGTACTACGTAGTTATCACAGATGCCAACGGATGTATTTTAAACTACCAGGTGACAGTTGGAGATCTACCTGGACCGGTAGTGGATGCCGTTGTAACGGTAGATATACTGTGCAATGGCCTAAATACCGGTACTGCTACTGTTCAGGCCAGTGAGGGTACCCCACCGATGACCTATGAATGGAATGATCCAGCAGCACAAAGTGGAACAACAGCCACCAATTTGTATGCAGGGCCTATAGTTATTGTTTTGACAGACGCAAATGGGTGCATAGTTACTGGTTATGCAACCATCGATGAGCCCGACACCCTGGTGTTGTTCGTATCAGAGGATGTATCCATTTGTTATGGGCAATCTGTTGATATCAATGCAACAGCAGGTGGGGGAGTTCCACCTTACTATTATATTTGGGACAATGGACTTGACAGTAGCCAAATCCAATCCGTTGCACCATTAACAACAACAACTTACAGTCTCAATGTTATAGATGCCAATTCTTGTACCAGCAGTTTGGATTCGGTGGTAATTTCAGTTTCGCCCCTGCTGGCTCCTGTTCCTCAAAACGACAGTATTTGTGTTGGTGATGATGCAGTTGTTGGTGTCTCTGTTACGGGGGGCAACGGAAGCCAAATCAGCTATCTATGGAGTAACCTGGCAACCGACTCTGTTCAGACTCTAAGCGGATTGGTTGCAAATACCACTTTAACCGTGACGGTCAGTGATGGTTGTTCACCTGATTCCACCGTTACTGTAGAGATTTGGGTAAGCCCAAATCCAGATGTGAGCTTCACTGTTGACGGATCAGGCTGTGAACCCTATGAGTTAACTGCTAAGATAGATTCAGTAGGCACATGGCCACCTGTGAACATTATCTACTGGCTGTGGGATTTTGGTGATGGTAGTACTTCAAATGATGCAGACTCAACGACCCACGTTTATGTTACGGCAGATACGTTTGATGTTTCCCTGCAAGTGATCTCAGATCAGGGATGTGTCACTACCGTAGTACAACAGGGGGCTGTCGTAGCATATGCCGCTCCTACAGCAGACTTCACCATAGAGCAAGATGAGATTGAGCTGGACCCGCCTGAAACTTCCATGTTGAGTCCAACCATTGACTTTATGGATGCCTCATCAACCAATGTATCCTCCTGGCTATGGGATTTCGGTGATCCGAATTCTGGTATGGAGAATACAAGTGACCTCGAAGATGCATCACATCTGTTCACCGATACTGGAACTTATATAGTAACACTTATTGTCCAAACACCTGATAAGTGCCCTGATACAATTACGAAGGAAGTGAGAATTATTGGTCAGTACATCCTATTTGCACCGAACAGCTTTACACCGAATGATGACGGCGACAATGACTTCTTCTTTCCCCAGGGCCTAGGTGTAGACCATCAGTCCTTTGAACTTTACATTTTTGACCGCTGGGGCGATATAATCGCAACTGTAAAAGGCGAGTGGGGCAATGACATCAGTATAGGCTGGGATGGTAAGGCAAATGCAGGAAATCAAATCGCGCAAATGGATGTCTATGTATGGTTGATACGCACTACAGATATATTGGGCGACGAGCACGAGTACATAGGACACGTCACGCTATTAAAGTAATGCTCCATACTTTATCCTTTCATTTTTCGGTGCAATATATGTTGCTATATTTATAGCCGATAAGCCCACATTCTGATGAAACCACAGGAGAAATTGATAGCTATCCTCCTTTTTGCATTTTTGTTGTTCAGTACAACATGTCTGGCCCAGGATGATGATTACCGCACAAGTCCGGATAGCACTACCAAACCGGTAAAGAAAAGTTCCAGGTTTGACTGGAAAAAGGTTTACATGGGAGGTGGCCTGGGATTGCAATTTGGATACACAACGGTAGTTGATATATCTCCCACTATTGGATACAGATTTAATGAAAATTTGTCTGCGGGACTCGGTCTAACGTACCTCTACTACAAGGTCAGTTCGCTCAACTATCAAACCAATGTCTACGGGGGTGGCCCCTTTGTTAGATATGTATTCGCAAAGAACTTGTTCGCCCACGTGGAATACCAAATACTAAATGCTGAATACTATTATCCGCCCGGACGTCAGGATGTGCATTATTTCTGGGTAGGTGGTGGATTCAGACGGCAATTAGGAGGAAATGCATATCTGGTACTCATGGGTCTCTATGATCTTAACTACTCAGATCTTTCTATTTATCCCACCAATCCTATCCTCAGGGTCGGCGTTGTTGTCGGACTCTAGGTACTGCTTTAACCTTGTTATTAGCGACTTCTTTTTTGCTAAATTAGCGCTCCAGTACCCCATTATATGCAAAAGATTATTGCACTTGCCCTGTGCCTCTCAATGGCATATTCGACAATCGCCCAAGTTAAGCAGCAGTACAGAAATGTATGGGACCAGGCATATGCTGAAAATCCCAGTATCCCTTTAGGATTGCTAGAGGCTGTTGCCTATGCTAAAACACGCATGAAGAACATCGATCCTCAGCAGATTACGCATTCGTGCAGTGGAGTACCACTCCCCTCCGGAGTAATGGGATTGATAGATGACGGTAATGGTTATTTTAAGAACACCACAGGCCTGGTTGCTTCAAAATCGAGGTTTACCAAAGCCAGTCTAGGAACAAATATGAGTAATACTGTCCTTGGATATGCTGAGGCATTTGCAAGAATTCAAAATGAGCTGAATATTACTTCAAACAGTCCGGAAGCAAATGTTCCGGTATTGAGGTATATGAGTGAGCTCCCAACCCAAACCGGAGGGCAGCTCTTTGCCCAGGATGCTGAGATCTATCAAATTCTCAAGTATCTGGAAGATGCTGACTTTATGCAGAGTGTAAACCGGTCTCCTCATAAGATCAATTACAGCACCGTCTTCGGACTGAACAATTTTCAAATCCTTTCTTCTATGAAGATTTGGTTGTCCAAGGGTGCAATTAAGAATTCGCAGAACAAAACATACCAACCTAACAAACAGCTGGTTTGTATCGATTATCCCGGTGCCATATGGGTTGCTGCTGATGGTTCCAACTATTCCTCAAGAGGTGGCACACTGGTATCGGCTGTGACGATCCATACGGTTCAGGGCTCATATGCAGGGGCGATTTCATGGTTTCAGAATCCCAGTGCCAATGTATCCGCTCATTACGTATTAAGGTCGTCAGATGGACAGGTAACTCAAATGGTCTGTGAATCAGACAAAGGATGGCACGTGGGATCAGAAAACCCCTACACTATTGGGCTGGAGCATGAAGGGTTTGTCAACGATCCTGCCTGGTACACGATGGCCATGTACACGAGTTCAGCTGATGTTTGTAGAGACATTATCAATAGCGGATATGGAATCAATCCCCTGCGTACTGCCTTTTGGCCCTGGGCTGCCAGCACGAATTATAACTCGGGCGGAAGGCCCGGGAACTGCTCGAAGGTGAAAGGGCATCAGCATTATCAAAATCAAAGCCATACTGATCCAGGGGCAAATTGGGACTGGGACTATTTCTACAAATTAATTAATGATCCTCCTCCGACAAGTTCGATAACAAGTTGTACCGGCACCTTCACCGATAGTGGAGGAAATAGTGCCAATTATGGTGATGATGAACGGGAGTTAACTGTGATTGAACCAGTCAATGCCTCCAGCGTCACGGTAACCTTTAGTTCATTTGATCTGGAGTTTGAATGGGATTACATGTATATCTATGACGGGAATTCCGTTTGGGCTCCTTTGATCGGTTATTACACAGGAACCAACAATCCAGGAACGATTACGTCTAGCGGTGGGGCATTGGCGATAGAATTTAGATCAGATTGTGCTACAAATAACCCAGGCTGGGAAGCCACTTGGACGTGCTCAACCGTTTTAAGTCCTCCAACAAATCTTCAGGTATCTGTGCCAAGCTGTTCTAATGGAAGCTACACAGCTACTTTGTCCTGGGACAATGCCGACTCAAATTGGTATGCTGATGTATCAACCGACCCGGGTTTTACAGACTATTGGAATAAGCCGGTGCCCTGGCTGACATCGACTACCGCTCCAACTGGATTTTTGGACACTTTTGGATTGGGGTCGATGGTCCTGCTTCCCGATTCTACGTATTATTGGAGAATATGGGATGGAAGTTCATGGGTAAATGGCCCTTTTTTTACGGTGCCATTCTGCCCTGATACTACACCGCCCAGCACCGCAATTTCCAACCCCAATACCTGGGAAACAACAGATTTCACCACCACATTCACGGACGCTGACGCCGGCGGATCCGGATTAGACCTGTCCTTTTATCAGGTGATTGATTTTGACTGGACAGAATGGAGGTCAAACAATGGCAACGGGTTCTTCAATGATAATTTTGACAATATCATTCATGCAGAATGGTCGATTGCAACTGGTACCTGGGCAATCAATGGCGGATCGATCAATCAGTCAGATGAAGCCGTCAACCAAACCAATATCAATGTTCCTCTAACGCAAGTGAATACCGAGATCTACCTTTATAACTGGCAGGCGAATACACTGTCTGGTGGAAGTGCCAATAGAAGACAGGGACTTCATTTTTATTCAGACAATCCCGCACTGCCCAATGGAGGGAACTCTTATTTTGTGTATTTCAGGGCAAATAGTAACAAATGCCAGATATACAAGGTAGTTGCAGACGTATGGACGCTCGAGGTGGATACGGGACTGGTAATAAACGAGAACACATGGTACGATCACAAGATTTTGTTTAACCCTTCAAGCGGAGAGATTAAGGTTTATATGGATGATCAGCTTGTTGCCGAGTGGACAGACAGTTCCCCTCATGCATCTGCCACCGGGATGTTTCTACGCACCGGAAATGCAGATGTGCGCTTTGATGATTTAATGGTATATAAGGCCCGAACAGGGTCAGAATTGGTGACCGTTGGACCTGGGGTTACCAATGATGTACGCTACCAAAATCCAAACCCGACCACCCCATCCTGCCAGATTAAATCCATTGTAAAGGACAACGATGAAAACTGGTCGGGGCTGAGTGCGCTAAACGTTAATATAGACTGGAGCAATCCAACAGATGCAACGGTCAATGATGGGACAGGATCCGATGTAGATACTATCTGTTCCCTGACAGAATTATCAGCCAACTGGACCACTTCAGCTGATACTCATTCAGCCGTTGTGCGTTATTGGTACACTATAGGAACCACGCCTGGTGGCACTGATATTATCAATTGGTTGGATAACGGAACGGATACAACAGTTACTCAAACGGGTTTGACTTTACAGGCTGATAGCATCTATTATTTTACGATCCGAGTTGAAAACGGCGCTGGATTGTTCTCAGGCGATATATCAAGTGACGGACAGGTACCCACAGTACTTCAGATCATTGCTTCAGCTGATACGACTCAAATCACACTTCCAGACAGCACGGTGGTCTATACCGACTACACCCCCAACGCTGTTTCATGGAGCTGGACATTCCCTGGAGGATCACCAAGCAGTTCCACAACACAAAGCCAGGCAGTAGTTTACAATACTGCAGGGAGTTACAATGTGTCGCTTACCGTGACAGATGCCTATGGCTGCACCGCAACACTTAGTGTTACCTCCTATATTGTGGTGTCTGATCCACCGCCTGCACCTACGGTAGCTGGATTCACCAGTGATGTGATTGCCGGATGCGAACCGCTAACTGTGAATTTTGCAGATGCATCTTCCAATGTTCCAACCTCATGGTTATGGATGTTCGCAGGTGGAGACACAACTGCAGCAACAGATCAGAACCCAACGATCACCTACATGAACCCCGGCACCTACTCCGTCACGCTTATCGCTACCAACTTCTTCGGAACTGACACTCTTGTAATGCCCAGCTATATTACTGTGTATGCGGATCCGGTGATATCTGTGTCTGCAGACGCCAGCATCTGCGAAGGAGAGACGGCAACACTATCTGCATTTGGAGCGGGCACATATTTGTGGAGTACCGGCCAAACCGATTCGACCATAGTTGTGTCCCCATCCTCAACAACAACTTACACGGTTACCGGCTCAACCAATGGGTGCGTAAGCCAACAAGAAGATATTGAAGTTTCCGTGACTACCATTCCCACTACCACAATTACACCAGATCAGAACATCTGCTTTGGGGATTCGCTTGTCATTACCGCAAGCGGTGGCAACTCATATTCATGGAATACGGGAGATACAACCGCTTCAATCACAGTTGGAGCAAGCACACCTCCTGCTACTTATACGGTAGTCATTTCAAAAGATGCTTGTGCTGACTTTGACACCTCTTCCACCACAGTTACAACTGTTCAAAAACCTATTGCTGATTTTGTTGCCAGTGATACATTGGTGGAATTACAAAATGCGACGATCTCTTTTACCAATAACTCATCCTCCGCTTCGGCCTTTGATTGGGATCTGGGTGATGGAAATACCTCGACCTCATTCAATCCTATAAACACCTACTTAGATACTGGATGGTATACAGTGACATTGGTCGCAATCAACGAGGATTGCCCGAATGACACAGTGGAACTGCTCAATTACATTCGCGTCATTGAAGACACCGGGTCAATTGGCATCTCATCGCGAGAGAACATAGGATTGACGGTGCACCCCATTCCATTTACATCGGATTTGTATTTGTGTATTGCGAAACATGGTGAGTATGATGTATTCTTATCAGACGTGCTGGGTAAAAGCCTATACGGCGTTACCGATGTTCAGCTGAACAAAGGAGAAGTATTGCATTTGAACCTGGCACATCTGAATTTGAGCTCTGGAATCTACCTGCTATCTATCATCTCAGACAAATCCGAAGGACATATACGGATAGTTAAGGATTAGGTCGATTAACCCATTAAATTTTTACCTTGGCATCGTTTAAGAGTACGGCTATCACTAATCATGGAAGCATTTAATTCATATCTGTTCATAATCGCCGTTTCTGGAATTGTCATTATTTCGTATTTCTTTAACGTACTATCAAAGAAAACGAGTATCCCTGCCGTCTTAATGCTGATTGCTTTGGGAGTCTTGCTTCAGATCCCCGCCTGGTATTTTGACTTCAACAAGTCAACACTTAAGCCAATACTGGAGGTCCTTGGTATCGTTGGCCTGATTATGATCGTTCTTGAGGCTGCTCTCGACTTGGAGCTTAAGAAAGATAAATGGGGTATAATATGGAGATCGTTTTCAGTTGCCCTTGTCGGATTGGTTCTGACCACTCTTGGCTGTGCCGCCCTTTTCTACTTCTTTGGAGAGATGTCTAAATCAACCGCCCTTGTTTACGCTATTCCACTTGCGATAATCTCAAGCGCAATTGTAATTCCAAGTGTCATGGATTTGGATTCGGAGAAAAAGGAGTTCCTGATCTATGAGAGCACGTTTATTGACATTCTTGGAATTATGTTCTTCTATCTCGTACTGGGAAATGCTGATGAGAGCAATAGCAAGCTAGTGATCCTGGATGTGGTGGGAAATATTGGCGGAACAGTACTTATATCTATCCTGGTTAGCTATGCCTTGGTACTTGTATTTCAAAACTTAACCACAAAGATCAAGCTGTTTCTGCTTATAGCAGTGCTGCTCTTGTTGTATTCGATCGGTAAGCTGCTCCACCTTTCTTCATTATTGATCATTCTGGTGTTTGGACTGGTACTACATAATCACCAGCTCTTTTTCAGAGGATTTATGAAAAAGTGGTTAAACAAAGAAGCAGTTGAAGATGTACTCGAAGACTTTAGAATTGTTACCATGGAATCCGCATTTGTCATGCGAACATTCTTCTTTGTAATATTCGGGTTATCTCTGGCGTTGAGCTCTTTGGCAGGCGTCACCGTGATACTTTATAGTGCGGCTGTCCTTGGTATTATCTATTCCGTTCGATTTGCTGCAGTCAAGGTATTTGCTGGCAAGGATGCTAATTTATTGCTATACGTGGCGCCACGAGGATTGGTGACAGTACTGCTGTTCTTTGCGATTCCTGAACAATACGCGACAGAATTCGAATCAGGCATTCTGCTTTTCACCATCATTATTACAAGTGTGCTCATGACCATAGCACTGATAAAGAATAAGAAAGACAAGGAAAAGACGATTGACGAAATGATCGTTACAGAAACTCAAGAAAAAGACGATTTACACCAATAACCCTAAGCTCTCCTGATAAGAGAAGCACCGTGTTCCACCACCTTAAAACCTACGGATTTATAGACGCTGGCTGCAGCACCTGCCTGGTCAGCTATGATGACGAATGCTTTGAAATGGAACAGTGACTCCTACCTTTCAAGGTCGCCAGCGCGAGGTAGCTTCGGGAACATCAGGAAATTACCCGAGAAGTAATGTGGTAATTCCGGCGTAGAAATGGCAAGGTACTGTCCCTTATCGGTAATAGAGCTGGAGCAAGAAAGCTGCTGGAGCAGCATTGAATATGAAAGGGATCATATTTTCATATCCCGATAAAGGTGATTGTTAATTCATCAAATTGCCCAGAGCCGTGTCGAATTTCTCCTTGGCCTCTTGAATAGACCCAAAGGATTCTCCATCAATGTTTAAAGTCGTCGTATCTACCGACCCTAGCAATAGATAGTTGGTAGTTGACTGATCCATAAGCGCCTTGAACCCCTCCTCTTGTTCGCTCGAGACAGATACTACAATCCGACCCTGGCCCTCCCCGAACAGAAATGCGTCCTTCCTTACTGAATTGTCTGTAGAGATCTTGAATCCGAAATTGTTTGGCATTGCAGATTCCAACAGCGTGATAAACAATCCACCATCTGCGACATCATGGGCGCTACGTATTAGTTTATCAGTGTTCAGGGCCTTAATTACCTGCTGCAGATCATATTCCTTGTCCAGATCAAAATAAGGAGCTGGTGTTCTCTTTACATCACAATACGAGTAAACATATTCTGAAGAATTGATATCATTAACAACCTCGCCTAGCAGGTAGATACTGTCACCTTCGCTCTTAAAATCCAGGGAGAGTAAACTAGCTTTGTCCTCCATAATCCCAAGCATACCGATTACGGGAGAAGGAAAAACCGGATCTTCACGATGATCAATACTGGTCTGGTTATAGAAACTAACATTCCCACCGGTAACGGGAGTATTGAATTTTTTGCACGCTTTGCCCATACCTTTAATAGCGCCTGCAAATGACCAATACACCTCTTCATTGTATGGATTGCCAAAATTCAGACAATTGGTAATGGCCAAGGGCTCACCACCTGAGCAAACGATGTTTCGCGCTGCTTCCGTTACAGCTATCTGAGCGCCAATTTCAGGATCAGCAGCCACATATCTCGAGTTGCAGTCTGTGGTCATGACCAGGGCCTTATTTGTCCCTTTTATATTTGAGATACCGGCATCCGTGTGTGCGTTGGTTGACATGGTAGAAGTTCCTACCATGGTATCATATTGGTTGATCACCCACGCTTTGGAAGCAATATTGGGATGGCTGATCAGATGCTCAGCTACAATGCGTAAACTTTCCGGCTCTGCAACCTGTTCAATACTGAACTTCTTAGACTCCTCGTAATAATTCGGCACTTTAGAAACTCTATCGTAAACCGGTGCACCTCCTCCGAGGACAAGATCATAGGCCGGCACCTCAGCTACCAATTCACCATGCATGTAATACTTACATAGCCCTCCTTCAGTGACCTCTCCTATCTCCACACAATTCAAATCCCATTTTTCAAATATTGCGTTGACTCCTTTCTCTTTACCTCGTTCAACAACAACGAGCATTCGCTCCTGGGACTCTGAGAGTAAAATTTCAAATGGTTTCATATTGGCCTGACGCATTGGTACCTTATCGAGGTAGATGTTCATTCCACATCCGCCTTTATCTGACATTTCCAAAGTGGAGCAAGTAATTCCAGCTGCGCCCATATCCTGCATTCCGACAACTCCACTAATCTTCAATAAATCCTGGGTGGCCTCCAATAATAATTTCTCCTGAAACGGATCACCAACCTGAACAGAAGGCAGATCATCAGCTGACTCTGCCGTTATATCTCCCGG
>JYMV01049642.1_pt1 | contig 11167 bp, 10 predicted proteins | sample 338911 | NCBI WGS metagenome assembly JYMV01 (sample SAMN03354496, study PRJNA234377) | hydrothermal vent metagenome | biome: Deep sea; feature: Hydrothermal plumes at the Eastern Lau Spreading Center, Western Pacific Ocean; material: Seawater | place: Tonga | collected 2009 | depth 2000 m m
TTCAAATAGCGCTTTAATCTCTATTATTATTTTTATTATTAGATTGACCAGCGGTCCAATCGTCCAATACAACACTCCAGTTGTTTAAAGCGAGAAAGTCTTGAGCCAGCGGACGACTTTGTTTACGTATTGCGAAACGAGTATTGTCGTATAATGCACGCACACGTTTGCACCAAGGATGTTGCGGATGTGTTGATAGCCATTGTTCGATGCTGATCGGACCAGTGCCTGCACACAACACATTGACATAGTACATGATGGTTTCAATGTTATACGGCCTTGACTCGTTGTCTCGGAAAAACGGCGCATACAAGTGTGCCGCATTGCACGCTTGTTCGTCTTCACTACTCAACACACCCTGTTTCAACTGTTGGCGTACTTGGCCAACATAGGCCTTTACGTCTGGTTGAATCTTGTTCAGTTCGAATTGACGTTTCCATTCGGCGAGTTGGTTGTGATCGATTGGTAGCACGACTCGTTTGATTCGCAGCGCCCGGCTGACAAGTTTCGCTACAGCGTCTACCGCATCAGCGTCTGCAATCATGCGCAACGTATAACTTTCCAACAGATCGCTGTGATCGGACGGCGACGACGATTCTACACGGCGCTTATCGAGAGAGAAACTGTGCGCAGTTTTGTTACAACCTCGCGCGACAACGTGTAGATGTGTTGTTCCAAAGAGACGCTGTGCGACATCAATCATTCGACGATAGTAGGTTTCGTCGACTTGAAGTGTGTCGCTCACTGTTTCGCGGCGCGTAACGTGTGGGAAAAAGACGTGGCCTGCGCGCTGCACGATCGGTGCGTCGCGCGGTGGGAGGCGTACGACACGACCAAACATTTGCGTCAACGATACCTCACTTTGTTTGTTGTACATCAGGCCGAGCAGATCCAGCGACTCGCAATCGACGCCCTCTTGCAACACTTGAACGTTGGCGAGCACGGAAACGCCATCAAACGTTTTAAAGTCTCGCCATATCGCAGCGCGTTCCTCTGCACTGGTTTTGCCAGTCATGCAAAAGAATTTCACTCGTCGTCGTTGTTGTTGCTGCTCGCCGGCTTCGACGTCAATGCGACCGTTGGGTGGTGCGATTGGCAGATGACGACAGTGTCTGCTTGCCTTTGCAACAAACGCCGCCGCATCAGCGCAACAACCGAAATAGAGCACGACACGTCTGGCATTGGTGCGTCCAACGGCCTTGGATAGCGCCAGCAATTGTAGACCAATGTTACAAAACTCTTTACGAAGTTGTTTGCTAGAAGCGTTGCTATTTTTAATTGACCACAATAGGATTTTTAGAAAAAATAAATAAGAAAAAATGCGCGACTGTTTCAAATGGCTTACCAAACGCTAGAATCTAAACCTCGTCGCTGGACGTTTGTTGCTATTACAAAATGATGCTTCCACCAATCATCCACCTCGTTAGCAGCAATACTGACGGCATGCAAACGCAGCGGCAAAACAGCACCAATCTTCAATGCTTCAATGTACGATAGACTGTATACGACACGGCCATACATCGAGACGTTGCTCATTGTTGTGTCGCCGTGTCGCGTCGAAGCGCTTGCTCGAATGGGAGTTGCCGTTTGAAAGATGTATTTTGCAATGCACAATTGCATTAAACAGTTTGACGAATCGGTTTCATTGTTACTACTGTTGTCGCAGTCGGTGAATTCTATGATTTCGCAGTCCAGCAAAGACAAATCGAGTTTGGCTTTGTTATCGTGCTCATCATCTTCTTGTACGGTTTCATCATTGGTATGATGGTCTTTGTCTTGACAACCAAACAAAGTTGTTTGCATTACTGAATAGCGCGTGCGATCAGTGGCCAATACTGTGCGATGCGCTTCGTCGACAATTGCCAGATCGATTACAAGGCCTGCCAAACTCTGTGCCGAGCCAAACGTACAAACTACAACGATGGCGGCTGTTGTCGCGTCTGCTTGTCGTTGTGAAACAAAGCGTTGCAGGCGATTCGCAGTACGATTCGAGAATGCGTTGGTACGTCCACCGCGCGGCGTACTCGACACTTGTACAAACGTTGGCAACTGGCGCGATTCATCATCGCCACAGCGCCAATGTTTGTGCCAAGCGAGAACCGTTTGGCTGAGAAGCGCGCGCGACGGCACAAACACAACAATCAACGGCGGTTTACGACGTATGAGGCACATGCGTTTCGCGAATAGACAAGTAACTCGTGTTTTGCCGGTGCCGCACGTCATTATGAGTTGCGCACGATCGCTTTGGTTCACAATCATCTCTTGCCAGAGCGCCTCGATGGCTTGACGCTGTGGTCCTTCGCGCGGATCGTCGTGTCGTGTTTCCAAGACACTCGCATCGACGGCTCGGCGCCGAACTTGACGTTGATCAGCAACAAGTGCGCTTTCGGTTTTCATCTTTACATTGCTCGGCGGCGTTGTTGCAAGACGCAGATTGGTTGTTGTTGTTGATTCATCAATCGATTGCGTGCTCTCATCATCGATAGTGAGATCAATGATGAGTTTTCGCTCTCGGTCTCTGAAATTAAATTTTCTCTTTTGCGAGCGTTTGTTTACAGTTTGCATGACAAAGTTTCAATAGTATTTGTCAAATGGCTTTCAAGGATGCGTACGTTTTTGACGTAGTTTTTTTTTTTTCACTTTTAAAAAAGTTTTCAAGAGTTGTGCGGTTTCTTTCGTTTTTCGTGCAAATTTTTGCAAACTTTTCGTTTGAACGAAAATATATTTTTTTTCAATGATTACTTTTGACAATGTTGATCAATCAGTTAGGTTTCGTTTCGGGAAATCAACTTCTGATTTGCTTTGTAGTTTTTTTTTTAAAAAAAATTTCACTCGGCACTGGCCTATTTCACATTAGGCGCCAAATTGTACTGAAGACAAAGAATAAATTCAAAGAATAAATTCAAAGAACAAGTCCAGTTCAGAAAAAAAAACTCGTTTCAATACCAGCGATTCCGACTGTTGATTTTTTATTTTTTATTTTTTTTACTTTGCTTTCAACTTGATACGTTTTTCGATGTTTCCATGTTGGTTCCAAGTGAATTTCATGTTGAAGAACCAATTCAAAGATCCAATTCAGTTCTATATCGCTTGATCTGCCTCGGAACAAAACGAAATTTCAACAAAACAATAGTTCCGACAAGAACTCTGTTCTTACCTTTGCTCAAAGCCATGTCAAAAACTGCATTTTTTTTCCCACATTAATTACTTTTCTCTATCCTGAAAAAAATCCAAAAGAGTCAAACATATTGGTTTGCTGAACAACTACAAAGCAGAAAAAAAAAAAAAGAAGAATAAATTATCGTCGAGTTACTTCATTGCCCCACTTTGTTTCTCGGCCAAACACGCATCGTGAAACAATTCAAATCAGCACATTGACCAGTGCACGCGAAGGGACGAACCGTCCGACAAATTTCGAATTTCGAATCCATCGTAACGAAAAAAAATAAAATAAATCTATTGAAAAAATTTTGCACAGGTTCGCATCACTTTTTTTTTTCAACATTGAAAACAAAATAACTATCATGTCTCATTCATCTAGTGATGCTGTCTCCAGAATCACACGTAACGTGTACTCTCATCTGCACCACAAACCAACGAGCGACATTGTCAAAATGGCAATCGATCTTGCACGACACCATCGCCTTGCCGACACGACAAATATAGACACGTTTGTCACCCAGAAACTCAACGACTTTTACAGTAACGCAGTATTGAGTTGGTTCGATTTTGATTGACCTTTGTTGTGTTTACACAGAAACAGCACAACCACGCATCCCCTTCATTTTGAATGAGGATGCGACTCAAGTGGCGACAGTAACCCAAGTGTTGGGTTTATTGTGTGGCGGAACATGCTTGGTGTGGCTGGCTGGTAAATTGCGCTGTGGGCAGAGGCACGATAATATCGAAGAATCCTGTGTGTGTGTGTGTATGCTTTGACTATCTATTTTAAAGATGTCAACGCGCACCACGATTTGCAAACGTTCAAGAGTTTCTGGAAGAAACAGGAGGCGACGTTCGTGGCCGCTGCTGTGGAGGGCGGGTTTTTAAAAAAATGTACACGAGCGGCGGCCACACATGCTCGAGTCAAGATACAGAAACGATCGGAGAGGAAAAAGCGGCCGTTTTCGCCACGACCACAGCGGAAAATGATCGCTCGAAACATAATAGTTGATGGCGGCGTTGAGCCACGGCAGCCGCGTTTCAAAAAACGTCGCCCACTCTATCTGTTCGGTAATTTGCCGGGGCCAACGGAGAAAGTGAATCAACCGGAGACGCAGCCATCAGTCGGACAACGAGAAGAGATCGAAGAAACACTGGAAGCGCGATTCAGCGAACACGAGATCGAAAATGATGCACAACAAGAGGTGGCTTTTCCACAAGTTGTATCATTGTCTTTTTGCGCCTTGTTTTCTTTTATTTACGACAGGGAATTGTACGTTCACCAATACCAAAGAATGTTGTTGAGCGTGTACGACGCAAATTGACGTTTCTGAGCGCACGCTTGACAGTCGAAGGAATGCTGGATCGGCAACCTTGGTCAAGTACTGCATCGTTTAGTTTGGAACGCGCCATTCGTTATTCTCTTATCAAACCACCGTCGTTTAATTTTCTACGACAAGAACTCGATTTGCTATTGTTCAAAGATGTTTTGCCAGCATTACGCTTGGCTTGGAAACAAAGACTTTAACGATTATAAAAAGTCCTATTTGCACCATTGTTGCATGCAAAACCGTTTCCTTGTGATTTTTTTCGAAAAAAGTGCATTTTTTTTTGTGCACTTTTTCTCGATTTTTTTTTTGTTGTCAACTCGAAAGTGTCGAAAAGCGAACGGAAAGAACACAATTCAACAAAGGATATGCATAGGCGCTACGAATCAAAGCGAAAAATTAAATTTTCGAAAAAAAGCGCGAAACTTGGATTTTTGTATTTTCACAACGCAAAACGTTTTTTTTTTTATTCCAGTGGAGAAAGAATAGAGCGGATGACTGATTGCATAGGTTCGTATGCAACTTGAACGACTTCAAAGCCGGTCGCATCGAAACGAACCAAAAAGGCTGCGACAATCGAATGTCCGTTTGCTTCCAGTATCGCACGAAAAATGCATAGTGAGTTGCGGTTTGCTCACGCCGTTCTACCCATTTGACCGGCCGGTTCGAGAAACTGTTTGCGAAACGCACGAAACTGCAAAAAGGTGCGCGAGACCAGGTGTCGTGGCAAGGCTCCGATGGTCAATTCGTACTGCACGTAGGTATGAAATCGAAGACCGAGTGTATTTTTTTTTTTTTTTTGCGCGCAAAGTGTATTTGTGTAAAATTTTGTCACTTTGATTTGTTTAAGAAACCGTGAGAAGAGGCGTTCCGCGCGACACTTTGCTTCTTGAAGCGACGCTGAGCCCTTACCTCCGAAACGAGGTTGTGTCTTGTGTCATTCCACGTTCCTCAATCGATCACCTAATCGTGCATCGATCACATCGTCTATTTCACCTTTATAATCGATCACCTAATCGTCCATTTGACCTTTCCAAATCGTCTATTCCGCCTTTTAATCGATCGCATCGTCTACTCCGCATTTCAATCAATAAATTTTTTTTTTCGCTTTGGACGAGGAATGCTTTGGTAAACCAGTTCAACCGAGCGATTTGGAAAAACAAAGAAGGCCGAAAACAATTGCTTGTCTGCAAATATGGAAACAAGCACCCGCGTTGTGGAAAAAGTTTTTTCCAACGTCCGATAGTTACAACCGACAACAAGCATACACAGAATGAACCCTCGCAAGCAACAACAACCAAAATTAGCGGTCGTAAAAAACAGTTCGACAGGCCGTCGTCGATCGACACGAATTGCCAACCGACTGCGGCGCCAACAGTCGGACCAATTGACCGTGCTAAGCAGTCTCTACAAACACGAGCCGGCGCTTGTCTGGCAATCAGCGGCTGCAAAATCGATGGAAATTAATGCGCTACTTATGGCCGGCTTGTTGGCAGAGCAAGAGAATGCCTATGACGAAGCAAAGCAAGTCAGCGAGATGAGTCCAGAAAGTGAACGAGCAAACTACACAATGGGCGCAGATCTGGACTCTACCGCCTCCTCATCCTACTCTTCCTCCGACTCGGAGAACATGAGCAAAGACGAAATGTCTAAAACATAAAATCTTTTTTTTTCTCAAACAACTACTCTTGTAAAACACGCTCGCTGGATAGAAATTATAAAAATGTCAGATGTGCCCGAACCAGACTTTCAATGCATTAATGCCGAACTGCTGGCACTCACAAGAGCACGTAAATTGCTTTTACAGCGTGCAAGGCGCATTCAATATGCGATTGATCAGCGTAAGGCAGCACTGTTGCACAAGTTTGCTGAATTGAATTGCGACGAAGTCCAAGTGACCGGACTTGGAAAGGTACAACTTTATCGGCAAAAACCGCATCGTACTTTTACTGGAAAGCAAGTCCTCAGCATAATTTCAAACGAACAACCAGACTATGCCGCAGATCTTGCAAAAAGGCTCCAAGAGTCCCAGGCTCGTGTTGCGCAAGGATTGGAATGCAATGCCGTCAGGGTTCGTCTCGATCGACAAGCCGGCGCTCCAGTTCAGAGTATAGGTCGTTCACTCGATGCATTGTTGGATGGCGAGGCGTTTCGGTTGAAGCCAGAACATCAGTCGGCTGCTCGTGCACCGCTATCGATACAAACTCTGCCAGCCAACAAGACTGCTTCTACGCTGCCGCTTGCGACGATGATTTAACAACGTTGGCGCTCTTGAAACGATTGTAAAATAAAAATAGACTTTTAATTGGTGGCTGTTTCGTCGCTATTAACGGCTACACAGGCTCGTTTTCTGGCCGGTTCGTCTTCTCCATCGTCTACGGCCGCCCATTTGCGCTTTTGAACATGCTCTGCAACGCCTTGTTCTTCGATCTTTGCTTCAACCGGCTCTTTAACCTGCTCTTCGATCTTTGCTTCAACCGGCTCTTTAACCTCTTCTCCGATCCTTTCTTCAACGGGCTCGTTGACTTTTTCTCCAACCACTCGCTCTTCGACTTGTTCTTCAACCGGCTCCACTTCCTGCTCGAGTTTGTGGCGAAAATCGCGTACCACCGTATCGCCACAACTGTTCAACGTTACGGAAACTTTTGGCGTGCACAGCCTACTGCAGGATGGACATTTGTCTCTACACTGTGGCATGGCGAATCTTTCGTATTTAAAGTCGCCAAGAGGGAGGGCGCTGATCGAACAGAGGATCGATGTGAACGCTGCTACTATAGACGTGCGTTGCGCCTCGGTTGCGTCAATCACAAATTTTTTTCGTGGTTGTCTCGGCATGTTTTGTTTTATATAAACATACAATTTGTTTTTTTTTTCTGTTTGAACGCAGTGAATTGATCGAAGAAAAAAAAAATACTAAAGTCCAAACTTCGAAACGTTTTGAAAAAAAAAAACAAAATAAATTTTATTTTCGCGCCAACCAGTTTCCTTATGTAAATCGAGCATTGATATCGAGCATTGAAATCGAGCATTGAAATCGAGCATTGAAATCGAGCATTGATATCGAGCATTGAAATCGAGCATTGAAATCGAGCATTGAAATCGAGCATTGAAATCGATCTTTTTTATTTTACTTGTTGTAGCAGCATGTCGACAGGTTTTTTCTCGACGAGCACCCACTTGGACTCGCCGACACACGCTTGTTCGGGCAAACGTCTACGCAGATTGACGCTTCTGCTTCTATTTTGATAATTGTCCACTCGTCGAGTTTCCAAATCAAAATGCGCTGGTCAATCAGCCGTTCTCGGCCAACGGCGCGCTGTTTGCATATCGACATTACAAGGACGGTCACCGTTCATGTCTGGCAACGCTCTGCAATGCACGAGGTTGCCGTGTTTAATTGCGGAAACGTGCCGTGCGCTGGTTGTGGAATGCAGTTGCGTTTGCAAAAACCTACATTCTCGATCGCTTGTAACTTTTGGTTTTTTTTTTTTTGGAAGCCGTCTCCAAATGCCGAGGTTTGAGCCAGTTAGTTGGCTAAACACAAAAAAATATTGTTTCAAAAGTATCCGACTTGGCAATCAAATGCCGATCGATACCCCACAAAAAATGGTGCGCTCAAAGTGTCTGCTCAACTCGAATAAACCTCGAAACAAATTGGAAAAGAAGAAAGCCAAAAAAACAAAAAAAAAATTCTCCGAAAAAAACTCTTGCTTTTCCAACGAAAAAGCCGCACTCAAACACTGTTCCATTTGATGTCGCATTGCAAACCGGATTTGATTTGTTGCAGGCATTACTATTGTAATATAAAAAATTGAAACCTATTGTGCATTCTGTTGTAAATCGGTGCGTGCTTGATAGAGATGTATTTTCAAACCAAACGGAATAATTAGAGATTGCCTGAGCGCTGACCATTCATTATTCACAATCACGCGCTCACGCTGTCTCTGGCACTTGAACGTTTTATCATCGCTCGTTCAAACCACCGTGACATTTTAAAGAGTATTTCGTTAAAAAAAAAAAAAAACAAACCGAGATGGGAAAAATGACAAAAAAAAACCAATCCATGCAGCGTATGCGTTGCTATTACAAACAAAAGTGTCTGGAAAATGGCTATCGATTGAGACATCGAATGCATCGAAACAAACCTAAAAAATGGGCAATACTGTATGACAGAAACGGAAAGCAAGTTCAAACGGTCGAGAGGTTTGTATGGGATTACGACGCCAGTCCATTCCAAAACCGAGATCGATGGATGGATTTTGTCGCATGCGAGCCAGCAGACTTGATGAAAGTAGTCTATCTCGATTTGGTCCAACATCTTGAATAAGTTGTTTCTTATGGACGATGATAAGAAAACCAAGATGAGAGCGCAAAAAAATTTAGATTTCAACCTTTTTGTTTTTTTAAAAAAGAACTAGACACTTTTGCTGTAACAAAAAAATAATACTTTCAAGTGTTTTGAATGGATGTGCTTTTGTAAACGCCAAGGACCGTCGCAATAAGAATAACAATTGGAAAAACAATTTTTTTTTTTTTTGAAAGAAAGAGAGACGTTTGTTGGTCTCTCGATAACTTTTTGATCAAACAAGGTTCTTGCACAAAATGATACAAAGTTTCGAAACAAAAATGCGCTGTTTTCTCAAAAAGTTTTTTTTTTTGAAAAAGAATTTTCAAAGTTTTAGCGTTTTTTTTTTTTTTTGATTTGGATCGAGTGAGGTTTGTATTTTGAAACAAAAATATAAATGAATTGTGAATGTGTACATGGTCAAAAAGTCGCGTTGTTCTTCTCCAAAAAGTGAACAAAAGAGCATATTTTATTTCATTGAAAAGTTAAGCAACGTATTGATTGCTGTCGACATAATGTGAGGGAGTAGGCCGTGCACTCGCATCCGACCAGGTCGTATAGTGATCTTTCGTGGCGACAGACATGTCGGCACCCTGTGCCGGTAGCGGAGCAATAAAAGGTGGTTCCAACGTTTCGATTGCGCAACGACGGCCTGGAACATTTTCAGATTGTTGATTTCGTCGCGCAGCAACCACCAAAATGGCAATTAGCAAAATAATGCAGACGCACCCCAGTCCAATCAGAATTTGTAACAGTAAGAGTTGCTGCTCTGGTTCACTGGCTTTAGGAGATGGTTTCACTGTTTGGTCTGGTTCATCCGTCGATGCTTTACTGCTGATTCCCATTTTTGGTTCAGTTGTTGGTTCAATCGACGTTGTTTTTGTGCTTGTTTCGATTGATACCGATGTCGTTTCTGTTGTTGATTCGGGCGAAACACAATCGTAGACTGTCGCTTCGTCCAACTCTTCCTTGTTGATTGCTACAAATCCATCGGCACAAAGCGTGCAACGTCCCGCCGATCCTCCGCCACACTTGGAGCAGTTTTCTTGATGACAGCAACCTTTTGCTTCCGTGTGTTTCGTGAAATCTGTTCCTGGAATTGGTGTTGTGCAGTACGCAACATTGTCCAATGCACCTTCTCTTGGTGAAACTTGAGAAGGACATTGGTGACCAATTCCGCCACTGTCGCGACAAAGTCCGTCCGCGGTCCATACGCGATTTTGGGTTTTGGTGTAGCCGTCAAAGCAAACGCCCGGTTGGTCAGAATGACCATAGCGCTCAACCACAAAACAACCACAACGTTCACCAGGCTTGTAATTGCACAGTGGTAACGCCGGGGCGCCGATAACGATAGATGCACATGCGAAAATGGTAAAGAGAGTTGTATTCATTTTTGAAAAAAGTTTGTAGTTGACACGAGGCAGTGAAAAACTGTATACAAGAAACACACGCGAAAGATTGAGAACGAGTGATGCGTAGGTAGCGAGAAAGGAAAACTTCAAAGTAGAAACAAACGGGGAAAACGATTGAAAAAATAAATAAACTGAAATGGAATGAATAGAAAACGTGAATCAAATCAAGTGCGATCTGAACGAAAACGAAAATTTCCGAAACAGTGGTGTGGAAAAAAAGTCAAATTGTGTGTTTCAAACAAGAAAACAAAACAAAAAAGAAAATGAAAAGGACAACGTTTCTTGTCAAACAAAAAAAAAAAAAAGAAAGGCAACAAACGTATAAAAAAAATAAATAAATGAAACAGATCGATCGATATTCAATAGTATTTATTCAGTTCAACTAGACAAAAATACAAACATTACAAGAAACAAAAGATACACTGTTTCAACGGAAAACAAACAACAACGCACGCTTTGAACAAAACAGGACAATTTTCCAAAAAAAATTGTCCAAAAAAAAAAAAACGCGAAAAGAACTTGTTGATTAGAAAGGAAATGAAAAGAATCTCACGCAAGAGTATAGATTGTCATAAATGAAGACATTTGCTATTTTGGTAAAAGAGTCGTGCACCGACAAAAAAGGAACCAGAAATGATGTGCGTTTCTCGTTGTCGGTGTGCTGGCTGCCCAACGAATAGCCACATTCAAGTATGACATTTGGTCTTTATCGATAAATAATAAAGTGGAAAATCGAAAAGAAGGCGAGACAACGGTTCCCAACGTCCTCTTCTTGGCAAAAAATAGTGAAAAACGACCGCCGGTCTATTGCTCGCAAACTATTTCTCGGTCGTGGTCATCGCATTTCATTTTCGCAGTAGAACCAAAAAAAAAAAAAAAAAAAAAAAAAAAAAAAAAAAAAAAAAAAAAAAAAAAAAAAA
>JYMV01037076.1_pt1 | contig 11166 bp, 10 predicted proteins | sample 338911 | NCBI WGS metagenome assembly JYMV01 (sample SAMN03354496, study PRJNA234377) | hydrothermal vent metagenome | biome: Deep sea; feature: Hydrothermal plumes at the Eastern Lau Spreading Center, Western Pacific Ocean; material: Seawater | place: Tonga | collected 2009 | depth 2000 m m
GTTAAAATCCTTGATCGGGAATACCAGATTAGTTGTCCGCCTTCAGAGCAGGACGCCTTGATCCAGTCCGCCCGTCAACTGGATGAAAACATGCGCAAGATTAAAGCACGTGGCACGATTCACGGTATGGAAAAAATTTCTGTCATGGCAGCGCTGAATATTACGCATGAATTGTTGCAGAAAAATCGTCAGATTAACGAAATGCGTCATAGTAATGCACAGCAAATCAAATACCTGGAAGACAAAGTCGATCACGCCTTATATCAGGCAAAGCAAATCGAGCTTTAATATCATCGCGTCATTTCTTGCGCTGTAACAATTTTTTTGTGGAATCCTGTCGAAGGTCGCGATTTTGTGCGATATACTGATTCCATAGTCACCTGGGGTATGCGCGAAGCTGGTTATGTCCTCGAGCCGATAAATGTTACCCCGGAGGCTCCTCGTAGATGCTGTTGAGCATGTCCGCTTGTCGGAAAGCCTGATGCATCGCTGGAGCCACCACCTGAACCTTAGGGTTCAGGGCTATACCGGCAGCGGTATCTTGGGTGGCTTGCACACATCTGGGCTCCAATGCCTGCACTGAGTCGGTCTTTTCCTGGCAGTGATTACTCACAAAAGCGACATTCAACCCACTGACTCCTCCCGTATTGCACATCATCTGCAGTTGCGTCGCTCGCTTCGACAGCGACGGCGACAAATAACACATTTTCAACAACGTAAAGCCGCCAGGTGGATTAAACACCGGGTAGCTGGCTTATCTGACTGGCAGGGTGCTCGCCGGGTTGCTCTTTATTTGGCCAGTGATGGTGAAATTGATCCGTCTCTATTGATGTCGCTTGGCTGGCATCAGCATAAACAGGTGTTCTTGCCTGTTCTGCATCCTTTTAAAGCGGGCCGGATGCTCTTCATGTCAGTGTCCTCAACCACAACATTTCAGCGCAATCGATGGGGTATCAGAGAGCCCCGCCTGAAATTGTCAGCCTGTATTCCGTCAGCCATGCTGGACCTGGTGCTCTTGCCGCTGGTTGCGTTCGACCGTGAGGGAAGGCGTATGGGTATGGGCAAAGGGTTTTACGACAGGGCATTTGCGCTGCGTCAATCCGGAAGGAAAAAACCGGTTCTCATCGGGTTAGGGCATCACTGTCAGGAAGTTGCGACAGGTGAGATTGTTGAGGCGGCATGGGATGTCCGGCTGGATAAGCTGGTGACACCAGTAGAGTCGTTACGGTTCACACACGATCGTGAATGAACCGCATTGTCGGTTGGGTTTAAGACAGGTTCCCGGTTGCAGTGACTTGTTTACAGCAGGCCACTTTCTGCAACGCCACTGACCAGCACGCTCAGTGCAAACAACACAACCATTACCATCAACATGTCAGGTTTGCGTTTCATCGCTTTAATTGTTCTATTTTCCAGTAGATTAAGGTGGTTTATTGATAAAGGCTTGCAATTTAAGCAGGTAACTTTCTGAAGCCTAATACAATCTATCCAATGTGACAACAAGTTGCACCGATAATTCCCGAAAGCCCCAGAATTTGTCAGATAACACTTAATTAACGCTTTTGATGCGGTTAAAACTACTGTATGTATTTACAATTAATCTGTGTTTATATACAGTAGTTGTGGCTGGAGCACTGTATAACGCTGATAAAAAAGATCTCTAAAGAAACTTCACAGCCCCGAGCAAGGGTTATCCAGGCTTAAAAGGGTTTATTAAAAGGGCGTACCGATGAACAGGCAGCAACATATCAGGCAATCACAACGGATTATTTCCAGTCATTGGCAAAATGATGCGGACAGTGCCAACGATGAGGCATCAGGATCCGTCTCCAAGGTGTCGCCAAGCGAACCTGAACACAGGTTGATCACACAGAGCAGGGTCACCGAAAGAGGAATTCCCACTGGGTTTTCAGCACTGGATCAGGCATTGCCCTGGCAAGGGCTGCCGTCTTGCGGTTTGATTGAAGTCGTCTGTGCACAAAGAGATATGACTGAGCTGCAGTTGTTGTTACCGGCGTTGCAACAACGAAGCCAGGGCAGTCAGTCATTGCTGTGGATTGCGCCACCTTATTCTCCGCATGGGGAGTCGTTGAGACAAAGCGGCATTAACCTTAGAAACAGCTTCATTATCACCGCGCAGACGCAATGCAATCAGGCCTTATGGAGCATTGAGAAAGCACTGCAATCGAAAGAATGTAGTATGGTGCTGGCCTGGCAGAACTGGTTAAGCGCTCGTGTGTTAAGAAGGCTGGAGCTGGCTGCCAGACATGGTGACACCCTGGGAGTCGTGTTCCATCGACGAGCACAATTGCAATCTCCTTCGACGTTACAACTGGAGGTCAGCGTAAGCACTGATTTGTCGTCTGGCAAACGAGCCCTGGATGTGACGGTTAGGCAAGTGTGCGGTCAACCACAGAATACCCGGCACCGGTTGCTAGTGTCCTAACTGTCTTCCTGCCAAAGTTCGTCCAGGTATGGGAAATTCCACTTGCTATGGGATTCGCGTCCGACAATCGAGTCGTTGCTGTTCTTATTGGCAAGGTTGATGGTTCTTGGCTTGATGGGCAGCTCAGAGCGGAGGGAGAAAAACACTTTTATAATCGGTGAAACCAGATTGCCTTCATTCTGTTCGGTCACCACAGCCAGATGCTGGCTTTTAAGCCGGACCAGAGAACCAACTGGGTAGATACCAACCGTTTTTACAAAAGCCTGAAAGACTTTCTTGTCAAAATGCCCTTCCCAGGAAGCCATTCGTTGCAGTGATTCGGCCGGCCCCCAGCCTTTTTTATAAGGGCGATCTGAAGTGATGGCATCATAAACATCGCAGACCGCTGCCATGCGAGATAAGAGGCTGATCTCATCTCCTTTTTGGTTGTCCGGGTAACCACTGCCATCAATTTTTTCATGGTGGTGGAGACAAGCTTCAAGCACCTCGGTAGGTATCGTATCAATGTGGCTTAACACTTCTGCACCCAGCTCAGGATGCTTGCGGATAATGGCAAATTCTTCACTGGTTAATCTGTCGGGTTTATTGAGAATATGATCAGGCACCATCATTTTCCCGACATCGTGCATCAGTCCGGCTCTGCCGGCATTTTCCACCATTTGTGCATCCAGCTTTAATTCTTTTGCCAGGGCGATCATCAGTGCGCAAACTGCGACTGAGTGCATGTAAGTGTATGTGTCAGCCGTTTTCAATCTGGCTAATGTAATGATCGCTTGTGGGTTTCGAGACACCGAGCCGCTGATTTGTCGCACAGTTTCTTCGGCACCACTCATGGAAATGGCTTTCCCCATCCTGACCTGGGAGAACATGGTACTGACTTCTCTCATGGCCATGCCGCATGTCCGGCGAGCCTGTTTTAACTCTTCTCGCAGGCTCAGCTTTGATGGCTCAACATTGCCAGGCGAACGCAAGGGTTTGTTGGATATAGCTTCGGGTTCAGGCGGCTTGCTCAGGCTGGTAATCGGGGTTGAATCAGTTGAAGGCAGCAGCTTGCTTTGGCTTAGATCGATTGAGACCGTTTTAATGCCACAAGCCAGCAGTTTATCCAGCTCATCCTGATCTTCCAGCAGGAAGCTGCTTTTCCAGAAAGGATGGTTGAGCCATGAGGAGTGCAGATCATGGACAAACATGCCAAGCTTGAGTTCGTTGATTGGAATTTTCTTAATCATTCATGTAATACGTGAGACCAGCTTCTTTATTGTTATCCGTTGATTTAACCACGTCATGTTATTATTGGCTATATGTCTGATACTCGCCTTGCATGGTTACAAATTCATTTTTGTGTTGTCCTTTGGGGCTTCACGGCCATTCTTGGTAAATTAATCAGCCTCTCTGCACTGCATCTGGTAATCTGGCGCATGGGGTTGGTCGCATCGGCTTTACTGGTGTTGCCCGCGATCTGGCAAAATTTGCGTCGAATGGCGCGACAGGATGTACTGGCATTCTGTGGCATCGGCGTGCTGGTTGCCTTGCACTGGCTAACTTTTTACGGTGCGATCAAACTCTCTAATGCGTCTGTTGCCGTCACGTGTATCGCGACAGTGCCTGTTTTCCTTTCATTCACTGAGCCTGTGCTGGTTGGAAGACGCTTTCAGCTATCAGAGCTTGCCCTGGCAATCATGGTTTTACCGGGTATCGTATTGGTTGTCGGCGGGACTCCGGAAAACATGAATGTCGGCATCATGATGGGTATCACCTCAGCCTTCTTTGTGGCGTTGTTTGCTGCATTGAACAAACGTTGGATATTCAGGGGCGATCCGCTCACTGTCACAGGTATTGAGATGGCGTCTGGGTGCCTCTTCTTACTGACGCTTTCAGCTATTTCAGTGCTTTTTTCCCTGCCAGCATTACCGGGACTGACAATCGAGGGTGGAGTGATATTGCCCTGGCCTGATTCTCAAGACTGGCTTTGGATGTTGCTGCTTGCGGGTGCCTGTACCTTGCTGCCTTTTGCTTTGTCGTTGCTCGCACTCAGGCATCTGTCAGCCTATGCCAGTGCACTGGCAGTCAATCTTGAGCCTGTATACGCGATATTGCTGGCAGCTGTATTACTGAATGAGCAAGAAGAACTGACCTTACGCTTTTACCTGGGGGCCGTACTTATTGTATTGGTTGTTTTGCTATATCCTTGGTTATTTGCATCAAGAAAATACCAACGGCAATGAACTGGCAGGACTCAAAGATGCGCGTCTTTAAATCCAAAATAGACATCTGGCTGGGTTCGGTTATCATCATTTCGGTGTTGTTCTGCCTGGTGGTGACCATTGGCATGGCATTCATTATCAATCGGGTAAATCCTTAATGGTCTCACCGAAAGACAGGCAAGGGTTTCTGGCGGCCATCCATCAGGACATAGTCTAAGCATTGGTCAGTGTTGGGCTGACTATTGTTGCAGTAGAAAAAGGTACTAACTTATGGCTAAGAAAGAAATGCGTACATTATCTGTGGTTTCTTCAAGGAAACTCACGCCGCATATGCAGCGCATTGTGTTGACTGGTGAAGAGCTGGGAACTTTCCCCGAAGGCTCAGAAAGTGGATATATCAAGTTTCTGTTTACCAATAGGGGGGATGCCATCTCCAGCAAGTCACAAGTGGAGGCCATGGCCCCTGACAAACCATTAATGCGGACGTATACCGTTCGTGCATTTGATGCAGAAAAGAAAACACTGACAGTGGATTTCGTTTTGCATGCGGATAGCGAAGGCCCAGCATCCAAATGGGCAGAAAGCGTCAAGACCGATGATGAGATAGTGATTGTTGGACCCGGGCCGGTAAAACTTGTCGACAATAAAGCTGACTGGTTCCTGATTGCAGGCGACATGACGGCGTTGCCTGCAATCAGCTGTAATCTGGAACAGCTGCCACCAGAAGCCAAAGGCTATGCTGTGATCGAGATTAGTAGTCAGGATGACAAGCAGTTACTTTCGGTTCCCGAGGGTGTAGAAATCAAATGGGTCATTCGTGACTCACACAGTGATCAGGAAAGATTTCTGAACACTGTGTTTGACCTGGAATGGCTGGTCGGTGAGCCTTTCGTTTGGTGTGCGTGCGAATTTGAAGCGATGAGAAGTCTTCGTAAGTATTTCAAATTTACACGAAATATCAGCAAGCGATCCATGTATATCAGTAGCTACTGGAAGAGCGGTAACTCTGAAGATCAACATAAGATCGCTAAACAACAAGACGCGACTGAAGAAGAGGCCTGAAGCTTAACGTGAAGGCTCCAGCCGTATCACGGCGCCGTTATCTTCTTCGGTGAGCAGATAAATGGCGCCGTCAGGGCCTTGGCTGACATCACGGATTCGTTGCCGTAGCTCTGTTACCATGGTTTCCCGCTGCACTTCCTGCATTTGCTCGTCGAATACCACACGCTCAAGCCCGCCGGTGCCGGGTATTCGACCTCGCTGGATGCTACCCACCAGCATCTGACCCTTCCATTGTGGAAAGGCATCGCCGGTGTAAAACAGTAAGCCTGAAGGAACAATACCGGGCTGCCAGATCAGGATAGCAGATTCGTAACCCTCTCTGGGTAACTTCTCCATAGGCTCGCCATCATTGTAGCTGCCATAGCCATAAAGCGGCCAACCGTAATTGCTGCCTGCTTTAATGATATTAAGTTTATCTCCTCCCAGGGGGCCAAGTTCAGCATGAAAAAGCTCTCCTGAATCCGGATGGATGGCTACTGCATACTGATCACGATGGCCATAAGAATAAATAGCCGGGTGAGCGTCTGGCTGATCGATAAACGGGTTGTCTGTTGGCACGGAGCCATCTTGATTGAGGCGTAATACTTTACCTTCAAGGCGGCTTAGATCTTGGGCGAGAGGACGTCGATCCATCGCACCTCCCACCGTTACAAACAGTTTTCCATCAGGAGCAAATGCCATCCGGGAACCACCGGAAATTGTCATCGGCGTTCCCTCAAATAACTCTTCAAACTCTTTAAGTTCTGTGCTGCCATCGTATTTGCCGCGTCCCAATGCAATAGCATACTCGCCATCGGTGTCCAGAGCCTTGTGATAAGTCAGGTAGATCCAGTCATTTTGAGAAAACTGCGGGTGAGCAATGACATCAAGCAGGCCGGAATGAAAGCCTGTGCGTATGTCAGGGAGTCCCTGCATGGGTTGGTCCAAAAGCTTATCACTTTGAATGATGCGTAATGCGGGAGAATAACGATCCGTGATCAGTATGTCGCCATTAGGTAGCACTTCAAAGCCAAATGGGCGAGGTATCCCTTGAGCTATCACAGTAGCTTTAACCATGGCTTCATGAGTGTTCAGCTCAATCGGACTGGAGGGTAGCGGAAAGGAGGAGGTATTACCTTGAGCCAATATGTGTGTTGAAGGCAAAAATAATGCCGTAGCAATTGCAGCGAGGAATAATCTGCTTCTGTTCATCAAAAGGCGGCCTTTATTGTTTAATGATGTGGGCGGGTTCTGGACATGGCTGGCAGGCATATATACAGTTATCGCGAGTAATTGGATCAACTTAGCAATGACAAGGTGAAATATCCAATGCAGGATAAAATTCAGGCTGCATTAGATCAGCTCAATGCCACTGTATTGGGAAAACAGAACCAGGTAAAGATGGCTTTGTGCTGTCTGTTAAGTGATGGACATCTGCTGCTGGAAGATCTGCCTGGCATGGGGAAAACAACACTGGCTCATGCGCTTGCTGGTGTTATGGGAATGTCTTTCCGTCGTATTCAGTTTACCAGTGATTTGTTACCAGCCGATATCCTCGGGGGCTCGGTTTTTGATCCCACTACGGGAAATTTTCATTTTCATGAAGGTCCAATTTTCTGTCAGGTATTAATGGCTGATGAAATAAACAGGGCCACACCTCGTACCCAAAGTGCTTTATTGGAAGCAATGGAAGAAGGACAAGTGTCATTAGATGGGGAAACGAGGCAGTTACCCGATCCTTTTTTTGTCATTGCGACGCAAAATCCGTCGGAACTGGCAGGGACATACCCGTTGCCAGAATCACAAACCGATCGATTTCTGATGTGCCTTTCACTGGGCTACCCTGACCAAATGGCGGAGCGTGCATTACTGGCCCAGCCGGATGCGAGATTACAGCAAATAACGGTTAATGAATGTCTATCGCTAGCTGATTTGCAGCAATGGCGAAAGCTATTGAGGCAGGTCCATTGCAGTGATGCTGTGCTTGACTATATACAACGCCTGATCGCATTCAGTAGAGAGACTTCCCGTATACACCTGGGGTTATCGCCTCGCGGGGGTATTGCCGTCGTTAGAGCTGCGCGATGTTTTGCCAGAATCGAGGGCAGAGACTATGTCACACCTGATGATGTTCAGGCGGTTTTTCCAGCTGTATGTGATCATAGACTGACGGCTGCAGATGGCACGGAAACGATGATTTCAGCAACTGATCCGTACACAAAGAGTCACAGGACACTAGCGCAATGGATAGTGGACTCGGTCGACGTTTTACCCGTTTAGGACAACAGTGGCGTCAACGCTTTACCAGGCGCCAGGAGCGTTGGCTGGAAAAGCGTGTCCCCTCAGTGCCAAGTGTAAAGCTAGGGCAACGTTCTATCTTTATACTGCCGACATGGCAGGGCGCAATATTCGGGCTGGGTTCCATCATCATTCTGATTATTGCCGTCGCTGAAAGAAATCCATTTTCTGTCCTGCTTTCTGCATTATTACTTAGCCTGTTTCTTCTTGGTCTGGTGCTTTGTTACCGCAATCTCAGCGGACTGAAACTTGTGTCCCTTGATCAGAGCCCGGCACATTTCCAAGGGTATTGCTTTGCTGGTGAAAAAGCACAGTTTATGATGACAGTAAGTGCATCCGGGCGGCAACGGGCTCATCGTGATATCAAGATAGGCTTTAGCAGTGAGGAGTTACAGGCACTGGAAATTGGTGAAGGAGGCAGTTCTATCATCGAGCTGACTACCAAAGTGCCGAGGAGAGGGATATTTCAGGCTCCCAGACTGTTATTGCAAACCAGATATCCTAGTGGCTTGTGGCAGGCATGGAGCCGTCCCCATCTTGATATGCAATATTTGGTATACCCCAGGCCTACAGTCTGTTCTCTGCCAGATGTTAGAAACCATGCTGGAGAATCAAATCCTGGGCAGCAATCAAGTGTCATGCGCTCTGGCGTCGATGATTTTACAGGGTTACGAAACTACTATCCCGGAGATAGTCGTCGCCGTATCGCCTGGCATGCGTTAGCCCGCGGTCAGGGTTTGAAGACGAAACAGTTTGTTCGTGAAGATGACAGCCCGCTGATGTTGACACCTTCTCTGTATGCTGATCAGGAAATGGAGTCTGCACTGTCATGCCTTTGTTTCCAGATCATACAATTATCCAATCGCCGCCAACAGAAAATTGGATTGCAACTGCCAGGATGCAGGCCGATCAAACCTGGGGAAGGCGAAATCCACAAACATAAAATGCTGCAGGCACTGGCTTTATGGGAATGAAGACAGAACTTTCGCCTCGTCTGAAAAGAAATCAGGACATGGTTGTACCTGCAACACTGGCGGTTGCGATTATGCTGGTTTTTCCACCGCTGCAAACACAGGCATGGTGGCTGATTCTGCCATGTCTTGTTTGTTTGATATTACGTTGGCATACCATTGCCTTTCTGTTGTTGTTTGCAGCCATTACTTATGCAGATTCAATGTGGTCGATTGCCTATTTTCTGGTCATTATCCTGCTGTTGTTTATGCGCATGCATAGCCGGAAGGAGGCAGGTAACCGGGAACAGTTAAGCAGCTCGCTAAGGCAGTTGGTTCTTACCATCCCTGTTTTGTTGATCATAATGGTGCTGGTTTTTGCAGCAGGTTCGCAATGGACTGAAAGAAACCGTTCCAATCGATCCAGCACCGGTATCAGTGATTCAATGACACCTGGAACAATTAGTGATCTGGTTAATGACAGCGATTTGGCTATGCGGGTGCGATTTGATAGCGAAAACAATCTCCAATCAGAGGATTTGTATTGGCGAGGACTGGTGTTCGAGAATTTTGATGGCCAGACATGGTCTCGCAGCCAGCGATTGGATTTTGATATTGAGCCGATACCGGCGGAGATACCCTCCGAGGCGAGATTACGATATCTGGTGACACTGGAGCCTACTCGTCAGACCTGGCTTTACGGTTTACATCAGGCATATCCTGTGCGGCCACAAACTTACCGGGATCGACGCGGCATTATTGTAACTTCCGACGTCATTCGCCAACGTGTACGATACCCGGTGACATCCATACCTCCCCAGGCGGCTCTTTCATTGTCTAAAGAGCAACGGGAACGCAACCTTTCGATCCCAGAAGCAGGAAATCCCCAAAGCCGCACGTTGGGGGATAATTTACGTGAACAGTTTCCTGATGACCGGAAGTTAATTAATGCCGTACTCCAGTATTTCAACCAAGAGCCCTTTATCTATACACTTCAGCCAGATGTAAATAGCGAACAAAGAGTCGATGATTTCCTGTTTAACACGAAGGAAGGTTTCTGCGAACATTATGCAGGTGCCATGACATTCTTGTTGCGGTCAGCAGGTATACCGGCTCGGGTCGTAGTCGGCTACCAGGGAGGCAGTTTTAATAATGTAACGGGCCATTGGCAGGTCTCACAATACAATGCTCATGCCTGGGTGGAAGCCTGGTTGCCGAATGTGGGGTGGCAGCGATTTGATCCGACAGCCGCAGTTGCACCAGAAAGGGTTGTGAGTGGGCTGGATGCCTGGCTTGCATCGCTAAGTCGTGAAGAACAGCAACAGTTGGATCGGGAGACACGATTACGTCTTTTTATGAATTCAGTTCCAGGTTACCAAGCTGTTAACGAAGTGTTGGGTGCCATGCAGTATGGCTGGAACCTGAGTATGTATGATAATGAGGGGGATTTGCGAACCGAGGATTTGGCAACATGGCTGGACAGAAAAGGGTTGGAGGATTTGCCGGTCTGGCTACTGGTGATGGTACTCACGGTTGTTGCGTTACGAGCCATGGTAACTGGACGACAAAAGTCCCAGCTTGTGTCACCAATAATCAGAGACTACTACCGGTTAAACCATAAACTTAGCAAAGCGGGTTTGGGGCGTGAGCCTTCTGAAACCATAATAAGTCACATGCAACGGGTAGCAGAAAAGCGAAAGGACCTGGCGAATCAATGTGATCAGTTAGGGCGCCTTCTGTCGGAATCAGAATATGGAGCGGGTGATGCCGACAACAAGGAAATAAGAAAGAAAGTTGCCGATTTTCGCTTGCGAAAGCCTTCAACCGGGTCATAGCCCAGTACCGCTGTGAAAGCCCCTCGCAATTCAGTCGCGAATACGCACGAATGTTTGGCAATCCTCCGGCAAGAGATATCGCTCAGCTTCATCAAGCGTAACTCTGGTAACAGCTTGCATTTAGTAACAACAACCCGATAGAATTGTATAGGTCATTTCTTTTCAGGAGCCTGCGTCCAGTGATTTTCTAACACCTGTGATATCCATTTTTATTAATTCTTTTTTGGATATGCAGGGTTAGTGGGCGTAGATTTCATCAGGCACCTCATTACTACGGTGTACTCCCTTTCGATTCTTGTCGCATTGCAGCAGAGCGCAAAAGCTCAACCTGTATTCAGCCCAGCTGACGACGAATCACAGTAATCTTGCCTCCTATCCTGCAGTCCCAGGAG
>JYMV01042596.1_pt1 | contig 11166 bp, 7 predicted proteins | sample 338911 | NCBI WGS metagenome assembly JYMV01 (sample SAMN03354496, study PRJNA234377) | hydrothermal vent metagenome | biome: Deep sea; feature: Hydrothermal plumes at the Eastern Lau Spreading Center, Western Pacific Ocean; material: Seawater | place: Tonga | collected 2009 | depth 2000 m m
TCATGCCACCTGAAATCTTCAATCTGGGCGGTTTTGAGTGCTATCTGAAATGGTCTCCGGAAATCAAAATGATTTTGTGGATTTTTTGGGGAAGGAAAAACAAGATCGGTATCAATTCGGGGGACTTTGGAGCGTTCCAGCATCAATTCAAACGCATGACCTGCGAGTGGTACGCTTCGGGGTTCATCATTTTTTGTTTCCTCAAAAGTCACAAAACCATTTTGCAGGTCAACACACTTCCAACACAATCCCCATATTTCGGCCCGTCGACCTCCTGTGCTTATTGCCAGTATGACTGCAGTGTATAAGTCTGTGTTGTGGGACTCCTTGCAAGCCTTTAGTAAACGTTCTCGTTCCTCAGTTGAGAGATATCTGACTCTCCCCCGAGGCTCTTTCAGCTTGGACACTTTACGCAGTGGATTATCTTCCATCCATTCCCATTCTTTGACAGCTGTGGTAATTGTTGTACTTAGTGTGGCCATGTAACGATTTACACGGGCATTTGAAATTATTGTTTTACGATTGGTGACTTTCTCTGAAAGCAAATCTCTTTGTTCTGAAATCAGAGAAGGGGTTAAATCGGAAAGAAGAACATCTCCAATCTGTGCTTGCCACCATTTCAGTTGACAAGCATATTCGTTATGTATTTTCGGCTTTCGTGGCAAAACGTCACTGATATAACGTTCAACTAAATCGCTTACTGTGTGCTTCTGTGCTTCGGCAGTCGTAGCGTAACGCCCCTCACGGATAGCGGTTTCGGTATGTTGTGCCCAAATCCTTGCATCAGTGAGGCGTTCAAATGATGCTGTAGCTTCTGGTTTCCCCTTCATACGTATCCGGACAAAAAAAGACTTCTTTCCGTTCTTCTTAACTCGTTCTCTTATTTGAGCCATGCTTCCTTATTTTGCTATGTATTCAGACATTACTTTTTTACTTCTATAATATCTTGCCGTAATAGGGGAAAAACTGCAACACAAGAATAGAATACTTAGGTTTATAATTACATATAACTGATAATACTAAATATTTTAATTGGCACATTTAATTTTTGCCTATTTTGTGCCATTCAATAATAAACAATTCTGAAAAAGACTGTAATAAAAGGGGATGAATGAGGAAACTAAAATGTGGGAGAGAGATTAGTATTAGTGCCGTATTTAAAACTCAATGGCACAATTATGAGAATATTATAAAATCTATATTCTATAAACCGTTGGTATTACTGGCGCACCCGGCAGGAGTCGAACCTGCGACCCTCAGTACCGCAAACTGATGCTCTATCCAGCTGAGCTACGGGTGCATTTAGTCGGAGTCGTTTGTGTAGAAGAGAGTCGGACAAACGGACTCGATTATGTTGCCTCTTAGAGAGGCAGAAGTCAATTTTAATTTAAGCTTTAATTACCACTCGAATTAAAGTCTAGTCTTGGTTTATACACGCCAGTGTTTCTATTTATTAAAATTCCTCTTATCAGTTTGGTATGGACAGTGGGAAGTGCGAAAAAACTGAGATTTCGTACTTCTGTGATGCTGGGACCATTATCGTTTTCGGAGTTAACCGGCCAAAGCAAGAGGTGGTTCAAGCCGTTTGATTTCCTGCATGCATTCCACAAAGGATGCTTCATCCTGACACTGCATTAAGCGGTTGCGCCATTCTTTTGCGTTTCTGAAACCACTTACATAATTGCCCAGATACTTGCGAAATTCCCGCACTGCAACCAATTCTTGTTTGAAGCGTCTGAATAAATGGTAATGTTTGAGTGCAAGTTCAATACGTTCGTGATGAGTGGGCTCCGGGAATTTCCGTCGATCCTGAAAACACCATGGATTCCCGATTGCAGCTCTTCCAATCATAAATCCATCAAGATTACCAAAATGCGCCAGGCCGTCGTTGTAGTCACGGATGTCTCCATTACCTATTACTGGAATTTTAAGGTGACTTTTCAGTTCGTGAATGGGGCCCCAATCAGCGTCTCCTCTAAAAGCCTGATTATAGGTTCGTCCGTGAATAGTTAGCATTGAGATTCCAGCAGATTCAAGAGACTTAGTAAAATTGATTAAGTTTTTTTCGTTTTTCCAGCCTAAACGTGTTTTGACTGAAACCTCCAGCGGACATGCTTCCCGGATTGATTCAACAATCCTGCAGGCAGTGTCTGTTGAGAATGGACAATCTTTTTTGCAGGGCATCCCATGTTGATGTCTACGCCCCATATTCCACGGTCTGCCACCATTCTGGCAGCTTCTGCAAACATTTTTGGAGAGTTGCCGAAAAGCTGCATGAAAAAAGGTTGTTCGCATGGTTCATAGTCCAAGCGCAAACGTACATGTTCGCTTCGTACCAGGCCATCAACGCTTGTGAATTCACTGAAAAGAATGACATCTTTGCTTAATGTGCGTACAATTTGTCGGAAGGCAGAATTGGTAACTCCGTCCATTGGCGCAAGACAAACAATTGGACGCTTGACTTCGGACCAGCTAATGGCATGATTGGGGGAAGGCCTTTTCATTATTAAAGTTTTGATTGTTTGTTCAGCAGAAACAGATTTAACATAAAAAAGATGGAGCTTGAATCAGAACAGACTAAAAACGGAGATACTCGATAAATCCCTAAAACTAAGTCATAGTATAACTCTTACAAGCCAAAATGTCCAGTTTGACAGATTCTTCTGAACTCACACGTCCTTCACTAATATCATCTGGATGGACAACCGCAGGTACTGCCCGCACCCGCTTTGCGAAAGAATCTACTGATGATACTCTCAAAGTACAAATTGCTGCACCTGCCTTGACAGAGTCACTTCAGCGACTTAGGCAGCAATTTTCTCAAATACAACTGGGCAGTGAATATTTTTTTCAGGCATTGGATTATTTGTGCTTGGGAGAGTCAGTCCAAAAAAAAGAGACTGAAGCGGCGACCCTTCGTTTGCATGTACAGTTATCCGGATTGCTCCTGATGCGCAAGGCGGTAATTTCTGGAAGTACCTGCCTTCCTTGGTCAGAACTCCAATTTCAAATAAAAGCAATACTTCTACAAACTGGTTTTTTCGAGAAAGAAATATCTCAGGATGAATGGGGAAAATGGTTGTTGACAAGCTCTGGTACTGAAGAAGGGTCAGAAGGTTTTTGTGCAGAAAGATCTATTTTTGTAGAAAATAATTCTCTTCTGTATTTTAAAAAGAATTTGTCGCGTGAATTTCAGCTTATTTCACTGGTACGGATGCGTCTAAACATGCAACCGGAATTTCCGGAAAAATCTGAAGTGGAGAATGTCCTAAAAACCGTGCTTGAAGTTAACCCGGTACGTTTAGGTGAGCACCCCCTAAAATTAGCAGAAGAACAAAAGGATGCGGTTTTGTCAGCGATTTCCAATCCCTTTCTAATTATTTCAGGAGGTCCAGGTACAGGAAAAACTTCTGTGGCGGTCACTTTGCTCAGGGTGCTAAAACGGCTTGGTTTAGCAAAACGACCGGCATTGGCTGCTCCAACAGGAAGGGCAGCAAAAAGGATGTCTGAGGCGGTGGTAAGTAGTTTACGTTCTCTAGAGAATTTGGAGCAACTGGAAGAGGATCTTGAATTGTTGGATGTTGCTGCAGAAGCAAAAACTCTTCATCGTCTTTTAGAGTATTACCCTGTAGAGCGAAGCTTCAGACATCACGAATATGCCCCTTTGGAACACGACTTGCTGATAATAGATGAAGGGTCGATGATTGATCAGGATTTGATGATTTCTTTGTTGAGAGCAGCCTTTTCAGAACTGCAGTACCAGTCATCTGTTCCACGGATTATTCTCCTGGGAGACACTCAGCAACTGCCGTCAATTGGAAATGGCGCTGTGTTGCAGGAATTGACTGCAGAAAATAGTGATTCTGTCCCGGAAGTTGCAGTGGATAATCCCGTGCCGGTAGTAAGATTGGTTCATAGTTACCGACAAAAAATCAGTGATCCTGCAGGGCGTAATATTCTTGGAGTGGCCAGCACAGTCAAGGAAATGGAGCTCAATCCGCGTCCGGAGTTGCTTTTTGAAACCGAATCCCCAAATCACGAAATTATTCGGAGATTGAACGGTCTTGAAGAGGCGGAGTCGGAAAAGGTGATGTTCCTTAATCAGCCAAATTCTCCGAATCAATTGTTAGAATTTGCACAGTGGTGGGTTAAGCGATTTTTGCGGGATGAAAAATTTATGTTTCTGGTACAGCGGGAATATCTGCTTGATGCAGTAGAATCTGATGCTTCTCAACTGGATTATTTGTTTAATTATTTAAAGCGTTTTCGAATTTTAACGGCAACTCAAGTTTTGTCAACTGGAGCTGAAGCACTTAATCAAATAATTCTAAAATGTTGGCTTGCAGAAAACGGAACTAAGCATTTATTTTCGGAGCACTATCCTGGTGAACCAGTGATGGTGTCAGAAAACAATTATCAGCATAAACTTTTCAATGGAGATCAGGGAATCTTTTTAAAATTTATACATCCTGTAACTAAAAAAGTAGAGTTGAAAGCAGTTTTTCCTGTTGAAGAAGAACACAAAACATTTTATGTGCATGAGCTGCATCATTTGCATCCAGCTTACGCAACCTCTGTTCACAAAAGCCAGGGGTCAGAATATGATCATCTGGCGTTGATCTTGCCTGCATTTACTACAGTGGGGGTGAACAGTGAGTCAGAAAAAAGAACTCAACGGGAATTAATGAGTCGCGAAATGCTTTATACTGCGCTGACAAGAGCAAAAAAATCTGTTTTAATAATGGGAGATCAAAGGGTTCTTGAGTCTGCCGCAATGCACAAAGTTTTACGTTATTCAGGGCTTGGTGCTGCTTTACGGAGCAAAAAACATCTAAAAGTGAAAAAATAGAAAAACATTAAGCAAAAAGAACAAACACCCAAAATGCGTTTTCATTTATTCATTTATCCGTTTCTGTTTTTGGCAGGCACACTTGTGTTTGCTGAAAATGAATTGGATTTGTCTCAAGTAGCAGGAAGTGGTACTGCTGAGCAAATGCGGGAAATGATTGCATCCGGAGCAGACTTGAAAAGCAAAGATATTTCCGGAAGAAACGCGTTGATGCAGGCCGTGCTTTTCGGCAATCATGAAACTGCGCTCGTCTTGCTGGAGAACGAACCTGATCTCGAAAGCAAAGATGGTTTGGGACTGACGCCTTTAACCATATCGGTACGTTACGGCGATACAGAAATGACAAAAATTTTGTTGGAACACGGTGCAAACGTGAACAGCACTATTGAAGACGGTTCAACGCCGCTGTTTTTTGCTGCACTTGAAGGACAACTGTCCGCAGTACGCCTGTTGCTTGAGTATAATTCAAATGTAAATATCCGCACAAATTACGGAGAAACTGCTCTTATTGTAGCCTCATTTGAGGGATATTTAGGAATTGTTCGTTTGCTACTCGATGCAGGTGCAGAAATAAATGCTGTTAATGAAGAAGGTTTCACAGCACTTTTGGCCGCTGCCAGTAATGGTTATTTGGAAGTCGTTAATTACCTCACAATCCGTGGTGCAAAGTCTGAAATTGTTCAAGTTCAAAATAATCTTATTACACCGGAAAACTTGTTTGGCAGCAGTCGGGAGGAGGTTGATTTACAAGTTGATTCTACAGAAATGAGGGTCTCTGAACCGTTTTATGAACTGATAAGCGCTTCTATCGAAGGTCGCTTGAGTGTTGTCAATCAACTGTTGACAAAAGGAGCTCAAGTGAATAAATCTGACGATGTGGGTCGTACTGCACTGATGGAGGCTAGTTCTTTTGGACGATATGGTGTTGTAAAGCGTCTGCTGGAATCAGGTGCAAAGGTTAATATTGCGGACAATCAAAAAATGACTGCATTGATGTTTGCAACACTTGAGGGTCGAGAACGCGTTGTAAGCTTATTGCTCGACTGGAAGGCTGATGTTAATGCAGCTGATGCGGAAGGTATCTCCTCACTGATGCTTGCTGGAAATGAGGGCAGGACTGAAATTGCGCGGCTGTTGATTAAACACGGAGCAAAAATTAATTGGCAAAGCAAGAGTGGAAGTTCCGCATTGATGGAAGCTGCTTTGGAAGGGCGCACCGATACCGTTAAATTGCTCGTTGACGCAAATGCTGACCCATCATTGTCAGATTTGTTAGAACGGACTGCTCTTGTTATCGCAGAACAACAGGGCCACTTGGATATTGTGGAAATGTTGAAATAAGAGTTTTAACCATCACCCCACTTTATACTTCTGAAACTTCTAATACTTTTTAAATCCAATCTGCTACAACTCAAATCCCCAAAGTGAAACAATCCGAGTGGAAAGATCACATTGAGTTTATCGAAGCAGAAATGCTAAAACGAGGAAGTGAGCAGGGTGCTCCGGAAATTCTAAAGCAGTTTGGCACAAGATTATCCTCAACAATTCATCATTTTTTTGCAGAATCCAATTCATTTATACCCGATGCTCCTATAACTGTTGAACAGCAGGCCTTCATGCACTCCCTGCAACTCTATGACATGAAGTCAGTAATGCGCCTGGTTGCGAACTATGATGACACCAAAGGCTTAAAAGTTGTACTTCCTGGAATAGAAAAAAGTTACCGTTCTTTAATGGTCATTCAGAAGTTAGAACAGTTTACAAATAACTCACGTGAATCTACGGCTCTTGATGCCTACAAATCCCGTCTGGAAGAGGCCTTGAGTAAAGTCCTCAAATGTCGGCGGGAAGATCTGTATGAAGAAGATGTGCTGGCAGAAAAAATGGTTGTGGTTTCCGGGGCTCCGGAGGCGCTCCGGAACAAATTTTTTACGGAACGTCTGCGAACGTTATTTTCATCAAATTATCGTGCATACCTAATGCTTAAAAACCGTTATTTTTTGAAACGTTTAAAACGGTTAAGTAAAAATCCAAAATATTACAAAACACAGCAAAGTCACTTAGCAAAGCTGACCTCTAAGTTTAAAAACGATGAAGATGGATCCATTGATCTATTGACGGAAAATATTGATTTCCGGATGATAGAGCAGTTGGTAAAGGAACAGTTTTCAAAAACTTCAGACCAGGCTGAAGTACGTGAAGAGTCAACAAAGCTACAAACTCCGGTAGATACCGAAACAGAAGGTGTCCCAATTTCAGATCAATCTAAAAAAACTGAGACAGCACCGCAAGCATTTACAATTGAGGAAAAGCAAGTTGAAAGGGGTAATAATTTTGATTCAGTCAGTTTAGAGATTTCTGAAGAAACCATGTCCCCATATGAACAGCTATGCACCTCTTATGCGGAGCCTTTAGAAAAGTTGTCCGCCAGTTTTCGTCCAGTTCCGGAATGTTCTTCACCGTATTTCCGTTCCAGGGTTGAAGAATATAGAGATGAATTTGCAAATTATTTCCAACATTTGCATGGAGGAAATGTACAAGTAATTGCTGCAAGTCACAATTTTACACTGGAATTACTAATGCAGCGGGGACAAGAGTACCATGCAGCAGAAAGGTGGGGAGTAGTACCTAAATACAAACAGGAAGAGGAGGAGTCTATTTATTTCCGCTCGATGGAAGATACGGCTCGTGTATTGGATCGTAAAGCAGAATGGAGCATGCTGATTCATGCTCGGCTGCCTTTCAGGTTTTTTTTCCCGCTGGAAAAGGCAAAGACCATCGAAATTGAAAAAGATAAGTTATGTGTTTTTCAAATTGGTACAGCTTTTTTTGACCAGAACCATCAAAAAAAACTTGACGAATATCCGGACGTGTTTTTCAAATTGATGTTTAGCGGCCATTTTCTGACAGGTAAAAATGCTGTTATTTATGTTGAAGAAGATCCTTTTTTCACTACGACACTTTTACAAATGTGGAATTGCCGTGGACTGGTTTATCTGTTTTTGATGGCCATTTCCCACCGCTTTGCAGTAGAACTGTCACCCGCCTTACAGGATTTTTTTGTCGAAGTTTTACCAAACACTCTCCATGTCAACGGCACCATTGCTGCCACAGCACTCCCACCGGATTTAGAATTAATTAAAGAAGTATAATAATTCTGAACGGAAATTCCTGTTTCCCGATATTTTTCTTCGTTGAAACTCTTGTCTTCCTTTATGTGATGCGATAAAACAGATAGTATGTTTAGCTGATTAAAATCTACAGGGCCTTGTAGAATGCTAAAAACCAGATTTAATACTTATCTCATTAAACCGAAAGGGGACCTCAATGAAAGATAAAACACAACCAAAAGGAAGCGGACACCGTCGCTATTCAAAACTTGTAACTGAAACAAATGCACGTGCTGCCAGCAGGGGGATGCTTTACGGCGTTGGATTCAAAAAAGGAGATTTTCAGAAATCACAGGTTGGCATCGCTTCCACATGGGGTACTGTTACACCATGCAATATGCACATTAACGCTTTAGCTGAGCATGCCGCACGAGGTGTTCGAAAAGCAAAAGGAATGCCTTTAATTTTCGGAACAATTACAGTTTCAGACGGCATATCAATGGGAACCGAGGGTATGAAATATTCACTGGTTTCACGTGAAGTAATTGCCGATTCAATTGAAACGGTTGTCGGCTGTCAAAGTTACGACGGGCTGGTTACCATTGGCGGATGTGACAAAAATATGCCCGGCTGTTTAATTGCTATTGCCAGACTAAATCGTCCTGCGGTTTTTGTTTATGGAGGAACGATTCTTCCCGGGACTCACAAAGGTCAAGATGTTGATATTGTTTCTATTTTTGAGGCGGTAGGGAAAGAAGCCGCAGGTTCGATTACACAAAACGAACTGGAAGAAGTCGAATCCTGCGCCATTCCGGGTGCCGGATCGTGTGGTGGTATGTACACGGCTAACACAATGGCTTCCGCCATTGAAGCTCTTGGTATGAGCTTACCGAACAGTTCCGCACAAGAAGCGGTTTCCGAGGATAAAGTTCGGGATTGTGTGGAAGCAGGGGAAGCGGTTTTGCGCTTGATCGAAGACAACATTTGCCCACGAGACATCCTGACACGCGAAGCCTTTGAAAATGCAATCACAGTAGTAATGGCTCTCGGTGGTTCGACCAATGCGGTTTTGCATTTGCTGGCCATGGCTCATGCCGCAAACATCAAACTTGAACTGGATGACTTTTTGAAAATTGGCGAAAAAGCACCAGTGCTGGCCGATTTGAAACCAAGCGGGAAATATTTTATGAGTAATTTCGTCAAAATAGGTGGATTACCACCTTTGATGAAAATGCTGCTAGATGGAGGTATACTGCATGGGGGCTGTATGACTGTTACCGGAAAAACAGTTCGAGAAAATCTGGAAAACGTTACTCCTTATAAGGACGATCAAGAGATTGTGCATTCACTGGCAGATCCCATTAAAAAAACAGGTCACCTTGTAATTCTCCGTGGCAATCTTGCATCTGAAGGTGCAGTCGCTAAAATTTCTGGTAAAGAGGGTGAATATTTCAAAGGAACAGCACGTGTTTTTAATTCTGAAGAAGAAGCGCTGGATCGCATTTTAGACGGAACCGTAGTTAAAGGAGATGTGATTGTTATTCGTTACGAAGGTCCAAAAGGCGGGCCGGGAATGCGTGAAATGCTATCACCAACCTCTGCAATCATGGGTCGAGGTCTGGGTCAGGATGTTGCCCTGATTACTGATGGACGTTTTTCAGGAGGTTCTCATGGTTTTGTGATTGGACACATAACTCCGGAAGCACACGAAGGTGGTTTGCTGGCTATTGTTGAAAATGGTGACTCAATCACAATAGATATTCTGAATAGAAAAATAGATTTGGAAATTCCGGAAGAAGAAGTAAAAACACGTCAAGCAAACTGGACTCGTCCGGAAGCGCGTTACACCCGCGGAGTACTTGCTAAATATGCAAAAACCGTAAGCTCTGCATCGCTGGGTGCGGTAACTGATTTGGAATGAAATCTATAGAAAGCCCCTATGCTTTCCCCTGAAAAATTTCAGAGAGACACTTTTTCTGCACTGAATAACCCGCAGTTGCGCCGTAATTTTAAAAGGGCGATGTCCGGATTGATGGAAAAACGACAAGCCGTGTTTCCGGATGCAGAAGAATGGCAACAACTAAGGGAATTGGGGAGTTTGATTCGGGCAAATGCTTTACGAAAGCTTCCGGAACTGCTGGAACAGTTGGAGGCCAATTGCACCGCAAACGGTATTCAGGTTCATTGGGCTGAAACAGTTGATGAGGCCAACAAGTTGGTACTTGAAATCGCCCAGCGGCATAAAGTGAAAAGTGTGGTCAAAGGCAAATCGATGGTTTCCGAGGAAATGGAATTGAATCATTTTCTTGGACAGCATGGTATTGAAGCTCTTGAAGCAGACTTGGGGGAATATATTATACAGGTTGACCATGAGTTGCCTTCGCATATAATAATGCCTGCAATTCATAAAAATAAGGAACAAATTTCTCAGATGTTTCACGAAAAAGTAGATCCTGAAACGTTAGCTGAGAGTGCAGAGGAAATGACCGCCATTGCCCGGAAAGTTTTGCGTAAGAAGTTTTATGAAGCGGATATGGGCGTTTCAGGGGTCAACTTTGCGGTGGCGGAAACCGGAACCCTTTGTTTGGTTGAAAACGAGGGCAACGGCAGATTTTGCACGACTTTGCCTCCAGTTCATGTGGCAGTGATGGGTATTGAAAAAGTGTTACAGCGGCTTGATGATGTTCCTCCATTGTTGAGTTTGTTGACACGTTCCGCAACCGGACAGGCCATCACGACCTATTTCAATATGATCACTTCTCCACGCAAATCAGTTGAGAAAGACGGCCCACTTGAAGTGCATTTAATTTTATTGGATAATGGACGTTCCCGGATGCACTCTGACGAGTTGCTGCGGGACACTTTGCTCTGCATCCGCTGCGGAGCATGCATGAATCATTGTCCTGTTTATACTCGCATCGGCGGCCATGCCTACGGTGCGACATACCCCGGTCCCATCGGAAAAATTCTTACGCCGCAAATCAAGAGTCTGCACGAAGCGGGACACTTAGCAGATGCGTCGAGTTTGTGCGGGGCCTGCGTTGAGGTTTGTCCAGTCAAAATTCCGATTACAGATATCCTTCTGCGCCTGCGTCACGATAAAGCTGAAAATAAACGGAATATTCCGTTCACTGAATCCGGAGGTTTGAAAGCAAAAACCGAAAGTTTAATTTGGAAATGTTGGGGAATGGTTTATGCGAATCCGAT
>JYMV01004601.1_pt1 | contig 11165 bp, 10 predicted proteins | sample 338911 | NCBI WGS metagenome assembly JYMV01 (sample SAMN03354496, study PRJNA234377) | hydrothermal vent metagenome | biome: Deep sea; feature: Hydrothermal plumes at the Eastern Lau Spreading Center, Western Pacific Ocean; material: Seawater | place: Tonga | collected 2009 | depth 2000 m m
AATCCCGATAAAGAACTTTTTGACCTGGGTGTCGGTGAACCTGATGAAATGGCTTTTCCTGAAGTAATTAAAACTCTCCAATTGGAAGCCGAAAAACCAGAAAACAGAGGTTATACCGATAATGGCATTCAGGAATTTAAAGACGCTGCCGTGAAATATATGGAGAATGTGTTTGGTGTACAAGGGTTGGATCCAGATAAGCACGTAAATCATACTATTGGTTCAAAACCCGCGCTTGCTATGCTGCCATCCATCTTCATCAACCCAGGAGATATTACCTTAATCACCGTTCCAGGGTACCCAGTAATGGGAACCCACACTCAATATCTTAGCGGCGAGGTAGTACATTTGCCTCTTACGAAAGAAAATAAATTTCTACCGGATCTTAAGTCAATCACAGCAGATATTGCTAAACGGACAAAACTTCTCTACATCAACTATCCTAATAATCCAACAGGCGCAAACGCAACTCGTTCATTTTATGAAGAGGTAGTCGAGTTCGCTAAAACAAATGACGTTGTGGTGATACAAGATGCCGCTTATGCAGCGTTAAATTTTGATGAAAAACCAACAAGTTTTTTGTCTACCCCAGGGGCCATGGATGTAGGGGTCGAACTTCACTCTCTATCAAAATCCTATAATATGACCGGATGGAGAATCGCCTTTGTAGTTGGTAATGAATTAGTGGTAAAAGGTGTTGCTCACGTGAAAGACAACATTGACTCTGGTCAGTTTGCCGCTATTCAAAAAGCAGCAATCTACGCTCTAGAACACCCAGATATTACTGAAGCTATCCTTAATAAGTATCGTCGCAGATTGACCAACCTTGTAAAAGCACTAAACTCTGTCGGATTTGATGCGCATATGTCTGGTGGATCTTTTTTTCTCTATGTCGAAGCTCCCAAGGGAATAAAGGGCGGACAACGTTTTAAAACAGGGGAGGAGTTTTCTCAATATCTCATCAAAGAAATGATGATCTCCACCGTCCCATGGGACGATGTAGGACACTTTACCCGCTTTTCTGCAACCTTCGCTGCCAAAGAAATCGAAGAGGAAATACGCATCATCAATGAAATCAAAAACAGATTATCATCTGTCGAGTTTCAGTTTTAACCAGACAGCAATGGGGGGAAGTTTTAAGTTTTTAAAATAAATAAGGGGTGGTAAGGTTTTTAAATACTAAAATATATTTTAAAACCCCATCTTTGTTTTTTAAACATCCTATCAAATGCCTCATACCATCGCCTATATTGGAATAGGATCCAACCTTGGCACTCCGGGGAAAAATTGCATAGAGGCAATTGAAAAAATTTCCAGCACTAAAGACATAAAAATTATATCCAGGTCATCTTTTTACCAAACCGAACCAATCGGAGGAGTTCAACAAGACTGGTTCGTCAACTCTGCAATTAAAATTAAAACCAACCTGTCTCCCACACACCTGCTATCTGCTTTACTAAACATAGAATCCGTAATGGGGAGAACCCGGGAAGAAAAGTGGGGTCCGCGCTTGATTGATCTTGACCTGTTATTCTATGGCAACCTAATTTTAGGGAAGAAAGGCCTCACCCTACCCCACCCTGAAATTCAAAAACGAAAGTTCGTTTTAATCCCTATGAGTGAGATTGCAGAAAACCTCGTCCATCCCACCCTAAAAAAAACCATCAAAATTCTTCTTCAAGAGTCGTCAGATGAAACTGTGGTTAAAAAACTAAAAAGTCTAATCTAAATCATCGAGATCAATCGTTTCCACAGAATCCAAAGCACTCGATTTAAGTTCTTCCCACGGGTAAAGTCTCTCATCAGCTTCTAAGTATTTTATTTTACAGTTTGTACTTGGGTGATCTGGCATAAAAACCGAGCAACAGTCAGGTTGAGGCTCTATACTGATATCGTAAGTTCCTATTTTTTTTGCTTGCGTAATTATTTCTTGTTTATTCATGCCAATCAAAGGCCGCAAAACACTCATTGGCACAACACAAGACACCGCCATGAGGTTCTTTAAAGTTTGAGAAGCAACCTGCCCTACCGATTCGCCGGTGACTAATCCTTGGCAATTTTTTAATTCGGCCAAGGCATGGGCAATTCGATACATCATTCTACGATACAGTACAACTCGGTTTGAATCTGTGCAGTGATCTCGTATTGCTACTTGGATATCTTGAAATGGGACAACGTATAGTTTTCCACCTCCTTGGAATCGATTGAGGGTATGCGCTAAGCGAATAACTTTATCGTATCCCCCTCGACCAAGAAAAGTACGGTTATCAAAAAAAATACTGTGGACACGGCATCCTCGGTTAATAAGCTTAAATGTTGACACTGGGCTATCGATTCCTCCTGAAAGCAAGCTGAGCACCTGGCCAGAACTGCCAACCGGGAGACCACTAAGTCCTGACACTCGGTTATCAAAAACTATGGTCTCTTGAGGTCCAATTTCAATTTCGAGAATGAATTCAGCTCCATTTATATCAACGGAAAGTCCATTGCTGGAAAGAGTTTCCATAATTCGAGACCCAACTTCAAAATCAACTTCTTTAGATGTAAAAGGAAAAGCTTTATTAGAGCGCCGCGTCCTAACACAAAATTTAAGTTCTCCCTGAGCTTGAAGTTTCTCATGAATTAAACTGACACCCAACTCAGCCATTTTGTCAAAATCTGGTTCGATCGAATTTCCTATACTTATCGAAGCTATTCCGGAGATCTGTGTTAGGCGCGATGTACATTTTTCAGCTTCAGCTAAAGCAACACGACCAAGAATACGACCATGTATTTTATCGATTTGAACATTTTTAATATCTCTTAGAACATACCGGATATTTCTAACAAGCTGGTTCTCGAAGTGCCTTCGGTTTCTACCCTTGAGTCCAATCTCGTCATAACGGATAAGAAGAGTTTTTATTTTCATTAATTTGTAGAATATTTTTCTTGAAACGTTGGATACAAATCCTGATAAACTCTAGAAAATTCTTTGACGAATAGGTCGACGTCTTCAACGGTATTGTTCCCAGAAAAGGATACGCGCAAACTACAACGTGCTTCTTCTCCAGACAAACCTATTCCAGTTAAAATTTTTGAAGGTTTTTTTAAACTTGCGCTACAAGCACTTCCTAGGCCCACAAAGATATTTTTTTCTTCCAGGTGATGCAAAAGCACTTCGCCTTCGACAGGTGGAAAGCTAAAGTTGACAATAGAGGGAGATTGTCTTTTTAGGTCATCGATTACCAGCGAATTAAAACGACTATTTAAGCTAGGAAGTTGATCATTCAATTCGCACAATCCTTGAACCAGCCTGTTGTTAAGATAACTAAGATGATCCTGCATTTCATCAATTCGTTCAACCGCACGAACTATTGCTCTTGCCATTGATCGAATTAATGGGACAGGAAGGGTTCCTGAACGAACTCCATCCTGCTGTTGGCCACCATGGATAATAGGGGTAATCGCTAGCTTGGAATCATAAATCAAAAGACCGATACCTTTAGGCCCGTGAATTTTATGGGCTGATAATGAATAACCAGCCAACCCAGACCACACTTTAGAAGAAAGCTTCAAACTGCCGACAGCCTGTACGCCATCCATAAACAACCGAGTACCAGGTGAATTTGCATGCAATGCTTCAAAAACCGAAACGGGGTCATTCACCGTTCCTAGTTCATTATTGACATGAGAAAGGCATAAAAATCGAGATTGGCTTTTGGATAAGACAGAAGCCTGTTTTAGGTCTAATCGACCTTCGGTTTGGTATTCAAGCAAGCTAAGTGGGTTGTTTCCTAGTGAACCAAGGTATGCTAGTGGCTCGAGTATACTAGGATGTTCCAACCCAAGGTAAGCCACCTTTTTATCTGGAAAACAGAGCCCTTTAATAAAAAGATTGTTTGCCTCGGTACCCCCACTAGTAAAAACAATTTTATGTGTGGAGGGAATATTTAAAGCATCGATAATGTCCTGCTTTGCACGTTCTATTTTTTTTTTGGCATCAAGTCCAATAGAGTAAATGGTACTAGGGTTTGCAAAATCCGAGTCCATTGATTCCTTCAACACATCCATTACCTCCGGAGAGATAGCAGTGGTTGCGGCATTATCAAGATATATCATGTCAAATGTAAGCTGAGGTGGAATGTCAGCCCTGATACGGATCCATAAGGTCTTGCTCAATATTTAATTGATCCAAAATTCTTGCGACCACAAAATCGACCAGATCTTCAAAAGTTTTTTGTCCTGAATAAAATCCAGGCGATGCGGGCAATATATGGGCGCCTGCTTGATCAAGAGCCAAAAGATTTTTCAAATGAATGGTGCTGAAAGGGGTTTCTCTCGGTACAATAATTAACTTACGCTTTTCCTTCAGGATAACATCAGCAGCTCTTTCTACCATTGTTATGGAAGTACCTGAAGCAATCCGCCCTATTGTCCCCATACTTGCAGGAACAATAATCATTCCATCGGTATAAAACGAACCACTTGCAATACAAGCATTGATCTTCGAATTTTTGTAGAGTGTTACATTATCTCCAGAAAAATAAGAAGTTTTCAAACCCAACTCAAGCTTAAGTAATTCGACCCCTCTTTCAGATATTACAACATGTAATTCTGAGCGATCTTTAAGGGTATCAAATAATCGCTTTGCATAGCAGGCCCCGCTGGCCCCTGTGACTGCGAGTATAAATCGTTTCATTTCATGACTCTATTAACTGATGAACGTCTTCACATAATTGAGTGTGAATATCTTCAATTGTCGCACTACTTTTTATTCTTTTTATATTAGTTCCCTGAAATGAATCAAATATTTTTTGGACCTGTTTGAGGTACTCCAACTTCTCAAACGAACTATGTGACTCACGAGAACTTTCTATTCTTGCTAAACATTCTTCAGGTGGTGCATTAAAAATATAAGCTCTATCTGGAATCGGTGCAAAATTTTCATTATCACGGAGAATACTGTCTGGATCTAGTCCCAGCGCCCCTTGATAAGCAGCTGTCGAATAATAGTATCTATCCAGAAGAACCACCTTATTTAAGCTCAATGCAGGAACGATATTATTTTTTACATCCTCTCGTCGATCTTCAATGAACCAAGAAAGCTCTTCTTCCCGTGTCACATCACCTCTCCCAACGGTTAATATCTTTCTTATTTTTTGCCCCCAGATACCATCCGTTGGTTCCCTAAAGCGAGCAACAGGGATTCCTATTTTATTCAAATACACTTCCATTTCCTTACACTGGGTGCTCTTTCCAGTGCCGTCTATACCCTCAAAAACAATCAACCAGCCGCGTCTGGGCACAAACCTTCTCCAAGAAATAAAACTTTTAAGGAAGCAATACTACATTATTTTCATGGGATAATCTTGGCTTTTTAAAAAAGAGTGGAATGGGTAAACGAGGGTCACGATGAGGTGACTTACGAAGCGGGAGTTTTACAGGAACTTGCCATTCTTTGTATCTGTTCCACATCTGGATTCATAATACGCAATGGGCTCAGACACCCATCGGTATTTAAGAACAAGTCTCCTTTTTTGTTTACCTGGAAAATTTTATCACCTTTCCTATGTTGTATCTGTGCGGTAAATTTGTGACTGCGACCCTCAATAATTGTAAGTTTTACGTCTTTACTATATTTGCCTAGAGCCGCCTCCCCTAGAGATTGATTACATACTTGATCAATTCCCACCTCACTCCATAAAGCTGTACAACTTATCTGCAACTTATTCAAAGCCGCCAAAGATATCATGTATGTTTTGGCAGTAGCCTTAGCTTGATTCGACAGCCGCATCTTATAAAATCCTCCTATCACAGCCAATGCAATAAGTATTCGGATAATCCATTTTTTGGCGGAAGAACTTCCCGCGCTAGAACCTTTAGAGTCGGTCTTTTTTTTCTTTTTTTTCTTTTTTTTCTTTTTTTTAGGGGTGTCCAGAGGGTCGTCTTTTGATTGGATCTTCTTTTTTTTCTTTTTTTTAGGGGTATCCAGAGAGTCGTCTTCTGATGGGATCTTCTTTTCGGGTTTTTCCTCGGGCATTAGTAAGTCCTCTCTTAACCAATCAACTTTTAAATTTTCTAATACTTAATTCCAGACTTTTTAATTTTTCAACAAAGGGTCCAGCCCCATAATATCCAGAGATAATCCTAATAAAAAAAATACAAACATTGGTAAAAAAACGGTGGCTAGTTTAAACCCTACCGCCATCATATGCAATTAATTCTTTAGCTATTCTTTCCATTTTGCATTGATTGCAAGCGAACCCATTCTAATCCCTCCCATTCGGAGACTAGTTAAGAGATCTAGAGACGGAAGAAAAAACAACCCACGAGAAACTGGCGGATAAGATACGCTTTCAGCGTGACCTTCCAGTTTTTTTGGATCGTTGCTAAATGTAATAATATATTTACCCGAGCGCGAGTCTACGCGACATGGGAAGCTGTGCTGTGGTAGATCACTAGAAAACTTGGCATCCGTCTTAAATTTTTGGGTTACTACAAAGCTGCTTTGCATCGTATCAAGATTTTGGGATCTATCGATTAGTACTTTTTCTTTTTCGCCAGCAATATCCGAGTGAGTCCCCCCCTCGAGAACCAACTCTTCTATAAGATTACCACTTGGGCCAAACTGCTCCTTGATTTTATCGGCAAGAATCCGGTTAAGATCCTCTTTTTCAGAAGAAAAATATAAAAATACATCACCCTCACTAGCTGACACCTCCACACCCTCTATTTCTGTTTCATCTAGAGAGCGAAAACCACCGCGAACTGGAGCATCGGGCGTAATTAAAATCCAAACCATGGGACCAAAACCGACTACCGCACTAATTTCACTTCCTTTTTTCTTATTTTCATCCTTATCCTTATATTCTGATTTTAATTCAGATGCCATACCAGGAATCTGCGCACCAATTCTAGCCACATTCATAACAATTAGCGGCAAGCTGTCAAAATTATAAATTTGTATCAGAGTATGTTGTTTCGGAAGTTTTAAAACACCTTGTTGAGCTTGCAAAATAAAATCCCTTAGAGGAGCACGTCAAAAAATTAAAAAAATAAATCTACGGAATAAAATCATAGTAAATGTTTTTATACCTTCAAATATTGATCTATCACTTTTTCTTCTAGGTTTTCTATTTTATCGGCCGCTACATTTCGTCCCTTATCCAGAATATAAAAATGTTGGGCAACACGGCGCGCAAAGGGGAGTTTTTGTTCGACGAGAAGTATGGTCATACCTCTTTCTTGATTGAGGCGAATAATAATATCCCCTATCTCGTGAACGATATTTGGCTGAATACCTTCCGTTGGTTCATCTAGAATCAATAACTTTGGATCAATCGACAATGCCCTCCCAATCGCCAATTGCTGTTGTTGACCTCCGGAAAGATCTCCTCCACGCCGACGAAGCATCTGTTTTAATACCGGAAAAATTTCAAATATGAATTCAGGGATCTCACGCAACCCATCACCGCGAGCGAGAAGTCCCACTCGAAGATTTTCTTCAACACTTAGCTGAGTAAAAATTTCTCTACCTTGAGGAACATAGCCGATGCCTCTATATGCCCTTACTTCGGCAGGTTTTTTAGTAAGGTCATGGCCATCGTACACAATAGAAGCAGATGAAATTGGCAATAAACCCATAATGGATTTCAGAAGGGTTGTCTTACCAACTCCATTTCTTCCCATCAAACAGGTACAGGACCCAGCCAAAACGTTCAAGTCCACATCCCAAAGCGTGTGACTTTCTCCATAAAACTGATTTAACTTCTCAACCTTTAACAAAATATCAACTCCCTAAGTAAACTTCGACTACTTTAGGATCATTTTGCACATCTTCCATGGAACCCTCTGCTAATACTTTCCCTTCATGTAAAACCGTAACCCTATTTGCTATAGAACGAATAAAATCCATTTCATGCTCAACCACGACCACGGAATGTTTTCCCGCCAAAGAGCTTAAAAGTTCTGCAGTCTGTTCCGTTTCTTGATGGGTCATCCCTGCAACTGGCTCATCGATTAATAATAATCTGGGATTTTGTACTAATAGCATCCCTATCTCCAACCATTGGGTTTGACCATGGGCTAACAAACCCGCACGTATGTTTTTTTGTTTAACCAAGCCAATGGTTTCCAAGGCACCTTCAATAGTTTCTTTTTGATCTGTGTTTAAACGTTTTAATAGCGATGTCCAAATATCTTTATCAGCATGGAGCGCTAGTTCTAAATTCTCGTACACGGTGTGGTTTTTAAAAACGGTCGGCTTTTGAAATTTTCTCCCAATGCCAGCATGTGCAATTTCATACTCCGTCATCTGGGTTAGGTCTAGAGACTGTCCAAAAAAAATGGTCCCCTTATCTGGACGTGTTTTCCCAGTAATCACATCCATCATGGTAGTTTTCCCAGCGCCGTTTGGCCCTATAATGCAACGTAACTCTCCATCATCAATATATAGATTTAAATCGTCGAGAGCTTTAAATCCGTCAAAGCTAACTGTGACATTCTCCACGTATAAGATACAACCATGCCTTGTATCAATCGAGTCGCCTTTTACATGGTTCTCTTCGCTACTCATTTATTACTTCCCCACCCTTGTTCTTTGAAGTAAAGCGATCAAAAATACCAATAAAACCTTTAGGTAAAAATAAAGTTATCACTATAAAAAGAAACCCTAAGAAGTATAGCCAATAGTCTGGAGCTGCAACGGTAAACCAGCTTTTTGTTATATTGACCAACCCTGCCCCAAGAAGCGCTCCGCCCAATGTTCCTCGACCACCAACGGCCACCCAGATTGCCATCTCAATCGAGTTTGCGGGCTGCATTTCACTTGGATTGATAATACCCACTTGTGGAACATAGAGTGCGCCAGCCAAACCGCACAAAAATGCAGAGACCGTCCAAATAAAAAGTTTGTAATGCAAAGTGTTATAACCGGAAAACATGACCCGACTTTCAACATCTCGAATCGCGATAAGAACCCGACCCAACTTTGATTTCACGATATAACGAGAAAGGATATAACTCAAAAATAACACAAAAGCAGTAATCATAAACAAACCCATTTTCGTGGATGGGTCTTGCAACGAATACCCTAAAATTCTCTTAAAGTCGGTAAGGCCATTATTACCCCCAAAACCTGTATCGTTACGGAAGAACAAAAGCATCAATGCGTAAGTCATTGCCTGAGTGATAATTGCAAAATAAACCCCCTTAATACGAGAGCGAAAAGCAAAATAACCAAAAACAAAGGCAAATAATCCGGGCAATAAGAGAATAATCAATAAAGCAAAAGAAAAGGAATCAAAGCCATACCAGTACCATGGCAGTTCCTTCCAATCCAGAAAAACCATAAAATCGGGCAGATCACTTTTGTAAACTCCTTCTTTGCCGATACTCCGCATCAAATACATACCCATGGCATACCCGCCCATTGAAAAAAACACTCCATGCCCCAAACTCAAAATACCTGTATATCCCCAAATCAAGTCAACGGCCAAAGCCACCATGGCGTAACACAAATACTTCCCAAGGAGCGGGAACATATAATCCGGAACATGTAAAAAAGATTCTTCAGAAACAAATATATTTAAAATGGGAATTAAAGCTATCGCAGCAAACAATAACCCAAAGGTAAGCAACCAACCTCGAAATGAATGTAATGTTGCAATTTGTTTTATCATCTGCTAGATGCTCAGTTGTCGACGGATCGCCCCTTAAGGGCGAACAAACCTTGCGGTCTTTTTTGAATTAAAACGATAATAAGAACCAGAACTATTATTTTCCCCAGCACAGCCCCGGAAATAGGCTCTAAAAATTTATTGACCACTCCAATTCCAAGAGCACCTGCTACGGTACCTGCAATTTTACCCACACCACCTAAAACAACGACCATAAAAGAATCAACAATATACATTCGTCCCAGTTCTGGTCCCACGTTTCCTATCTGGGAAAGAGCGAGTCCTCCAAGACCTGCCACGCCAGACCCCAACCCGAAAGTCCACATATCAACTTTTTGGGTTGGTATTCCCATGCAGGCAGCCATCCCCCTATTTTGAGTTACAGCACGAACTTGAAGTCCAAGGGATGTTTTTTGCAATAGCGCCCAGATAGCGGTTACTACAAAAACCACGAACACAATAATCGCGATCCTACTGTACGGAAAAACAACCCCGTTAAAAACTTCAACACCGCCAGAAAGATAGAAAGGGTTGGCCACTTCCACGTTTTGCGCACCAAAAGTCAGCCTTACAGTTTGAATCAACACCAAGCTGATCCCCCAGGTAGCAAGAAGGGTTTCCAGGGGACGACCATAAAGGTGCCTGATGACAGTTCTCTCTAAAATAATACCCACGATAGCGCTAGCCAAAAAAGAGACTGGGATAGCAATAATTAAATACCAGTCAAAAAAACTAGGTAAATACTCTATAAATAAATTTTGAACAACAAAAGTTGCATAGGCGCCTATCATCAACATCTCGCCATGCGCCATGTTAATTACTCCCATAAGTCCAAACGTAATCGCCAAGCCCAAGGCTGCGAGAAGTAATATACTGCCGAGACTCAATCCATAAAATAAGTTTGCGATTTGATCAACAAATACCTGTCTTTGTTTAATGGCTTTGAGAGCCTTAGCAGCACTATCACGAATTTCAGAATCCTCTTCAAAATAATCACCTTTGTCGTTCTGTTTCAACAATTCTCCAAGAACAATGTAAAAATCATTGTTCCCAAATTTTTTAATGTTATTAATCGATTCAATACGCTTGCTTTTATCTTCGCCTTCGAGATTTATTTTTGCCAGAACCAACAAAAGCGCCTCTTTAACATCATCGTTTTTCTCTTTTTTTAGAGAAGCTTCAACCAGTGCCAAAACTGAACTCGAGGAACGTTTCAATAACTCTTGTGCTGCTTCTAATCGAACAGCAGGTTCCTCGGACCTTAGTTTTAATTTTGCAATCGCCGCCGACAGATATCTTCTGACAGAATTATTAATTCTAGGTTTTCTAAGTATTAAGGACTCTATATCAACTTTCTTTCCCGTCAGGGCATCAATCCCTTGATTCTCTCCCTTATTTAAAATAACAAGCTTTCCTTCGTCAGTAGTTGCCAGGCGTTTATTTTCCAGAGCACTTAAAGCGGGTAGTGCGGTTGGATTCCCAAGTTCACCCAGTTTTTGTACCGCTATT
>JYMV01032168.1_pt1 | contig 11165 bp, 9 predicted proteins | sample 338911 | NCBI WGS metagenome assembly JYMV01 (sample SAMN03354496, study PRJNA234377) | hydrothermal vent metagenome | biome: Deep sea; feature: Hydrothermal plumes at the Eastern Lau Spreading Center, Western Pacific Ocean; material: Seawater | place: Tonga | collected 2009 | depth 2000 m m
GCTAGATGATAAAACTCAAAATTGGACACCAATCCATTCTACCAAAGGAGTTTCTAACTTTGTACGCTTTGGCTTAAGTTTTGCAAAAGTACCCAATCAAATCATTAATTTAATCAAGGTCCAACAACAAACCATTGAAAAAATGATTGATATCTGTTCTCATCATAAGGGTGATCATATTGAAATCCAAACAGGTGTTTTCAAAGGTCAGCAAGCTATTTTTCAAAACTACAATAATAGCGACAGAGTAACCGTACTTCTAAAGCTGATTGGTCAACAACAAGCTATCACTCTTGACCAACGTGAAGTTGTAGCAGTTTAAAGGATAAATCATCCATATAGCATTCATAGCTAGCTATAATTCAACTAACACTTCATTCAATATTAATCATCCATTAGCTTATGTGCGGAATCGTTGGCGGTATTTGTAAAAATAACATTACACCTGTACTACTTGACGGCCTAAAGCGCTTAGAGTATCGCGGTTATGATTCTGCTGGTGTGGTGGTTTTATCAGAAGATAACAAACTCAATCGTGCAAGAGCAGTTGGCAAAGTTGTTAATCTTGAAAACAGCATTAAAGATAAAAAAACCCCGCTAGATGGTACTATTGGTATCGCGCATACTCGCTGGGCCACACATGGCGAGCCATCAAGCCGTAACGCACATCCACACATTTGCAACCACACAGTCAGCGTGGTGCATAACGGCATTATTGAAAACTTCCTTGAGCTAAAATCTGAGCAACAAGCACAAGGCTACAATTTCACCTCGGATACCGATACAGAAGTAATCGCCCATGCCATCCATAAAGCTCTAGAAACAAGTAGTACCTTACTTGAAGCTACGCAAAAAGCCGTTCAAACTTTTAAGGGCGCCTACGGTGTTGGTGTAGTTTCACCAAAAGAACCTGGGCATATAGTTGCCGCTAGAAGTGGATCACCACTGGTGATTGGCGTTAGTAACAAAGGTAACTTTATTGCTTCTGATCAAATAGCACTACTCAACATTACCAAAGATTTTATCTTTCTAGAAGAGGGTGATATAGCTGACATTACTTTGGACTCAATCACAATCTACGACAAAGATGGCACGCAAGTAGAACGAGAAATTAAAACTTCGAAATTGAAATTAGGCCAAACATCTAAGCGTGGCTATGACCACTACATGCTTAAAGAAATTTTTGAACAGCCACAAGCCATTCGTGACACGCTTGAATCTCGTGTTAATAAAGACACTGTACTGACTTCTGCTTTTGGCCACCAAGCCAAAGACATTTTTAAAAATACTAAGCACATTCAAATTATTGCCTGTGGTACTAGTTATAACGCTGGATTAGTGGCTAAATATTGGCTTGAGGATATTGCAAAAATCCCCACTCATATTGAAGTGGCAAGCGAATATCGCTACCGAAATCCTATTATTCTAGATGACACATTATTCATCACTATCTCTCAAAGTGGTGAAACGGCGGATACTTTAGAAGCGCTTAAAACGGTTAAAAAATGTGGTAAAAATATTCACACACTTACTATTTGCAATTCAGCAGAGTCATCATTGACGCGTGAATCAGAGCTCACTTTTTTAACCCATGCTGGCCCTGAAATTGGTGTCGCAAGTACTAAAGCCTTCACTACACAATTAGTGTCTCTTGCCTTGTTGTCAGTAGCTATTGGTAGATGTCATAACCAAGTATCCAAACAGCAAGAAGCTAAGATTGTCGACGGATTAAATCGCCTACCAGGACTGATCAAAAAAACCCTTGAACAAGAAGGTCGGATTAAAGAGCTTGCCAAAACTTTTGATAATAAGTTTAACGCTATATTTTTGGGCAGAGGAACCATGTATGCTATTGCCATGGAAGGTGCACTAAAGCTTAAAGAAATCAGCTACATCCATGCTGAAGCTTTTCCAGCAGGTGAACTCAAACACGGCCCCATTGCTCTGATTGATAAAGATACGCCTGTGATTGCTGTGGCACCTAATGACAAATTATTAAACAAACTGAAATCTAATCTTCAAGAGGTTAAATCAAGGGGCTCTGAAATGATTGTATTTGAAGATGAAGCCGCTCAAGTAGAGCCAATGCAAGAAATGACTATTGTACCCACCACAACTAATCTAGGCCGTATTACAGCGCCAATCATCTTTACCATACCATTACAACTACTAAGTTATCATGTGGCTCTTATCAAAGGCACTGATGTTGATCAACCTAGAAACCTTGCTAAGTCAGTTACAGTCGAATAAATTTAGAACCATATTCTTATCGGCTATTTATGCCTCGAATATCCATTAGGATTCTGAGATTGCCAACGCCAAGTATCTTCACACATCTCATCAAGCCCATATTTAGCTTTCCAGCCAAGCACTTCCACCGCGTAGGCGGGGTCAGCATAGCATGTTGCTATATCGCCTAGTCTTCTGTCTACTATTTGATATGGCACACTCTTACCTGAAACCTTCTCAAAAACCTTCACCATATCAAGCACCGAAAAGCCTTTACCTGTACCTAGATTAACTGTTAATACTTGAGGTTTTCCCTCTAATGCCTGTAAAGCTTTAACATGTCCTTTGGCTAAATCAACCACATGGATATAATCACGCACACCTGTGCCATCAGGTGTATCGTAGTCACCACCAAATACACTAAGTTTTTCTAACTTGCCAACAGCTACTTGTGAAATATAAGGCATTAAATTATTAGGAATATTATTTGGATCTTCGCCAATAAGTCCACTTTTATGAGCACCTACAGGATTAAAATATCTTAGCAAGGCAATATGCCAACTATCGTCGGCAACAAATACATCTTGTAAGAACTCTTCAATCATTAACTTTGAGCGACCATATGGATTAGTGACCGATGTTGGAAATCCTTCCTTAATAGGCACAGTATGTGGATTGCCATATACTGTAGCAGATGAACTAAATACAAAGGTTTTGCAATCAAAATTACGCATCACTTCAGTCAGAATAAAAGTGCCACCTACATTGGTATCGTAATATTCAATAGGCTTCTCTACAGACTCACCGACTGCTTTTAAGCCCGCAAAGTGGATCACGCCATCAATTGAATATTGTTCAAATACTTGAGTAAGGGCTTGCCTGTCACGTACATCTACCTTATGAAAAGGAATATTACTATCCGACAGCTTCTCAATACGCTTTAAAGATTCTAATGAAGAGTTACATAGATTATCAACAACAACCACTTTATAGCCAGATTTTATTAACTCAATGCAGGTATGGGAACCTATATAACCTGCACCGCCTGTCACCAAAATATTCATACTTCATTCTTATATAATATATCACTAATATTACACTGAGGCTTAAAATCCGGAACAATCTTAATCAGCAGCTCGCGCAATTTCTTTTGGTCGCAATTAGTAACGGCAGTATCAAGATCGTTCAACATTGGTTCCAACTCACCCCATGCTAGTATATCTTCTTGTGCGCGCATAATCAGTGGATTAACCGTACTACTCACATTATCACCAATAAGTAGCTCTTCATACAGCTTCTCACCAGGTCTTAAGCCAGTGTATTTAATCTCGATATCTCCATCAGGATAAGATTCATCTTTTACTTCCAGACCGCTTAGTCTGATCATTTTTTTGGCCAAATCATCAATGCACACCGGCTTACCCATATCAAGCACAAATACATCTCCACCTGTACCCATAGCACCAGCTTGAATCACCAACTCAACCGCTTCAGGTATGGTCATAAAATAACGAATAATATTGACGTCCGTTACTGTAACAGGTCCACCAGCATTAATTTGTTGTTTGAATAGTGGAATAACAGAGCCACTAGAACCGAGTACATTACCAAAACGCACCATTGTAAATTTTATACTATTCTGTCTAGCTGACAATGCTTGCAATACTAACTCTGCACTTCTCTTAGTTGCACCCATCGTATTAGTTGGGCGTACGGCCTTATCTGTAGAGATTAATACAAAAGTTTCAACACCGGCATCAATCGCTGCCTGCGCACAACTCAATGTGCCAAAGATATTATTATCTACCCCTTCAGTAGTATTAAACTCTACCATTGGCACATGCTTATAAGCTGCTGCATGATAAACAGTATCTACACCAAAGCGTTTAAACACATTAGCGATTCTAACCTTATTATTAACACTACCTAATACTGGATAAATATCCATTGAATGAATACCAATATTAGAAAGCTCTTTTTCAATGGTGTAAAGTGCCAGCTCATTCATCTCATACAAGATTAGTGCTTTAGGCTTTAAAAATACAATTTGTCTGCAAAGTTCTGACCCAATTGAACCACCAGCTCCAGTGACTACAACAACTTTATTAGTGATGTTCTTACCTAACAGGTCCTTATTAGCCTTTGCCGTATCACGCCCAAGTAAGTCTTTAATACTCACTTCACGTAAATCACCAACACTTACTTTGCCTTCTGCTAGCTCTGGGCAATATACGCACAAGTACAGGATAAGGTTCTAATATATCAATAATAGCAAGTCGCTTAGTGCGAGAAGTTGACGGCATAGCGATTAACACCTCATCAACTTCAAGCTTGTCAATTACATTTTCAATAGTGTCGATAGAATAAACATTTAGCCCTTTAATCTGATTACCTTGTAGCGCTTTCGAATCATCAATAAAACCAATAGGGTGGTATTCTTTTGAATACTCTAATGCTGATACAAGCTGAATGCCTGCATCCCCAGCACCATACACCAAAGTTCTTTTGCAATCACTATAAGCTTCTATATTTTCCGTGTTTCCGTTTCTAGTTAAGAGCCAAAGTGCAACAATACGCAATCCACTAATTGCCAATAAAGACAAAACCCAATTAATTAATATTACTGAACGAGGTATACCCTCAACAGCCACCATAAAGCCAACAACACCCCATATCAAAGCATATAGAGATACCGCTTGCAACACAGCCCACAATGCTTTAAAACCAATATAACGAACAACTGCGCGATATAAGCCAAAACGCACAAAGATAGGAATGGCAATAATTGGAGCACCCAATATCACCCAAATTAGATTACTTTCTGGAAAATACCAATACCCCAAACGAATTGAAAATGAGCCGAACAATATCAATACAAGCAATACTGAATCAACAAATAACATAATGAGCTGTTTGTTAACTCTAGAAAGGCCTATTATTCTATTGACAACAGAATTATAGAGCATATTAAACTTCCCTCCCAAAACTGCATAACCATAAGATTTAATTCTATAATGTAGGCATTATAAACTGTCTAAATATATTTATCATATAAGCCAATAAAACTAACAATGAATAATTTAGTTTCTATAATTACACCATTATATAATTCAGAAAAATTCATACTATCTACAATTAATTCTGTATTACAGCAGACCTATAGTAACTGGGAGATGATAATAGTTGATGATTTTTCTACTGACAAAGGTGTTGATTTAATAATGTCAGTAATAATAGCCAGCAATTCAAAAATAAAATTAATTAAATTAAATGAAAATCTTGGTGTAGCACAAGCTCGAAATTCTGCCTTAAATGTTGCTAATGGAAGATTTATAGCATTTCTTGATAGTGATGATATATGGCATCCTGAAAAATTAGATAGACAGGTATCATTTATGCTAAAGCAAAACATCCCTATAAGCTTTACATCATACAGATTAATTGATGAAAATGAAAATTACAAAAATCATATTATTCACTCAATTGAAAAGGTTGACTATACGGGCTATCTTAAAAATACCATCATTGGCTTTTCTACCTCCATGATTGATACAAAACACACAGGGAATGAATTCAGGTTTTCAAATATGAGGTCAAGAGAAGATACTGATCTCTGGATCAGGTTACTTAAAAATGGCCATACTGCACATGGAATTTCTAATGCATTAGTCGACTATCGTATTCATTCTAATTCTATTACTGCAAATAAATTTCATTCTGCAATACAAGTGTGGGATTTATATTTTAATAAACACGCGCTTGGATTATTCAAAGCCACGTATTACTTTTTGTTTTATATATTCAATACAATAAAAAAAAGGATGTAGATTATGAGTAAAAAAAATTTACCATTCGCATTGCCAGATATAGACTTTAATGAAATAAATGAAGTTGTTGATACGCTTAAATCCGGATGGCTCACTTCAGGGCCGAAAGTCAAGATTTTTGAATCTAATTTTCAGAAATTTATTGGCGGAAACACTCATGCAATTGCCGTTAATTCAGCAACATCTGGGTTGCATCTGGCATTAGAAGCATTAGGGGTTAGTGCGGAAGATGAAGTTATCATTCCCACCCTAACATTTACAGCTACAGCTGAAGTTGTGAGGTATTTAAATGCTGACATTAAGTTTGTAGACATCGATCCCATTACTTTAAATATTAATATAAACGATATAAAGAAAGCAATAACAAGTAAATCTAAGGCCATCATACTTGTTCATTATGCTGGATTGAGTTGTGATATGGACCCTATTCTCGCTCTAGCAAGAGAATTCAATTTGAAGATAATTGAAGATGCTGCACACGCATTGTCTGCAGAGTATAAAGGCATCGCAGTTGGGGCGTTGCAATCAGATATAACTGTATTTAGCTTTTACGCTAACAAAACCATAACTACCGGCGAAGGTGGAATGATAATAACAAGAAACAATAAGCTGGCAAACAGAATGAGAATAATGCGACTCCACGGCATAGATCGTGATGTATACAACCGCTTCCAATCAGAGAAACCATCATGGTATTACCAAGTTATAGAGCCTGGATTTAAATATAATATGACTGATATTTCTGCAGCAATTGGCATACACCAGTTAAAAAAACTACCTTCATTCTTAAAGAGGCGACAATATTTAGCCAATCGCTATCATAAATTGTTAGCAAATCTCCCATTAACACTCCCTTGGGAAGGGGCAAGTACCGGAATCCATTCTTGGCATTTGTACGTAATACGTGTAAAAAGTAATGCTAAATTAAATAGAGATGAATTAATTGATTTTTTAGCTAATGCTGGAATCGGAACCAGTGTTCACTACACCCCTCTTCATCGACAACCTTACTGGAAAAATAGATATAAATTATCAAATGAAGCCTTTCCCGTATCAGAAAAAGCATATTCAACTATGTTAAGCATACCACTTTACACAGCTATGTCAGATAACGATCAAGATCTAGTTATCGAAAATTTACACAAGGCTCTAGAATGATCATTAAAAGAATATTTGATATTATATTTTCCATAATTGGAATGACCTTACTGTTTCCAATTTTATTACCAATAGCTTTATCCATAAAATCAGGTTCAAATGGACCTATTTTTTTTAGACAGAATAGAGTTGGATTAGAGGGTAGGATTTTCCAAATTCATAAATTAAGAACCATGTATGTAAACTCAGAAAAACTTGGGAAAATAACCATTGGAAAAGATAAACGTATAACCAATTTCGGCAAATGGCTTAGAAAATATAAAATAGACGAATTGCCCCAGCTTATAGATGTTTTTATTGGTGATATGAGCATAGTCGGACCAAGACCAGAAGTTAAGGAGTATGTTGATATTTACCCTATTAATATGCGGAAAAAGATCTTATCAGTTAGACCAGGGATTACTGACCTAGCATCAATTGAAATGATAAATGAATCTCTAATAATGGCCAAATATAGTAATCCACATGATGCTTATATTAATAAAATAATGCCATTAAAACTAAATCTATGCGCTAAATATGTAGATAATAGAACTATTTTTTTAGATGTTAAAATAATATTTTTAACTTTTAAAAATATTGTTTTAACAAAGTAAAGAAAGTCTCTCACAATCACATATATAACCATGACAAATACAGCAATAGAATTTTTAAAGAAAATTATTTTTAGATTCACCAATTTAGCAAATCCTAAATATGATTACAATATTGAACCAGCACAATTATTAGAACTATTAACAAGTATTGATAATTTTGCATCAAAAACTCAAAAAAGCTGTATTGTTGAAATTGGCGTTGCAAGAGGAATGACAACTAGATTTTTATCTGAACATATCTCCTTAAAAAATTACGATGTAGAATACTACTGCATAGACACATTTTCCTCTTTTACTGACAAAGATCTCAACTTTGAAGTTAAAAAAAGAGGAAAAAATACCAAAGAACTATTAGGATTTTCATACAATGATTACAAAAAATGGAAAATAAATTTTAAAAAATTTAGCTTTATAAAGCCTATAAAACACGATTGTTCAACCTTTGACTTCTCTACAATAGCGCCAATCAATTTATGTTTTCTAGACGTTGATCTTTATCTCCCAACAAAAAACACCCTTAATAACATATGGGACCATATGGCGATAAATTCTACAATTATTGTAGATGATGTTATGGACAACAATCAGTGGGATGGAGCCTATCAGGCATTCATGGAATTTGTAAATGAAAAAAAATTAAATTACTATTTAGTAGGAAACAAATGCGGGGTGATTAAAAAAGTAAAATAGCTCTACTTAAAAAAATAAATTGATTTTATTACAACATATTTTAATGAAAATACAAGAAAAGATCTGGCTCCATAATAGATTCCAAAATTTTTATTAATTATAAAGGCTAACTCTTTTCTGGCCGCCCAAGAGTTGCTACTCACCCCACGATTGTTATAGAAAACCTTTCCAGAGTTTGAAAAGGGTAAAAGATCATAGCCATGTCTTAAAAAATAATCATAGTCTGCCGCATACTTATATTGTAAATCATACTTTATATTCATATTCTTGAATACAATGCCTTGATGACAATATGGGATTGAAAACTTTTTATCACGTAACTTAACCCACTTATCTTTTCCTAAATGGGTTTTATATATCGTTGGAATGAAACACGCTTCTGTTATCTTATCAAACACATCAGTTGTTAAATATCGGTCTCCTGAATTCATAAAAGTAATAAGATCGCCTTTTGCAATATCAATACCCTTGTTCATTGCATGATAAATACCTTTATCTGATTCACTAACCCAATACTCGATACTTGATTCAAATTTTCTTATTATCTTGGTAGTTCCGTCGTTACTTTTACCATCTATTACAATATATTCTATATTCTCGTAATTTTGATTAACAACGCTCAGTATTGTCTCCTCTATATTAGCCGCATCATTGTATACAACTGTAACAATAGAGATAAGCGGTCCTATTTTTTCACGATTATTTTTCATTATGAATGATTGGGATGAGTCAAACTTAAAATAAATTGAAATTTACATGCTTAAATATAATAAACCAATATGTAAAAAAACTTAGGAATCATTTAATATTGATTTATATAGGTCAATATATCTTGTAGATACAACATTTGAATCGAAGTCCTTTACAACCTTATTTCTAGCATTGTTGGAAATACTATTATAGTTTTCATGATTTAAAATGTAGTTTATGCCGTTTCTAAAATCTTGAGTATCAAATGGATCTGCCAAATAACCATTCTTCATGTGGGTAATCATATCCTTATTACCGCCAATATCAAATGCAACTACCGGGATTCCACAAGATAAACTCTCCATAATGGCATTAGATAGATTTTCCTGCAAACTAGGAACAACCATAACATCTGCAGCATTATATAATACACTTAAAGCCACATCATCATGCAATTGTCCAATGTAGTTTACCTTTAGTTTGGCGGGAAACTGATTCTTTCCTTTGGGTCTACCACTCCCAAAAACAACTAACTCTACTTTTTTTTCATCCAAGCCTTCCAATGACTTTACAAGTTCAGAAAATCCTTTTCTGGGGTCTGTTGTGGGACTCATGGACCCAAATAAGATCAACTTCTTATTTGTTGGAATATTGTATATATTTTTCGCCATTATTTTTTCAAGCGGTTTAAATATATTTGTGTCAATTGGATTAGGAAGGTTTGTGTGTTTTCTATTCTTTAAAAGGGTACTAGACTTTGAACAATCGTTTATCCAACTACTAAGCCCAACAATATGAAGGTTGGTTATTTTTTTGTAAGTTGTTTTTTTTCTTTCAAAAACCTTTTTGCTTAAATCGTTAATTTTGTTACTTCCCAAAATTTTACATCTTCCGCATTCTTTTTTATAAGAATTATGATCTTCATCATAATGCGGTCCTCCAGTAAATGGCCACATATCATGCAATGACCAGACTATAGGAGCTCTTATTTTAGATAACTCTTCTATTTTAATCATTCCTCCACAAATCCAATGCAGATGAACAATATCAGGATTTAGATCGTTTATTTTTTTTGATATATGGTTGAGACCTAGCCACGAAGGACTAAATAATGTTTGCGTTCTATTTTTATAAAAATTAACAGGAATACTATCAACTGTAGGCCTAACTTTTGCTAATAATTTTAAAAAATTAGAATCAGGGCCAATGACAGTATAATCATCACCACCCTTATCTTGAACGAGCATCTTACTATCAACACCTTGTTTCAATAAAGACTGATGCAATCGATATGCCGCTCTTGCAGCTCCACCATTTATATCAGAATAACTTACAATTAAAATTTTCAATTTATGATATTTGATCCTAGAGTAAATCTCGATATTTTATTAATAACTCTAATAAAAATATTTCTTTTTTGGGTTTTATAAAAATTTTGAATCCTGCTAAGCGCAATTTTATTTTCTATATTTTCACAATTCAAATCTATTTTATCTCTTAACGAAAGGCTATCATTAAAATTTGAATTTATGTCGCAATGCACGCCACTACCATCATGCCCAATATTTAAAACAAATGTCTTTGATGGGTTTAAACATAAGCCTTTATTTAAAAATATTGTTGCATACCAAAAAATTGCCCAGCTATTAATTTCACCCCGCTTATTTTGCAAAATTTGTTTCCAAAAATTTTCAGATCCGTCTATGTTGAATTTACGAATATCTGTTTTGTTAAATTTTGTCATCATTAAGTCTGTATTTTTCTCAAAAAATGACCATTCCTCCTTCCATGTAGCCCAACCCCAACAGTTCATCAGCCTCCACAAGAAAACATCTCCAATATTATCCTGAGCGATAGGGTAATTCCATCCACTTACATGCCAAACTGTATTGTTTTCTTGATAAAAATCTAGTGCATCATTCATAAATTTCAAAAAGAATGGGCTAGTAACAATATCATCTTCAAGAACAATAAT
>JYMV01017137.1_pt1 | contig 11164 bp, 10 predicted proteins | sample 338911 | NCBI WGS metagenome assembly JYMV01 (sample SAMN03354496, study PRJNA234377) | hydrothermal vent metagenome | biome: Deep sea; feature: Hydrothermal plumes at the Eastern Lau Spreading Center, Western Pacific Ocean; material: Seawater | place: Tonga | collected 2009 | depth 2000 m m
CACGACTACCACACGTCGGTCGTTACCGAGGGCTGGAAGGACGGTGACCCGGTAGTCGGCACGGGACCTTACAAGTTGGTCGAGTTCGAGCCCGGGCTTCGCTCGGTCGTGGTTCGCAACGAGAACTACTGGAAACCGGACTGCGCTTGGGTCGACACTTACATCAGCCAGGGCATCACAGACGCCACGGCGCGGTCGAACGGACTGCGCACTGGTGCTGTGGACATCTGCGCGGTAGATGCGCGTATCGCCGGAATGCTCGACAAGGATCCCAACGTCAATGTGCACTCTATGCCCTCCGGCGCACAACAGCTGTGGGCAATGATGTGTGACAGGGAACCGACCAATGATCTCAATGTGAGGCTCGCGCTCAAGCACTGCGTTGATCGCCAAGGCATGGTCGACTCGCTGCTGCAAGGTCACGGCACCATCGGCAATGACTTTTCCGTCAATCCTGGAATATCCATGTATTGCAGGGAAATCCCGCAACATGAGTACGATCCCGACAAGGCGAGCTTCTATTGGAAGAAGACGGGTTTGTCCGGCATCGAGGTATACACCTCGACTACTGCCGGTGACTTCGCGGACGACGCTACTATCATGCTCCAGGAAGGCGCGAAGGCGGCCGGTATCAATATCGAGGTTACTCGGGCGGCCAAGGACGGCTACTGGGATAACGTCTGGATGAAGGTGCCCATGTGCGCCTCTAACTGGAACTCACGTCCCACCGCGGATCTCATTCTCACCATGACCTGCCACTCGGAGGCGGAGTGGAACGAGACCCAATGGAAGAACGAGCGTTTTGACGAACTGCTGGTGCTGGGACGCAAGACTACTGATCCCAAATTGCGCTACGAAATCTACTGCGAGGCGGAAACTTTGCTGCACGACGACGGTGGCGTGTTCAATGCCATGTACATGAACTTCGTGGAAGGTACCCATAAGCGGATTCAGGGCTACCAAGGCAGTCCCGCCTTCGGTCTGAGCGCCGGCTTACTGTACGAGGAAGTCTGGGTCGACGACAACGCGTAGTAACGCCAAAACAGACGGCAAATCACCTGTGCATGAGCGCTGGTGATTTGCCTTAGTGCCGTCAATCTTTTGGCATCGCTTATCCTGTCGCTCTATTTTCCTGACAGGATGAGTGGTGCCGAACTGATATTTAAATCAGGACGCCTGTTGGGCGTAGTTAGCTTGAGAGGAACGATATGGATTTCACGGATAAGCGGATATTAATAACGGGCAGTAGTCGCGGCATCGGTTTTGGTATTGCAGAGGCTTTTATCGAGGCTGGTGCGCTTGTCGCTATCAACGGTAAATCACCGGAATCCGTGAGCAACGCTATGGAGAAACTGGATAATAGTGATCGCCTGATTGCAGCGCCTGCCGATATCGGAACCGTTGCTGGGTGCGAATTGGCCGTCAAGACAGCGATTGATGCTTTCGGTGGTCTGGACATTCTGGTGAACAGCGCCGGCATCGGTGCCAGTAGACCTATTGCGGACTGTGACGAGCAGATGTGGGATGATCACATCGACGTTAATCTGAAAGGCCTGTTCTTCATCTGCCGGGCAGCAATCCCTGAATTACGCAAGTCCAATGGCAATATCATTAACATTGCCTCCGACGCTGGCCTGATCGGGGTTCCAGGGCTCACCGTATACTGTGGTTCAAAAGGTGGAGTTGTTAACATGACCAAGGCCATGGCCTTGGAAATCGCGCCGGATGTACGGGTCAATTGCATATGTCCAGGGTACGTGGATACCGACATGATCCGCCTTTCTGTCAAACGGAAATCTGACCCGGAAGCTGCATGGCAGAAGATGATCGACTATGCTCCCCTGAAGCGTATTACAACACCGGCCGAAATTGCTTTCGGGGTCCTGTATCTGGCCTCACAGGAGGCACGATTCGTTACGGGTGTCGCGCTACCGATCGATGGCGGTACGACGGCTGGTCACTAAACACGTTTCGGCCATGGCGTGGAGGGCACTCTTTCCAGATATTAGCCGCGGCCCTCTAGGTGGACTGTAAATTTTCAACCAATCTGGTATCTGAGTGGTCTGTGTTTAATGAAGGATAGTTTACGAATACTCATTCTCAAGCGCCTGGCCTTTGGCCTACTGACGCTATTTATCATTTCAGTACTGATTACACTCGGTGTGGAAATGTTGCCCGGCGACTTGGCGCAGGCGATTTTAGGGCAGCATGCAACGACGGAAGCCCTCGCCGCAATTCGACTTGAACTGGGTCTGGACCGACCATTGCATGTGCGTTATTTCGTCTGGCTAGGCGATATTTTGCAATGGGATCTGGGGACATCATTGGCCAATAATCGGGAGGTTGCCGATCTTATTGGTACGCGCCTGTCCAATACGCTGTTTCTGGCATCGTGCGCTGCCATTATCGCCGTCCCGATCTCAATTTTCCTAGGCATGTTGGCGGCGCTGTATCGAGAATCCCTGTTCGACAAGATAATCACTATGACCACCCTGACGACAATCTCGGTACCTGAGTTTCTTGTTGCTTATATCCTTATTGTCTTCCTATCAGTAGAGTTCAATGTCTTCCCAAGCATGGCCTATGTTTCCCCCGACTTTGGACTCTGGGACCGACTTTACGCCGTGTTCCTGCCTGTCATGACCCTGGTCCTGGTGGTGGTTGCACATATGATGCGCCTGACCCGGGCGGCTATCATCAATGTGCTGACCAGACCGTACATCGAGACTGCACAACTCAAGGGAATGAAACGTTCTTGGGTAATCATGTATCACGCACTACCCAACGCACTGGCCCCGATTATCAATGTAATCGTCATAAATCTGGCGTATCTGGTTGTGGGCGTAGTGGTGGTCGAGGTGGTGTTCGTTTATCCAGGTTTAGGGCAACTTTTGGTCGATTCTGTATCCAAGCGCGACCTGCCAGTGGTGCAGGCGTGCGGACTAATTTTTGCCAGCACTTATGTGATGCTGAATTTAACCGCAGACATTCTTTCGATTCTTGCCAATCCGCGTCTGCGGCATCCTACGTGAGGAGGCCATAACAATCGCTAACGTCGCAAAGGCATTCTTGAAAGCCCCGTGGAGTGCCCAAATGGGGTTCCTCATTATAGCTATCAATCTGTTTGCCCTGGCCTTTGCACCGGCGCTCACACCGTTTACGGAAACCGAGATAGTCGGCAAGGTGTGGGAGCCCGGTATCTGGGCCACGGATTGTTCCGAAGAAGCGGTTAAGCGTAATGGTGCGTGTTGGGCGCAGTTGAATGATGGCCGCATGGGTGGCAAGTCCTGGCTTGGCACTGATCATATTGGCCGCGATCTGCTTACCCGGCTTTTGTACGGTGCCCGCAATACCATCAGTCTCGCGTTGATCATCACGGGGCTATCATTCATCGTAGGCATGGCGTTCGGTTTTCTGGCGGCCACCATGCGCGGGTGGGTTGATCAGATCGTTAGCCGTGTGGTCGATATCCTGATGGCTTTCCCGACCCTCATCTTTGCCTTGATCGTTCTGTCGGTGGCCGGCACCTCGATACCGGTGCTGATCGTAGTCATTTCACTACTTGATACCACGCGGGTCTTTCGTCTGTCGCGGGCTGTCGCCATGGATATCACGGTGATGGAGTACGTGGAGGGGGCACGCTTGCGTGGTGAAGGAATAATGTGGGTCATGTGGCGTGAAATCTTACCCAATACGCTGCCCCCGTTGGTGGCTGAATTCGGTCTGCGATTTTGCTTTGTGTTTCTGTTTATTAGTGCGCTCAGTTTTTTGGGGTTAGGCCTGCAACCGCCAACGGCCGACTGGGGCAGTATGGTGCAGGAGAATTCAGTAGCTATCAGCTTCGGTGTTTACAACCCCCTGATTCCTGCCGCGGCCATTGCGTTTCTGACCATTGGTATCAATCTGGTAGTGGACTGGTTCTTGCGTAAGGCGGCTGGTCTTCGCGAAGAATATTAACGATTAATTGCCATAGGAATCATTTGATGTCGCGCTTACTGACCATGAACAATTTGGTCATCGAAGGCTTTCAGGAAGAGCAGTGGGGCGATATTGTTTTGGGCGTTGATGTTCACGTCGATCGCGGCGAGGTGCTGGGGCTGATCGGCGAGTCTGGGGCTGGGAAATCCACCATCGGCATTGCCAGCATGGCTTACTGTCGGGACGGTTGCCGCATCGTCAGTGGCAGTATCAAGTTCGACGATTTAGAGCTCACCACCGCGTCGGATGAGCAAATGCGTTCCATCCGCGGTGTACGCATTTCCTATGTGGCACAAAGTGCAGCGGCCTCATTCAATCCCGCCCACCACATCATCGATCAGTACGCCGAAGCACCGGTCAAGCACGGTATCATGTCACGGGCCGAGGCGGAAAAAGACGCACGTGATCTGTACAGCCGGTTCGACTTGCCCGATCCGAATAACATCGGTGACCGCTATCCGCACCAGGTCTCTGGTGGCCAGCTCCAACGCGCCATGGTTGCCATGGCGATGGCCTGCAAGCCGGATCTGATCATTTTCGATGAACCAACGACAGCGCTCGATGTGACCACCCAGATTGAAGTGCTGGCGACCATCAAGGATGCCATCAGAGAGCTTAATTCAGCCGCCATTTACATCACCCATGATTTGGCCGTAGTTTCCCAGGTTGCAGACCGCATTATGGTACTGCGACATGGCAAGCTGGTAGAAGAAGGCGACACGCGGGAGATGCTGGCCAACCCCAAGCAGGACTACACCCGTGCGCTGCTGTCGGTACGCAAGGGCCAGACAAAAAAAATCAAGCATGCCGAAGAAGGCAAGCCATTGCTCAAGGTCAATAATGTGACAGCGGCTTATGTTAACGGAGTTCCGGTTTTGCAGGACGTCAACGTGACTGTAACCCGCGGCAAGACGATCGCAGTGGTCGGTGAATCAGGCAGCGGCAAAAGTACGCTGGCACGGGTTATAACAGGCTTGCTGCCGCCGATTACGGGTAACATAGAGTTCGATGGCCAGAAATTGCCGGCAAAGTTCAGCGATCGTGACAAGGAGATGTTGCGCCGCGTGCAAATGATCATCCAGATGCCCGACGTGGCGTTGAACCCACGCCAGAAGATAAAGCAGGTATTGGGGCGGCCACTGGAATTCTATTTTGGCATGCGGGGAGAAGAGAAACGCCAACGGGTCTCCCAATTGATGGAACAGATCGAACTTCCAGAGCGTTATGTGAACCGCTTTCCGTCAGAACTGTCAGGTGGTGAAAAGCAACGTGTGTGTATCGCCAAGGCGTTGGCTGCGGAACCCAATCTGATTATCTGTGATGAGGTGACCTCGGCGCTGGATCAACTGGTCGCTGAGGATATTTTGAAGCTGCTTCAACGCCTGCAAAATGAGCTTAGCATGTCCTATTTATTCATTACCCATGATCTTGCCACGGTGAAGGCAATTTCCGATGAAATTGTGGTGATGCTACAGGGTCGGGTGGTGGAGTATGGCAGCCGCGATGAGGTGCTGGCCCCGCCGCATCATGAGTACACGGAACTACTGTTGGCTTCGGTACCCGAAATGGATCCGGACTGGCTGGACAATTTGCTCAAGACGCGGGTTGGCGCGCTTCTGCGCGAGGGACCAGCGAGCGAGCACGCGGTCAAAAACAAACAATCAGTTAAGTAAATTCGGAGAAGTCGGTCTATGAAACGTATTGCCGTTGCCGGTTTTCAACACGAAACAAATACATTCGCATCGACTCTCGCCACTTACGAGGAATTTGAAAAGGCGGATGCTTGGCCCGGACTGATTCGTGGCGACGAGGTCATACGCGCTTTGTCGGGAGTCCATGCTTCTCTCACTGGTTTTGTAGATGCGGCGATGGCAGCGGGTGGTTACGAGATTATTCCAGTGCTCTGGTGTGCGGCAGAACCGTCGTCCTATGTTACGACCGATGCATTTGAGCGGATTGCCGACATGATTGTGAACGATATCGGGTGCGCCGGTGATCTGGATGGCATCTATATGGAACTGCACGGGGCTATGGTCACGCAGAAGCACGAAGATGGTGAGGGCGAACTTCTTCGTCGCATACGTGAACTGACGGGTCCCGATCTACCTATAGCTGTGAGTTTTGATTTACACGCGAACGTGACGCCTGAGATTATGAAACATGCGTCCTCAATCAACATTTTTCGCACCTATCCGCATATCGATTTGGTGGAAACCGGTGCAAATGCTTTCACGTCCCTAGAGCGATTATTGACAGTGGGGCCATTGTTCAAGGCCTTTCGGCAGGCACCGTTTCTGGTTCCATTAACCGCCCAGCACACGGGATCAGAACCCTGCCAATCGCTCTACGCGGGCCTGGATCAACTGGCTGGTGAGACTTTTTTTTCGGCTGATATCGCGATGGGCTTTCCCCCGGCTGATATCTTTCATTCCGGACCCTCCGTGGTTGCCTATGCTGGGTTACAGGAAGAAGCTGATAATGTAGCTGACGCGTTGCTTCAGTCTTTTATGGACGCCGAAGACATCTTTGACGATGGCCTTCAATCACCAGAATCCGCGGTTGCAGAGGCCATGGCCCATACGGGTCCCAAGCCCGTGGTTATCGCCGATGCCCAGGACAATTCGGGGGCAGGCGCGTCCTCGGACACCACGGGACTCTTGAATGCGCTGGTGCGGGGCAACGCTCAGGGTGCCGTTTTGGCATTGCTAGATGACGCCGAAGTGGCAGCCAAATCCCATGAACTGGGTGTGGGCGCAGAGTTCACGGCTTCCTTAGGTGGTAAGTCCGGTCAGGATGATCAGTATTCCTTTGAGGGGCGCTTCCGCATCGAGGCTCTCAGTAATGGCGAATTTCCTTTTACTGGTGCCATGTTTGGCGGTTTCACCGCCAGTTTGGGCCCCATGGCGGTGCTGCGGGTACTGGATACACCTGCCGATATCCGTGTTGTCATCGGCTCTGTGCGGTGCCAGTGTCTAGATCAGGCGATCTTTAAGCATATAGGCATTGATCCGGCGGAGCAGCGCATCGTCGTGGTCAAAAGCAGCGTCCACTTCCGCGCCGATTTTGAACCCATCGCGGGTAGGGTCCTAGTGGCCGAAGCTCCCGGCGCACACCCCTGTCGCCTTGACAATATCACCTACCACAATCTGCGTCCCGGTGTGCGCCTTGGGCCCGGTGGACGTTCCCATGAAAGAACTGAAACATGAAGAACCTGGTGAAATATATTGTGGCCGCCAATGAGCGGATCAAAACCAAAGAGGGTGGGGTGCGAGAGACACCACTGGACCTATAATGGAACAGGGTTAGGAAAGGGAAAGAATATGGCTGAACTAAAAGGTATTAATCTGGCGATGCAGACGCCCTTTGATGATACGGGCGCTGTTGATTATGGGCGATGGGAAGAACTGATCGATATTTATATCGATGCAGGCGTTCATGGTCTGGTTCTTGGCGCAGGGACGGGCCAGCATCCCTATCTGACAGAAGAGGAGTGCAATAAACTTTATGAAACCGGCATTCGTCGCATTGACGGGCGGTGTCACAGCATCTGCCAAACCTCCGCTTTGAATGTTAATGAAGTTATTCGCAGATCGAAACATTCAGAAGGCGCTGGTGCTGATGCACTGATGATCTTGCCGCCTTACCTTGAAGGCCCAGCCGACGATGAAGGGCTTTTTGAATTCTATGCCGATATCGATCGTGAAATTAGCATTGATATTGTTGGATACAATATTCCCCAGACAACGGGGCTGTCTGTTTCGGTGCCGCTGTATAAACGGCTGAACACACTGGAACACTTCAATTACATCAAAGACAGTGCGGGTGACTTGTCGGTCCACCAGGCATTCATTCAGACCGGTGGTCAGGTCCTCAATGGATGCGATACCACCACGGTGTTTGCCCTCATGGCCGGGGCAGTTGGTGCAATTTGGGGCGGTGCTAACTATATGCCTCGCGAAGCGGTTCGACTCTATGAATTGGTGGCTGCGGGGGATCATACGACTGCGCTGGAACTCTGGGCGCGCATGATACCGTCACTGCTTCTTATCTGGCATGGTGATTACAACCCGGCAGTCAAATCCGCATGTCGGATTCGCGGGTTTGATGGCGGCGGCGTACGACGGCCATTACGTCCTCTAAGTGCAGAGGCGGAAAAGGAACTCAAAGCATCTCTCGCATTTCTTGATTCTTGAATTTGGCTTGTAGAACACTCTAAAGTCTATCGGCCTATACCCATAGGGCTCTAGAATCTGTCGGTAGGAGCAAGAAAATGCAGGCATAGCTCAAGAACGCCTCCGATTATACGGATGACTGGCTCGACTATCAGATGTGACAGACCCGCCCGCCGGGTTGCGTTTTCGACGTGGCCGACAAGGGGCGTGTGGTAGAAGCGCCTCGGCGCGCAACGGTTACTCATTCTCCGTGGTGTTTGGATACGATTCGAACGATTCAATTCGCATCGAATGCCTCGAGCACCGGTACCAGTCTTTCGATGGATTTAGGCGTAACCCCGTCCAAGTGAATCTGAATAGTAGATACTCCTTCGTCAACGTACTTTCGAAGGACGCTCGCGATGTCGGCTGGTGCGCCGTTCAGTGGTTTTAGTACAGGCGCGCCCATCGTGGCTGGAATGTTGTCGATCGGTGCTATATCCCACCAAGGGTCGGCACTGTCTTCCGCGATTAACACACCAACAGTACGAGCCAGCGTTGCCGGATCCCGCCCCACTTCCTCGCACGCCTCATCGACCAGTGGGCGCACTGCGATCAGTCCCTGTGGACTGTTGCCGAGGTCATCCCAGAAACCATTCCACATGTCGGCGTACCGACCCACGAGTCTCAGCATCTTGTGTCCCTTGGTACCGATCAGGATTGGTGGACCTTCTGATCTTGGGCCGCGTGGCTTCAGTTCGCACTCCCGGGCGCTGTAGAATTTGCCCTGGAAGTCTATGTACCCGTTCTTTAGTAGCCCGTGTAGGATCTCGATGCCTTCAGCGAAGCGGCTGTATTTGTAGTCAAACGGATATCCGAAAGCGTCGTATTCAAACTTGTGGTAGCCCGCACCTACGCCCAGAATCAACCGTCCGCCACTGATTTCATCGACAGTGTCCGCCATCTTCGCTAGCAAAGCTGGATTTCTGTAACCCATACCGAGCACGAGCGTGCCAAGTTCAACCGTCTTTGTGGAGGCAGCTAGGGCAGACAGCAGCGACCAGCATTCCCAAACGCCTTTTGGAGGATCGTTGTCTTGAAGATTGACGAGAAGGTGATCGACGACCCACAGTGAATCAAATCCGATAGCTTCGGCGATTTCCGCCACTTCACGGATCTCTGCCCAGCGGCGCATACCGGTAGCCTTCTTCTCCGTATGCGGTATCATGAGCCCAAGCTTTGCGGGGCGATTAGTTCGGTTGCTTTGGATCGAAGTCATAGGTCACTCCTTGTTGTGGTTGCGGTTGGTCGCTTGAGCGTTGCATTGTGGAGAGCATACCCACGTCCACTACGCACTTGGGAAAAATGGGTAGGCCACCTAGTCGAGACAGGTCGGCGAGATGCGTGCCCAATGTATTGCATCCCATTAGTCAGGTTTGTAACCAAATCGATATGAAAATACTTCTCCATAAAAAACAATTCTACGTTTTATTCAACCTAGAATTTGGTGAATAGATATCGATCAGCCCTTTCTCCCAGTTGTATGCCCATTTAGTGCCAGATCACCTGCATGATGCGGTGGCTAGCATCAAATTTTCGGCACATTTTCAGCACACGACAAATTCGGAGCAGAAAGGGGCCAGTGAAAGTGCCCCAAAAACAGTGGAAAATGGTGGGCACGGCTGGATTTGAACCAGCGGCATAGGAATTAACAGCCCACAACTTTGTTGAGGGCGGTACAGTGAAATGTCAGTTTGACAGCGTTCAATTGAACATGTCTAGCCATGGCCAGACATGATCAAAGCTCACTTCGACCGGGATCCCCTCAATACTGGTAGAGAGTGACTTTTTCGGGGTTAGGGTAACCTTCAGTACCGGCTTTTCCCCATCAAAAGGCCCCGAAAGATATTTGGGTAATTTACCGACCAGTTCGGTAGGCTCATTGATTTGTGCTCGAAAGGTGTCGCCTGTGGGTAGTTTGACCGTTGCGTTTTGCCCGATGGTGACAAATTCCAGATGTTTAGGTTCTAGATAGGCAATGACGACCGGGTTGTCACGGCCGGATAACCACATTAAAGGCTTTTGTATTTCAAAGAATCGCCCTTAGACCACCTAGACGATAGGGCCCTGTATCATGTCGCGCCTTCCCCCTGCAATCAAATATCTACCCGAAATCTAATTCGGGAGGGAGATTATGAGGAAGGCAGTCATACAAGCTCTGTTGATGCTTGTAGCATTGGTAAGCAGTTCTACTGGGTAGGAGCTAGCGGTGCTGCTTGGAATACTACTGATAGCTGGTCTACTTCCTCAGGCAGTTCAAATGGCGCTTCTGTCCCCGGCACCAGTGATACGGCGATATTTGATTCAGGTGATACAGATAACTGTACGCTTACTGCTGCTGTATCGGTTACTGCCATAAACATGAAGTCAGGTTATACGGGCACTGTCGATGCGGCTGGAAATAACATAACCACAAGCTCTACAGTTGACGTGACAGGTGGAACACTTGAGATTGATTCCAGCTCGATTTTAGCAGTAACAGGGGTACTCACTGTGGACGGCGGTACCCTCACTGCCACAGATGGCACTATAGACGCCGATAGTAACGTGATCATGACAGCGGGAACCCTTACCGCGCCTGACGGCGCTCGTTTTACAGTTGCGGGACACTGGAGTACTTGGGCAGGAGGAACCTTTACCCACAGCTCGGGCACGGTCACCTTTGACGGCACGGTCACCAAAAATATCACAGGAACTAAGGCAGGACACAACTTCAACAATGTAACCATCTCCAAAACGGACGTGGAATTAAGGTTGCACAAAACTTCCATTACTTTGGACGGGACCCTGACCATTGATGCAGGTGCCACCTTTAATGCGTGGCAGGCTAACAAAAACGTGACTGTAGGCGGCGACTGGAAGAACAGCGGTACCTTCCTCCACAAATCGGGCACGGTCACCTTTGATGCTACCACCGGCACAATAGACATCATCTCGGGTGGCTCCGCGTTCTACGATCTGACCTTGAATGACGG
>JYMV01004923.1_pt1 | contig 11159 bp, 8 predicted proteins | sample 338911 | NCBI WGS metagenome assembly JYMV01 (sample SAMN03354496, study PRJNA234377) | hydrothermal vent metagenome | biome: Deep sea; feature: Hydrothermal plumes at the Eastern Lau Spreading Center, Western Pacific Ocean; material: Seawater | place: Tonga | collected 2009 | depth 2000 m m
AATGGAGATACTGGTTTGTTTCTTTGAATCCTGCTGACAATCGATCCACGATACCGTTTCTTTACATCGATGAAGTAAAAAGGAAAGCACTAACGTGACTTCGATCTCAGAGTCGCGTGTATATTAGACATTCTGCAACGTTAAATTTTCGTGACGGTAAAGATAGAAATACATGGGACACACATTTCAGAGTAAATAAAGGAAATATTTTACATAAAAAATAGATAAATCTTTAAGCATATTATTATTTAATGTTTACTGTAATGATTAAACCTTTAAAATATAAAGAAACACCATTTTTGAAGTATTAATTCTTTTTTTCTATAATCATCCCTGCTGTGGGACATTACCGTCACGTGTATTATTATATATGTGACGGTAAAAAAGAGAATTTGTAAATCCATTATTTGACATACCCCTTAATGTATTTTATAAAAATTTTTAATGAAATAAATACAATTGAACATGAACAAATGACATATCAACTTTTATTGTAATTTAAGTTTGTAGTTTTTCTGTAATATTAATGGGACACAATATTGCAGTCTTTACCATCACTATTGTAAAAGTTGTCAGAGAATGACCCACTTATTAAAAATCCACCCCTCTATAAACTTAAAAGAAAAAAAAATATAGAGGTCAACATTTTTCAATAAATAAAATTAATTCTTTACAAGGTCTTTACTTTTCTCATACATGTATGTAAAAATATAACAAACTATAATTCCTTGATGACAGAAAATAAACATCCTTGTATTATTTAGATTTTTTTTTTACAAAAACGTTATTTATTTGATGACAGGAGCGAAGCAAGCTATTGGATTAAGTATAGGCACAAGTATGTCGTTCCCTTAAAGCCCTTTCTCCTTAATGCTGCGTGCTTATCGGTGAAGCAAGAAATGCCAATTTTATAGTCTTTGCTTGACCTGCCAGGGTCTCAAAACTACGATCTGCTGCTCTCGAGGCGAGCACGCTAAGCCATTACACCAACGATGCGGTTCACTATATATTATATATACGTTTTTATTGCATGTACGATCACTGGGTCGATACCACTGCTGGTGGACTATTAGTCCCCGAGGGTATCATCCGCTCAGTAGTCAGCGTTTCTCCACTGACATGGTTTATTAGATATATTTATTACCGAAATCTAACAGTTCATAAATATTGTAACTATTAATAATGCAAAGGCTCTCCTCTCTCGGGCATAGGTGACCATAGCTGATTTAGGGTATCCTGTTTAGGCTCTTTGCTTTTAGTGCTCCCAAAGTTTTAAATTATTTGGCTGTCCAATTTTTTCAATTTTGAGCGTACCTGATGAAGGTTAATAAATAAACTCGTCGTGTACTCTAAATTTGACATCTACGTTTTTATTAAGGCAGATTTTATGTTTCTATATATTTCCTATAGTATATCCAGATCAAAGTATCTGATCATATACTGATATTCATTCTTTCATTCTTTTGGTGTAAATATGGAGAACTGGGTGAGCGAATGATTGTTTTTTAAAGCCAAATGAGCATTGTTCACTTCACAGACATGTTGGTTGTTTTGTTACTTGTTGTTTGAATATTAACTAATTGTCATGGCAATAGAGTGGAACTTGTACAATTCGACACCTGAGTATTCAGACATCCTGTGACATCCGACAAAATTTGTTGACCCCAAAGTATTCCTTTAACACTCTTTGTTTAATAAAACCCTGTATATTCCGACACTGTTTTCCGGTTCTGTGTTATCCCACCCTTTGATCTTCTAATTAATAAATTACCATGTTTCCATGTGTATGTACTAATATTAGTTTTCGCAACAGGTGGAAATAACATTGTCGAAGTGCTTGAGAGTTTGACAACAAGTTTTTGAACGATGGACACACCGTTGTTTAGCGGACATTTTGTGGCATTTGACGCACTAACACATTTAATGTTATCCTTACAATAACTAATACTATAAGTAAAAACTTACCTTCAAGCGGCACAAAATGGCTTCCAGTTTTCCTACATTATGACGTACATGCACCCACCACTTGAGATCGTGGGTTCGAGCCCCGATCAGGTCAAACTAAAGACAAAAACATTGGTATTTGTTGCTTCTCCGTTAAGCACACAGCATTAAGGAGAAAGCGCAATGACTGGTTGGCTCGGAATCAGGATAATGTGTCCGAGTGAGGCAACATGTCTACTCTGCGGACTGTTGTTTCAGTGAGCTAACACTACAAAAATCCAACTAAACGGACCTCATCATCATGTCATTGAAAAATAACTTGTTCTCGCCATGATATAACTGAACAATTGCTGAGTTGGCGTTAAGCATAAATCACTCACTCACTCGCACAGGGCATAACAACCAACTACCGGTATGTTAAAGGTGACAGATATGATAAGCTTGACGTACCAATAAAACCTGCATTAGAAATAATAAAAATATCACCAAGAGTTTTGTCAATTGTTGAGATTGAAGTGAGACCATAATCAGAAAACAAATAATGAAAAAAAAAGCTTAAACAGTGATGAACAACAATTCCACCAATAACAACAAAATGAACAATCACATCTCACCTCAAACCATTTAACATATAAAGACCACCAAATATGATGTTGGAAATCCAGATCTTGGCTTGGGACAGTCACAAAAATGGATCAGAGTTAAACCGGTTAATGGGATCACTTCCCTGCAAATAAATACTAACATGTGCACAAATGTTAGAATGAAACCAGACGAGTTCACATAAAGCTAAAGGAACATAATAAAATATCATCGTTTATTTGTAAGTATCCGTAAGGGAGATTGTATATATTGCTTTCATTCGTCTGACAGATCATAGCTTTCTGTATAATAACACTATTCGCCCTGCTATATTTGAGGGTTTGCATTGTACTCACATGTGGAAAGCACTTGCACGAAGGCATCATTTTTCTAATAGGGTGAGGGTTGGGCAAAAAAAAAAAACTAGTTTACGCCATTTTAAAAAATAGAAATGCCTGCACTATGTCAGGAAAGTGAGCGTTCATGTATTTCTGTGTTAAAGGTTATCGATTTTGCCCCTTTCTACGATTTTTCTATTGGATTTTAGAAATGTTCCTACAATGTGGTATTTTTGTTTTTCATTTTATTAGTCACCATGAGATCTTCAATGATAACAACCACGTTTGTGGCGTAATGGTATAAGAGTGATCGCCTTGAGTGCGATAGATTGTTTGTTGCGTCAACAATCAGATCAAACCAAAACTATAAAATAAAAATCTTTGTTTTTTGTCTGTTAAGCACGCAACATTAATGTGTAAAAAACCAGGTTGTCTTCGAATCAGGATAATGTGTCCATGTAGAACAATGTTTCAGTGAGCTAGCACTATTAAAATCAAACTCAGTGTGTTGCCCTAATACAAAACAGAAACCACCATCTGATCAAAGAGAAATTCGTTCTGCAATGATTTGGCTGCAAATTTGTCCATTTGTCGTAAAAGAACAGCCAATCACTCACTAAGTCAATAATAATAATAATAGGTCAATACCAAAATGAGTGCGATAACCTTCAGAAAAGAAATGCAGAATCCCAAGGTTCAATCAACAAACTAGATATTATTGTCATTTGTCTCACTGATGGATCTAGATATAAGTATATCAGAGCGGTTGTTCAATAGGACAGGATAATCTTACTATCACTACTGTGTCCAAGATACCACAAAACATAATAACAAATACAAATGGTAAAAACAAACAAGAACTTCATTAAGAATGTAAGAATTATTGACTATGATCGTGATTAATTACAATGAATGGCCTGGTAAACTTAGAACATTCTGTTTGATATACGACGGATGTACTCTGTCACGCACAAAAACTTCCATAGCAGTACAACTAAAGATAATAGTGTCATAAATATTGAGAGTAACTAACATCCATTATGATGTTTCTATTGATGTATGTTTCAAACCCCGAATATATTTACAATTGATTGATATCTGACACGTGAGTTGTATGGTTGTTATTAAGCATTGAAAGGACATCATTATATTGTCTACGAGAGCCGGGTAGATTTAGTTGTAATAAATTATTTATATTAAAATGGAAAAAAACAACATTTCAGTTCAAACCATTCATTTTGACAGATTCAAGGGTACACAACTGAATTATTAATAGTCTATTGTATTAAATTGTTAATGATCAATGATAACAATTGGTAACAATTGATCGTATGGTACTTGAATTTTCAACTACCTGTGCAATCAGTGCCTATCATCACTAAAGTTGTGAGTTCGAATACAACTTTATGTGATTAAGTTTGTCAGTGACTTGCGTCAGGTCGGTCGTTTTCTGCGGGTTCTTCGGTTTTCTCCACCAATAAAACTGACCGCCACGATACAACTGAAATGTTATTGAAGTGGCGTTAAACACCATAATCCCTTAAAATATAGTCCAGAATATGTACAATTAAATACAATAGACAGTTTATTAGTCATACATGTATATCTGGAAAGCAAATAATGGTAATAACAAAATTACCGAACTCCAAACAATCTTACAAAGGGAAAGTCAAAACTCATCAGTATATAAACAGACACAATCAGTCAACAACCGGAAAACTGTGAAAACCGTAATGACATAATTTCTATTGTAAATTACCAAAAATATGATCACATAGATAAGATCACAATTGTTTTCTGGGTGGAACATACCAAGAATAATCTGAATGTGCAAACCACAGAACAGAAAGCACAATGGCCACAAAAGAAAGAAAAAAACGAAAAGGTCAACAATGGTCAATAAAACTGTATTAAGAGCTACACATTGAGCAACGCAATCCCCACTTACAACGAGAACGAACACATGCGCTCCGGAAGGGTAAGCAGCCACACCACATCAGCGGAACTTCTTGCTACACCCATGTTAATACACGGAGATAAACCACGAACAAGGAGTAGACATATTTGACATACGATAAAAGAAACATATCCATAGACACAGATCTAGACATTCCGTAACGTTTAACCAGGTCACGATGGCGACCATACACATTTGCGAATGGATGCCTTCAACTTCACCACTAGGAATCCATGTTTCTATAGATTGTCTTGTTGGCAACAATCGTCTATCAAGGAAATCCTGAGAGGAAATACAAATTCTGGAACACCACACCAACTGATATAGATATATATGCACCCCATATGCAGATGGTGCTGAAATATTGCTATATATAAATAGAAATATTGAAATCATATGTCAACGACTCGTAATGTGTCGTTCTCAATTTGTCAATATTTAGGTTTGAAGCAGACCTAGTTGTTTCCTTTGTATCCTTTATTTCATGTTCAATGGGAAAGATCACCAAGCTTGGAATTATTCACTGAGAAGGCATCACCTTTATATCGAAAACCGGGCTAACTTGTTTTGTTTCTCGTGAAAAGGTCTGCTCATACAAACAATGATGAAATTGACGAGAGAAGTAGCACAGTTGATACCCATAAGAATACCGACTGTCTTATAGATTAGAGCGAGGAATAGTTAAGAAGGTTAAGAAGTTAATATTTTAATGTTATTGCATGGAGAGAGGGGTTTGGATTGCTTATACACTCTAGCAGATCTTTAGAATTTTTCAAAATCTACATCTGATTCGCATAACTCCTAGAGTAGCTGGTGTCACAATAGACTATCGAGCCAATTTTTTACCGCTAATAGAATAGATGTTTGCAATTTGGAAAGATGTTGCATGTACTATTTGGTAAACCCAGAAATTATAAATAATAAAGCTGTCTGTCAGAAAGGTTAAGCAACTTGTGAATCCCGTATAGTGACGGAATATCCTTCATCTTTGGTTGTAATGCTACAGGAACAAAATAAAGACATATGCTGTTCTGTTTCGCTAGTGTAGGCGGGGTATATACTACGTTGCCAAGCGAGTTGTCAATATCTAATCTGTTTTATCTATGTACTGTGATTTACACACACATACAAAACATACGGTATTGCTAGGAGCAGTGAGTTGATTATTAATTTTTTTTCATGCTATGATTAAAGGAGTCTGTCATGCACTCAAGTGAGACGACTCTAGTTTTATCTTCCTCTGGAAACTCCCTGACTAATCATATATTTGAAAAACCACAAAAAAATACTGATTTTCCTGAAATAAGTACGCATCCAGCAAAAATATCTATTTGTATATCAGAAGTTAATTATGATATATAATCTCTTTCATAGATTGTACTGATAAATAAAGATATTGGAAACATATAAGGGGTACAAGATCGATGGTAAAATGTTATACTTTTTCCTGTAGTTTTTTTCTTCTAAATCACTGAGGTGCATAGAGCAAGCGTCAGTTTAAATAAGCATTATCGATTAACGGTGTTCAACATTGGAACAATAAAACAAAATGTTATTTTCTTTGAATTAAATATTTCATACTGTATCACAACTGTTTATATTTAGTCATAGCAACTTGATGGTTGCCGGTGGTGACTTAAGAACTGCCATTTTATGCTTACTGTTTACTGTTGGGGTGTTTTAAGAAGAGGATAACATTTCATCTTACTTGTTAAGTTATTAGTGGCAAATATTACTACTGACCGGTAAAATGTCAGAACAACAAGCAGCGGATATGATTGACTTAGAAAAAAGAGATCCAAATGAATTAAATGTACATTTGGCTGTAAGTATTTTTCTTTTAATGGAAAGGGTCCGTAGTGGTCGTGATCGTATGGTAGTTGGATTTACCACTAAGGTTGTGAGTTCGAACCCAGTTCATGGCGAGGTGTACTCGATACAACATTATGTGATAAAGTTTGTCAATTACTTGCGACAGATCGGTGGTTTTCTCCGGTTTCCTCCACAAATAAAACTGACCGCCACAATGTAACTGAGATATTGTTGACAATGGTGTTAAAACCTTATAATGAAATTCCTAAAAAAAAACAAAAAAAAAAACTCATGTTCACAGGACGATTTCCCCTAGAATTGATGGCTTGGGCCCATAAAAGTATTTTTACACCGCCACTGTACAAAGTCAGCAAAATGAGCGATATATGTTAAGGGAATCCATTTTGCATCTGTATGGATGATTTCCAGATTAGATTTTGGAACTGTTTCGATAATGTGGTCTTATATGTTTTTCATTTAATACCTCAACATGATAGTTAATCCGACAGAAACACCTCCTTTACTGCAAACCGTTAAGAACACACGCATGAACTGTTTTGTTTACTGACTGCTTTATGGAACACCACATCAAGACCATTATTGTGTTTAATTGTGCATTCATAGAAAAACACATCATTGTCTCCAAATATAAAATTTATCCAAATGTAAAATATATTGTGGAGGATTGAGAAAATGTAGATTAAAAATGAGATTTATCTAGTCGAGTATTTCCCAGCTGTTCTATATGTAGAGTACAAATACATTTTCATATTCCCAGACAATGTATGTAAATTCAATTTATCCTGCTGCATTATAGATATATATACAAAAACTCAGAAAACGTTGAAAATCTACACTGAAAAGAGCGACGTCAATAAACTGCCAAATCATCGCCTGACACGTGGTCATAAGTGAAATATTAAGCCGATTTATTATTTCCCCCCTTTTTTTACTATTATCCACATGTAATTAGACCGAGTGGTTTTCTTGTATTAAATGTAAATATGGGTTAATATTAGTTTGATTGACTAGTTGTTGCATTAGCAATATTTCAGCTATATTTGTACTTTTTATGGAAATTGGACTACACTTAGTGTAATAGTTATCGTGCTAACATCGAGTGTAGTAGATCGTGAACTCCCAGCTCTGATCGGGTCAAACTAAACACTATAAAATTGGTATTTGTTGTTTCTTGGCAAAGCACACGACAAAGACTGGTAGGCTCGGGGTCAGGATAATGTATCCGAGTAGGACGACATGTCTATCCGCGGACTTGTTTCAGTGAACTAGCACTATAAAATATAACAAAGCGTGTTGGTCTAGTACAAAGCGGACCTCATCATCATCTCATTGAAAATTAACGTGTTCTCGCCATGATATAGCTGAAAATATGCTGAGGTGGCGTTAAACAACAACCACTCACTCAATCGACTAAACTTATTAATAACAAAACACAACAATTCACATGCTATGTATAACTAATAGGTTATGCTTAATTAATAATCCAATAGAATGGTCTATTTTGTAGTTGCTATGAAAAGAAATTTAAATACTGATGGTCAACAATTATTGTATTATATATTTTATTTTATTTCTTATACAGTCCCTTGGCTTCAATCAGGTTATAGCAGAGCCTGATGGCATCCATAGTCTTGACTGTGTGTGGAAAAGTTCCTATAAATGCTACGAATTATGGAAAAAATTATGCTACATAATCATGACCACTTTATGTGGCATCTGTATCTCAATGGAGTGGGGCTGTGAATTCGCATACATAGCCTTCTACCACATATGGTGTGTTACACCTTGTATGAAGGTTTTAGAAATAAATTGTGGAGTATGTCAGAAGATCTATGCCATGTGTGTAAATTGTTGCCTTGTTCCATTGTGTGAGGCTTGTGGCGCATTATTCTATGCTTTCAAAAAGGACTAAACCGTTTCTTATATACTTGACTTTTATTATGCATACACACCTTTTTGAGTGCCATTTTTAATCTAACAGTTTGTGCCATATTCTATGAATATTATATTAACATAATTTGTATCTATTTATTACTGAAGTTTGAATGATAAATGTTGAATTATCTTTAGAAGTATTACATTTTTAAACTATTCCTCAGTATTGTTAACAATAAAATTAAACTAGACAGGACATTGTATATTATTTATTATACTAGTATTTGATTTGAGGTTGTCATGGCTACATTTCATATTTATTTATATATTTATAGATACTTATGTATGTAGATCTATATGCGTTGTCAGTTTTTGCTTTTATACAAGGGTTGTTAATGTAAATATTTTGTTTGGCTGAAATATAACAAAACCTAGAAAAAAATGGAAAAACTTTGAAAATTCCAAAGTGGTAATCAGAAGCCGTAAATCGAAGAAGGACAGACAATACTATGGCCAAAAGAAAAATAGAACAAATAGTCAAACAAATATTTTTCAAAACACTACACAGAAGACTAATATATAAATAACACAAGCATGAGTAACGTTAAGATTGTCATTTGTAGCATGTTTTTTTGATTTTGTAATTTTACATTTCGTTGTTGTTTTTCTCTCCGGATTGTGCTGTCCTCAAACATTACATTTTATATTTATATACGTTATGAAATTATAATCCGATGCAAACGGCTAAGGATATGCTTACGAGATTTAGTCATTATATATCAAAGTTAGGAAAAGGTTGAAGATACCAAAGGAATAATTTGAAGCCGTAAATAGAAGAAGGACAGACAATACAATGGCCAAAAGAATAAGGACAAAGGGACAAACAATCATCTACAAAACATCACACACAATACTACTAAAGACGAACCCCACTAAAACCGGGGATGAACCCGTGTGCTCCTAAGAGATTAACAGTTCATGCTCCACTAGTGGCATATGGGGATCGTGCTGGATACCATCATACGCAAATAAATACAGATAACACATGAACGCCAAACGAAACGTGAATAAATTAAACACTAACGGGGAAATCGTAGTGGACATCAAAGCACAGAAGAACACGGATATGACTGAACTCCCGATTTGAACTCAGGTGCTCCGGAAGGGAAAGTAGTTCCTGCTTCACTAGTGGCACCCATCGTGTTACTCTTGTTATAAGCACAGCGATAAAGCATGGATGAGGAAAGGATTAACTTCTGATTATGACAAACGGAATATATCCGTAGTCATAAGTGGCACAGATATTCCGTAACTGCTAGCCAAATTAAGGTAGCGAACGTAAATTACTTCCGAAGTGATGAATTCAACTTAACCACTAAGAACCATTAGTTCAGTAGGTATGTTATTAGCATCAACCCTCTATCAAGAAAATCATGATAGGAATCACAAGCTCTGGAATATTGTATCAATTGAGATATATATATTCCATATGCAGCTGCTGCTGGAATGGGGAAATTGAAATAATCTCTTTGGCGTAAAATTTCGTTCTTAACCCGCATTTACTGTCAATTTGTAGGTAAAAGTCAAGGTATGAAGCAGACCTATCTATATCTATGGTATCCCTTTTAAAGCTTTTTAGATGCAATCAACATAATCACCAAAATTATTATTATTTAGTAAAAGATCATCATCTATTAAGTACAAAGTGAAATTGAACATCGGCTTCTTTTCGTTTTTCTTGAGAAACACCCGTATTAAGTCTGCTTCATACGAATATTGCATAAGTTTGCGAGGAGAGGAGCACAGTTGGTAGCCATAGGAACGCTAACTGTCTGTTGAAAAAAACACGTCCACCAAACATTACAATTATTATTGGGAATGAAATTTAAACATCTTAACATTGTGGAGATCTTTTAGCATCTAATTGTTTTTCTTGTTTTAAGTCACAACATACCTACTATTCTATTCTTTTAGCCTCTTGCTTATGAATTCTACGCATTTGGTATTAAGCTCACAGATGTGGGCCTATCAGGAAGACTATTGAATAGGGAAAAATAATCTTAGAGACTCTGCTTGACATAACTAAGAAATAACAAACTATCATCTACGCAATCACATGCATCTCATCAAGCTATATCTTTTAAGATCAATGAACTTTGAATGCGTAATAGTTCAAACGAATCGACCACAACAAATCTTAAAAAATTGCATAAAGCGCATATATAACTTTGACCAATTCCATGATATGCCCAGCACATAACTCTTATCTTAAACTGTGCACGACGTATTTGTGCGGGTGTAAGGAAATTCTTATAAAAATCAAGGAAAAAATAAAAGTTATGGAAAAGTCCTTCATGGTATAAAACACCAATTTACCAATCCTATATTAGAGCATAAATAGCAAATAGTTCATGGCACTGAGGGTCATATAGCAGTATATGGACCGGTCCATATACTGCCATCAGTGCCATATGACCCGAAGTGACATGAACTATTTGTTATATTATACTTTTTATCTAAAATAATGCAGGTACCTCGTCGGTCCATATACTACCGGTCCATATACGAAAATAGTGACCGGCTGCGCTAACAAAGACAAATAGGGAAAATAAAAACGTAAAGTGTAATAT
>JYMV01030487.1_pt1 | contig 11158 bp, 10 predicted proteins | sample 338911 | NCBI WGS metagenome assembly JYMV01 (sample SAMN03354496, study PRJNA234377) | hydrothermal vent metagenome | biome: Deep sea; feature: Hydrothermal plumes at the Eastern Lau Spreading Center, Western Pacific Ocean; material: Seawater | place: Tonga | collected 2009 | depth 2000 m m
GCAAGCAAATGCGTTATCGTAATCAACTACAACACTACCCGGTAGAAAGGAGCGATACTGATGACACACACTGCCCTGATTGTGCATCTCGATATAAAACCTGAATCATTTTCTGAATTTCTTGATCTGGCGCGAGCACACGGTGCTAACAGTCAACACATCGAATCGGGTTGTCTACGGTTCGATGTGATGGTATCGACTGAAACAGAAAATCATGTTGTTCTGGTCGAGGTATACGAAAACGATGAGGCACTTGAGTCACATTGGATTTCGGAACACATGGCAAAATACCTGGAACAAGTAGATGACATGATTGTAGAACGGCAACGGTATCGTTGTGAGTGCTAATGGCAATGATCCTAAATCGAGCGAATAGATGAAAGGTAGAGACCCAAATCACTTGAGTAGACCAGTACGAGCGGGCAAAAGTATGGGGGAATTTGGGCCTACTGATACAACAAGAAAGGAAGGCAAACAAGGATGGAAAGTAAAGAATCAAATCCCCGTAAAGCAGTCGAGAAATCCCAAGTAGAGGCAAAGTAGGGAGGAGAATATTGTGGAAGAATCTGGCAAGAAATCATTTCGTAAAGTGGGACTCCGTTACGGAGCAACACTCGACAGGATAAATGATCCTCGTACCTCAGGTAAAATAATCTCAAAAGGTTCAAAGAAAAAAAGAGTAAAACGAAAGAAGTAGGAATCATGACGGGGATTTCCAGTCAAGAGCGATATATCAATCTATCCACCCGGAAAAGAGATGGCAGTTATGTAAATACACCGGTGTGGTTTGCTCAGGAAGGGGACACAAACAAGTACTATGTTTACTCTCTTAGAAATGTGGGAAAGGTTAAGAGAATAAAAAACTTCCCCGAGGTGAAAGTTGGTATTTGTACTTACCGTGGAAAACCAAAAGGTGGTTGGTTTTATGCAAAAGCAGCTTTGGTTGATGAACCTGATAGTGCTGATGTTGCGTATTCATGGTTGAGAAAAAAATACGGTATTAAGTTTCAAATTGGTGATTTGCTTTCCTGGATCAAAGGAACCTATCACCAACGCCAAGTAATAAGATTCAGTATTCTAGAAAACTGATCCCCTCTGTTAAAGAAGAGGGAGTTCTTGTCAGGTGTTATCAAAGGTAGGCTATACCCACCCAAGCAAATAGTCATGAATAACAGTACATAGTAACGATCCTATGAGTTTTACTCGAAACGAGATGCTTTCTGGAGACAGAAAAAGAGAACAAGCCTCGTAGAATCAGTCACTTAGGGTGGTTTGTGAATCTGACAAAAACAATATACCGGATAGTGGATACAGCGAACTTTCTACAAGGACTTAAAAGGGTTATGTATATCAACCACTTAAAAGTTAATTTCTATCAAGTGAGAATAGGTGGTGTAGGTTCGATGGTGATCTCGAGTGTTTTTCCGTAACAGTCTCCCCAATAGTGTCCAGAAATCTGCTACTGATTGTCGGATTCTGTGTGTTGGTTGCGGGCGTCTTAACTTGGCAATGGTCCCAGGTCGAACGGGGTTGTCTGCATAGGTTCAAGGAAACTGGATCGTGTGCTGGTTGCAATCTAAGGGGTGTGAATCTAAGTGGGTTGGATCTAGAAGGAGTGGATCTGCGGCGGGCAGATTTATCAAACGCCAACCTTTCATCGGCAAGGCTGGCTCGAGCCGATCTTTTATAGGTGAATCTGAATGGCGCGAGACTTCACAGTGTTAATTTTACCGGTGCAAATCTACACAATGCCGATCTAAAGGCAGCAGTACTTTCTAATGCGAATTTGTCTGGTGCAAATCTAAATAAAGCAAGTTTAGAGTTCGCAATACTAGTGGATACAAATCTAAACAAAGCAAATCTCTGGAACGCTAATCTGGTGGAGGCGAACTTATCAGCGACCAAACTGGTTGAGGCGAACCTGGTTAATGCTAGTTTGTCTGGATCGAATCTGAGCTGGGCTAGATTCGTGGATACAGATCTGACCAATGTGAATCTGCCCGCGGCAATATTGTTCGGTTCAGGTCTTAGCGGTTCAACCGTTGAAAGAAAAACCTTAGATCAAGCATTTTTATGTCACACGATCATGCCTGATGGGGTCGAATCGAAATCTGATCTTTCAAACAGTGATCTCACAGGTTCGTTTCTGTACAAGGTTGATTTGCGAGGCGCCGATCTGGAGGATGCTGATCTTACCGACGTTTGCCTGTCTGGTGCTGATCTTACTGATGCAAATCTCCGGGCAGCGAAGTTGGTTGGGTCAGTTCTAAAAGACGCGATATTTTGCAATACAACAATGCCGGATGGGTCGACCAACAATTCTGGCCGTACTCGATAACATATGTCGCAAACATGACTAGCGTATTATCCTATAGGGAAACAGATTTTACTCAGGATCAGATGTTCGATCTATCGAAATGCAGCAGTCGTCGTGTCTACTTTGATTAAGGCAAACCATGGGTTATGGATGCGGGTCGCGCTCGAAGAAGCCGATGCGGCATCAATCAGCGGGGAGATTCCGATAGGAGCTGTTGTGGTGGCCGGTGATCGGATTATTGGTCGTGGTCGCAACCGATCGATTGGATTGTCAGATCCGACCGCGCACGCAGAAGTGATGGCACTTCGTGATGCGGGCGCTCGCATCGGCAACTATCGACTACCTGAGACAATTATGTACGTTACCCTTGAACCATGCCCCATGTGTGCTGGTGCCCTGTTGCACGCGCGCGTCGGTAATCTAGTATTTGGTGCGCGTGATCCGGAGGTCGGTGCTGCAGGTTCGGCCATGAACCTTCTTGAATCACCTTTGGCGAACCATCGGTGTCAAGTTATTGCGGGGATACTAGAAACTGACTGTAGTAACCGACTGGAGCAGTTTTTTGCACTGCGGCGACTATAGACGCTCGGTTCCCGAGCCCTCAGAATGAATTAAACGGTGGAACTGGTTGAAGCTGGTTTGTTGTTTGTACTGGACTGAGATTTGGTTTGTCGTTCTTCGCGTGGCGGTTTTCCGAAAAAGTCCCGATAGCATTTGCTGAAATGCGGCGCAGAGACGAAACCACAGGAAAAGGCGACATCGACGATTGATCTTGGAGTCCGTAGCAGCAGTTCTCGAGCTCGGCGTAGACGAAGGTCCAGGTAGTAACGGGTGGGTACGCAATTTAAATGTTTCTGAAATATTCGTTCCAACTGTCGGCGAGAAATTCCGACATGGCTAGCGAGTTCATCCAGGGTCATGGGTTCTTCAATGTTGCTTTCCATCAGTTCGACCGCTTCGACTAACTTAGGTTGGCTAGCTCCGAAACGCTGGCGAAGCGGTATTCGTTGCCGATCCTTAGAATCACGTATTCGCTCACAGATAAACTGTTCAGAAATTAAAGTGGCCAACTCGGACCCATGATCACGGGCGACGAGAGTCAGCATCATATCTAGTGGTGCAGTACCACCCGAGCAGGTATACCGCTCCCGGTCGAGCTCAAAGAGTTCCGAGGACACAATCAGTTCTGGAAATTCATCGTGCATATCAAAGATGTTTTCCCAGTGGATGGTGCATCGGTAACCGTTAAGCAGTCCAGTACGGGCTAGAAGATAGCTCCCTGTACAAATTCCACCAACAATAATCTTGCGCCGGATCAGAGGGGTCAATTGAGAGACGACGATCTGATCCCAGGCGCCATCGAGTGTCGTTCCAGCACATACAAACAGCGCATCGAGCTGATCACGACCAGTGAGTTTTGAAACCGGTGTTAGATCAAGTCCACTACTTGATCTAACCTGCCTGCCATCGAAACTAAACAGAGAGTACTCGTAGAGGCTGCGGCCACTAATTCTGTTGGCCATACGCAATGGTTCTACAGCTGATGACAATGCGAGCAACGTGAAGTCCGGACACAACAAAAACCCGAATCGTTTTGGCGTAGGGTGTGTGCTCATCAAGAATCAGGACTGTAGAGCTATAGGTATAACGTGCAGTGTGGTATGTAACGATTCGAGATTGGAAAATACAAGGTTCAGACAGAACTGGTAGGATTGTGGAGTTGGGATTATTCAGTAGCTAATGTGCCAGGGGGGGCAGATGAAACTGCGAGACGTTGCGCTTGATGACAAGTATACGCTTGAAAAGGGTCAAATTTTTGTGTCCGGGATTCAGGCACTGGTTCGGCTCCCCATGCTTCAGTCGCACAAAGATCAGAATATTGGGCTTAATACTGCGGGTTTTGTGACGGGATACCGTGGATCTCCCCTTGGTGGCCTGGACCAGCAACTACTCCTCGCCCAAGAACACTTGACCCGGCATCGGGTTAAGTTTACGCCAGCAGTTAATGAAGACCTGGGCGCAACGGCAGTCTGGGGCACACAGCAGGCCAGTCTGGGCGGTGGTGGCCTATACGACGGTGTGTTTGCGATGTGGTACGCGAAGGGCCCTGGTGTTGACCGTTCGGGTGATGCGATACGTCACGGAAATTTAGCAGGAACGTCCCGTAATGGCGGGGTCCTACTGTTACTGGGGGATGATCATACCTGTGAATCATCGACCACAGCTCACCAGAGTGAATATTCGCTGGTTAATGCAATGGCACCTGTCCTCAATCCAGCTGGAGTTCAGGATATTCTGGATTTTGGGCTCTACGGTTGGTCATTATCTCGCTACAGCGGTTGCTGGGTAGGCCTTAAGTGCGTACATGACACAGTGGAAGCATCCGCTTCTGTTTCGGTGTCGCTTGATCGAATTCAAACCGAAGTACCCGAGGACTTTATTCTTCCCAGTGGTGGGCTGCACATTCGTTGGCCTGACGGATTTCTTGAACAGGAGGAGCGACTTCACCGGTACAAACTCGAGGCAGTCGAGGCTTTCGGTCGCACCAATCCAATCGATCGACAGATTATGGGCGACTACGATGCCCATACGGGTATTGTGACTACGGGCAAATCCTATCTGGATGTCAGGCGTGCGCTATTAGAGCTGAATATCGACGAAATTCGTGCAAAGGCCCTGGGCTTGAAGCTCTATAAAGTCGGAATGTCCTGGCCCCTTGAGCCAAACGGGATCCGCAACTTCACGCAAGGCCTGAAACGACTCATCGTTGTCGAAGAAAAACGTGGTCTTATCGAGCAGCAGATTCGAGAAATTCTCTACGGTGTCTCCAATGCGCCGTCTATCGTAGGTAAACGGGCTGAAAACGGGGAGAATTTGTTTCCAGCGCACGGGCGACTGGAAGCGATGGATATCGCGCTGTCGATAGGCGAGCGATTGGCCAGCAGCACCGGTAACGAAGACCTTACTGCACAGGTTGAGACGCTTAAGGCTCGGCAAACACGTCATAGTTCGACGTCACCAGGGATGATTCGTACACCATATTTTTGTGCCGGGTGTCCGCATAACAGCTCTACCGTGGTACCCGATGGGAGTCGGGCAATGGCTGGTATAGGTTGCCATTTTATGGCGGCATGGATGGACAGAAACACCGCTGGCTTTACTCAGATGGGGGCAGAAGGGTCCAGTTGGATTGGGGAAAGTCCTTTCAGTGAGACGAAGCACGTTTTTCAGAACATTGGCGACGGTACTTATTTTCATTCCGGGATTCTTGCGATCCGTGCCAGCGTTACAGCGGGTGTCAATATCACCTACAAGATACTCCACAACGATGCGGTTGCGATGACCGGCGGTCAGCGCGTAGATGGTGCACTGGATCCGGCGATCATCACACGCCAGGTCCACGCGGAAGGGGTCAGGCGCATCGCTGTTGTGTCGGATGACCTGCAGAAATATTCAAAAGCCATTCATTGGGCACCCGGTACTACATTCCACCATCGGGATGGACTTGATCAAGTACAACGCGACATACGTGAGGTCACTGGTACCAGTGTGATTGTTTACGACCAAACCTGTGCGGCGGAAAAACGTCGTCGGCGTCGTCGGGGTGAAATGTCGATTCCTGATAAGCGGTTGTTTATCAATGAAGCTGTTTGCGAAGGCTGTGGCGATTGTGGAACTCAATCGAATTGTGTTGCTCTGGTTCCTGTCGAGACCGAATTCGGGCGGAAAAGGGCGATAGACCAATCGTCCTGCAATATGGATTATTCCTGTCAATCCGGTTTCTGCCCGAGTTTTGTAACGGTAATTGGTGGATCTCTCAAAAAGGGGCATAACAACACTGGTTTTCAGGCGTTGGCGGAGACTTTGTTACTGGAGCCTGAAGTGACTCCTATTAGCGGGCATTACAGTATTTTGCTGACAGGTATAGGGGGAACCGGTGTCGTAACTGTTGGCGCGATATTGGGTATGGCTGCCCATCTCGCAGGTAAGGGTTGTTCCGTGTTGGATATGGCTGGGCTGGCGCAGAAAGGGGGTGCTGTTACCAGCCATATTGTCCTGGCCGAGAAGCCGGAGGATATCAGTGCCACTCATGTTGCTGATAGTGGGGCGGACCTTCTGCTCGGTTGCGATGTTGTGACCTCAGCTTCTGATGAAAGTTTAAGGAAATTGAGGTCAGGCACAGTCGCGGTCGTTAACACTCATCAGCAGATGTCCGGTGATTTTATTAAGGACCCGGATACTCAATTCCCACTAGAGAAATTGTTGTCCTCCATTCGACATTGTGTTGGTAGTTCTCTTCATACCGTTGATTCAACGGCAGTCGCTACAGCAGCTTTTGGGGAATCGATTGCTGGAAACTTGATGATTTTGGGTTTTGGGTACCAGCTTGGAGGCATACCTGTGCCTTCGGTTGCGATTGAAAAGGCTATTGAACTGAACGGGCAGGCAGTTCAGATGAATGTTCAGGCATTTCGAATGGGCCGTGCCGCAGCAGCAAAGCCTGATGAAGTCGGACGCTTGCTGGGTTCCTTCCCCGCCAGCAAGCCTGTCTCTATCGACGAAACTGTTGCACAAACGGTGGAGCGGTTGGAACGTCATTTGGTGACTTATCAGAGTAAAGGATATGCCAGACGCTATCGTGCGGTGGTGGACGCTGTACAAAATGTCGAATCCGGGATTGAAGGAACTGAACTGCGACTTACACTTGCGACTGCACGGTCCTACCATAAATTGCTAGCTGTTAAGGACGAATATGAAGTCGCTCGCCTGTATACGGATAAACAATTTACGGAAGGTTTGAAGCGTACCTTCGAGGGGTCCTATCGACTGAATCTTAATTTAGCGCCACCTATCATCTCAAAAGCGAGTCGCAAAAATGGCGCGATTCGAAAAAGAGCATTTGGCGGTTGGATATTCCCTATATTCAGGCTGATGACTTTGTTACGTCGAGTACGCGGCACTGTGCTTGACCCGTTTCGATACAGCAAGGATAGGGCGCTTGATCAGCGGTTGATCAGTGGCTACGAGCGGACTGTCGGCAAACTGTGTGCCGGACTGTCTGCTAGCAACCTCGAAGCCGCGATTGAGATCGCTTTACTGCCACTATCTGTTCGAGGTTTTGGGCATATCAAGAGCGCTAATGCGAGCAAAGCGCAGACGACGGCAGAAAAACTTTGGTTAGAGTTTGAGGCGCTACCGGTTGAGGTGGAGGATGCTGCCTGACGAATGAAATTCCGGTAATCAGGCCTAGTGGCTTAAAGCGTGTCGGAAAGCGTCTGCTGAGCGATAGATCGCGGGTTCATCAATATCCAGATGGGTCACCAGTCTGATTGGATTGTATTCACCGGAGATTAGAATACCGGCCCTTCGAAGACGGGGAGTTAGCTCGGGCACAACAATTTCGGGCACGGTTACGAAGACCATATTTGTCCGTTCTCTGGGCCTGTCAACAGTCAATCCATCGATTTTCTCAAGCAACTTTGAGAGGAGAAGCGCATTGTTGTGGTCGTGGACCAGTCGTTCAATATTGTGCTCGAGTGCGTAGAGTCCAGCCGAGGCCACGATTCCGGCCTGGCGCCACCCGCCTCCCAGCATCTTTCTCCAGCGTCTGGCATCCCGAATGAATTTTCTGGTTCCGCAGAGAACTGACCCCATCGGGGCACCCAGGCCTTTCGAAAGGCAGGCTGATATGGAATCAAAATGTTGTGCAATTTCATGTGGTGGAACATTCTGTTTGATCGCCGCATTGAATAAGCGAGCACCATCTAGATGTAGCGACAATCCATGGTGTCGCGCCAGTGAGGCCGCCTGCTCCAGATAGGTAATGGGGAGAGGCTGGCCGAAAAAGGTGTTTTCAAGGCAGAATAGCCGGGTTGTTGCATAGTGAAAGTCATCTGGCTTGATCGCAGCTTCGACTTTGTTTAAATCGATGGTACCGTCGTGACTGTTCTCAATGGGCTGTGGTTGAATACTGGCCAAAACGGCTCCACCGCCACCTTCTTCGAGGTAGCTGTGTGCCTGGCTACCCGCAATGTATTCGTCTCCGCGCTGGCAATGGCTTAGCAGAGCCAGGAGGTTGCTCTGGGTGCCGCTGGTCACGAAAAGCGCAGATTCTGTTTGCAATAGATCGGCTGCTTTGGTCTCCAGAGCGGTGGCCGTCGGATCTTCTTCATAAACGTCATCGCCGACCTCAGCATTCAGCATCGCTTGGCGCATGCCAACACTGGGCTTAGTGACAGTATCACTCCTCAGGTCAACTACAGGTTCCAATTCGAAAGACCATTGTTAGTTTTGAGTGTGGTTAACACGCTGATGCCAATTTATTATAGTGCTTACGCCATCGCATGGCGCTGGGAATTCACAGATTCAATTGAGATGCCTGTTGGCAGGCGGGACGGCAATTGTGGATACTATGCACTAACCGAATGCTTTTCAGTAAAGGGGAGGGCTAATGGCAATACAGATTGGCGCAACAATTCCAGATGTGGAACTTAAGATTATGGGCAAAGAACGACCGGAGTCGGTTCGGACTGGTGAGCTCTTTCAGGGTAAACGGGTGGTGTTGTTTGCACTACCAGGCGCATTCACACCCACGTGCTCGAAGTTTCATCTGCCAGGTTATATTGAGTTATCTGATCAAATCCGTGACAACGGTGTAGATCTAATTATCTGTCTTTCAGTGAACGATGCATGGGTGATGGCTGCCTGGGGAAATGTTCACGGCGCAGGTGAGCGGGTGATGATGCTGGCAGATGGTAATGCAGAATTTACCAAGGCTATCGGTCTGGACTCAGATTTATCCGGTGCGGGTTTTGGTGTTCGCTCCTTGCGTTATTCGATTGTCGTGAATGATGGTGTTGTTACACATTTGAATGTTGAAGAACCTCGAAAGTTCGAGGTTAGTGATGCAAATAGCATGTTGGCATTGTTGTAAGAAAGTCTAGAGTTGCTATAAAAGGTTCATCAACCAAAGGAACCGACTATGAAACTGGTTACCGCAATAATCAAACCGTTCAAGCTTGATGATGTACGTGACGCTTTAGGTGAAGTCGGGATCAAAGGCATGACTATTACAGAGGTAAAAGGGTTCGGTCGCCAGAAAGGTCATACAGAGCTCTATAGAGGCGCAGAATACGTCGTAGACTTTATTCCAAAAATGAAATTAGAGGTCGCGGTTGACACGGCCATTGTCGACCAGGTGGTCGAAACAATAATAAATGCCTCCCGTACAGAGAAAATTGGAGATGGGAAAATATTTGTTTATGACCTCGAACAGATACACCGCATCCGCACGGGTGAGACCGACCAAGATGCTCTTTAGACTGTATTGAGCAGGATACAGTTAAAGGCCAAACCAGTTGTTTCGCGGTGTTACGTGATTTCTTCCTCGGGCGATTTCGATGAATGAGCCATTAAAGATCGGGGTTGTAGGAGTTGGATATCTTGGTTCTATACATGCTCGGATTTACACCCGGCTATCCGATGTGACCCTGGTTGGCGTCACCGACGTGGACTCAGATGTGGGACGGCAGGTCGCAACTGACTGCGAATGCGATTTTTACAGCAACGTTGACCAACTGGCCGATTCCGTAGACGCTGTCAGTGTGGTAGTGCCAACCTCCTGTCATCGGGAGGTCTCGCTGCCGTTTTTGTCAAGGGGAATTCCCGTATTGTTGGAAAAGCCGGTCGCGCACACCCTGGATGATGCCCGATTAATAGTAAATGAAGCCCAGCAGAACGGTACGATACTCCAGATAGGGCACCTCGAACGATTTAATGCCGGAGTTGTCCGACTCCACCAGGAACTGGATCGCCCACGTTTCATAGAAGTGCACAGGTTGAGCAAATTTACAGAGAGAGCCACAGATGTTGACGTGGTAACTGATCTCATGATCCACGATATTGACATCGTGCTATCGCTGGTTCAATCGGAGTTGAAGTACGTTTCTGCGGTCGGTGCCAGGATTGTGACAAACCATGTTGATATCGCGAACGCACGCCTTGAATTCGAGGATGGTGCTATCGCGAACGTCACTGCAAGTAGGGTGTCAGCAAAAAAATTCAGACGGATTCGGGTATTCGCTGATGCTTGTTATCTTGCTTTGAATTTTGAAGATCAACAGATTGAGATATCTCGTCCTGGGGAACGACCGTCAGACGGAAAGTTCGCGCCAATCATTAATTCTTCTATCCATGTTGAACCGACGCCACCACTGGATGCTGAGTTGGCTCACTTCGTAGATTGTGTCCGAGAAGGTACGCAACCGCTGGTGTCAGGCAGCGACGGTTTACAAGCACTAAAGGTTGCCTACGACGTGCGTGAAAAGATTGAGCAATCACTTCACTCACTTGTTTAGGCGCGCAGTAATTGTGGGACTGTATTTCGTAGTGGTTATCGGTGTTGCTGATCAGGAGATCAGAGCAGACTGTTCTAACGACGCCTCGTTTTGGGTGCCCATGAAGCAAGTTTGGGTGGAATTTAGTGCCGAGGAGAAGAGGTCGCTAGTCATCGCTGCGTGGATGGCAGAATCTCCAGAACAAAGAGCACGTGGGTTCCAAGGGATCTGTCCTGGCCTAGTTATTAAGCGGTCTCTTCTTTTCGTTTTTCCAGCACCGGTTCACGCAAATTTTCACATGAGTAGCGTAGCGGTACCGTTGGATATTGCGTTTATAGACGTGTCTAGGCAGGTGCTCGATATTCAACGCATGACGCTCCAAGCATCTAATCAACCGATGAAATATTATCGTCCTAGTGCGGAATTTCACTTTGCACTTGAGACAGTGGCTGGACGCCTGGATCAACTCAGGCGAAACCCAAGTCTATGGCGTATGCGGGTATCG
>JYMV01048403.1_pt1 | contig 11158 bp, 4 predicted proteins | sample 338911 | NCBI WGS metagenome assembly JYMV01 (sample SAMN03354496, study PRJNA234377) | hydrothermal vent metagenome | biome: Deep sea; feature: Hydrothermal plumes at the Eastern Lau Spreading Center, Western Pacific Ocean; material: Seawater | place: Tonga | collected 2009 | depth 2000 m m
TGTTTTGAAATTGCTTTTGTAATATTTCAAAACCTTTACACTTTCAAGAATGTGCATCAACGTTTAATTTTACCTGTTGAAATTTATAGCTAGCCTATTTGTAGGAAGACATGCTTTTATTTCGTATGACATGCATATTACCATACACAACAATATATATCTATTTTTGTTATTTCTATACTTTTATAGTATTTGGTCTTTTATTTGAATTTGTTGATAAAATGTAAATTTAATTGAGAATTTCAACATGATATACAATCTTCACGTTATTAATTAAAACAGGTTCAATGAGGCGTAAAAGTATTTCAACAGGTTTCAAGTGACAAGTTGTAAAATAGTCGCATCCTTTGTAATATACCACAGTGATAAATAAACGAGTTATATTGTATGGTACTGTGTGTTTTAATATCTTGTGTATTTTTTTTCATAGCTAAGATTTTAACTTCGCGCTGTGGAAATAAAAAAAAAGATAAATGAAATGCGAGAATAGTTAATAATACGATACAGAACTTGGCAGAAACAAAATACAGCTATAAAACTTGATTGTGTTTATTTTTTTTATACAGCTCATCTTAATAACAGTTTTTAATGATATCCAATTTCTTTTCAAAAAAACATTAGGACAGACATTTTACAAAGGAATAAAATAAACTAAAACTACCTGTCAAGAACGATAATTAACTTTTGGGTTGTTTTTATCTTCAAGATCAACATTTAAGTCACCTCTTATAATTAAAATTTTGATATTTTAAGTCCCAACATTTCCACACTACTAATCTTGTGGCTGTGATATAAACCAGCGTAGGTCGATTTATATAAATATATTTTTGAATATTTCGCACCTTTTTATTGTCGTTTGTACCATCCTGTTGTTTGTGAAATCAGGTGAATTTTTGTTATCTATTTACGCGCCGATACACATCACTAGATTGCCTACAGATGTGATGCTTGGTTTAATTAAAAATTCTCAATAGAGTTTCAAATAACGTTTTATAAATGCGTTGATGCATTGAAATGTAATACTCTTCATTTCTTACACTTAGATATAATTTTTGTCCTCTTTTTTTAATATCAAAACTATGTCGTGATATATAAATGACTTTAAAAAAAATTACAAATATGAATTAACGGGCGACTGTAAGTTAATAAGTTTATTTATTTCTTAGATTATTCCAGTTAACGTTGTACACGAGATCTAATTTCATATGTTCACATTTTATTTTTGAAGAAAACAAACAAAAGTGAGTGTTTGCTTAAGATCCTTTAATTATACGATCATAACATGATCCCAAATGTATTCTGTACGATAGTGGTAAACAGAGTCAGCCAATCATAGACGATGTGAAGCGACTTGTGGTAATTTCATCCGCCCATTGAATGTCAATCACTGTGCCGTTAGCCAATTACGAAGCGCACATGAACGACATCAATCACAGGGATGAAATTGTGAGTGTGGTAGTACAAGACAATTTTTAGTTTAGGTTAATGCATAACTCATAAGAGTCGTTAGCGAAAAGGCGTTTTGCAATTCAGATCAGCGAAACTTATGTGTAAACTGTTACAACTAACTTAATGTGTACTAAAACAGAATAATTGATATGGCTACCAGTGCAGGACTATACCTAGCATCAAGCACACCACCATCGTTAAATTCAACAACACTTGGGGACCAAATTCATAACATGCAGTGCGGAATTTCTCAACAAGCACAATATCATCATAGGAATGATTTACAGGACTTGAAATATCAGGAAATGAAATATATGCCCCCGCAGCATCAGAATGGGCACCGTTTGGATTACCACAACCCGTGGGGTATTCCGTGCACAGACGCTTGGAATAATTCAGGCATGCCTCAACTTCAGGATATGAGGGACATGCGAGATACGGTAGTAATGAGAGATATTAAATATGACATTAAACAAAACCAAGGGAATGATGGAAGTCAGCTCGCTACCCTTCATCATAGGCCCCAACAGATACATTCGCCACACGCCTGGCACACACAACTGTCTTCACCCCATTTGAACTTGTCAAACGGAGGGGGTCAGATGCAGCACCATGGGTACGGAATGCCAATGAATGGCATGTTGTCTCCCCATGGCATGCACCCGGCTATGAGGGACCCGGAACATGAAATGGACCATCACAATCCTTCTGACGAGGATGCCCCGTCGTCGGATGATCTTGAAGCGTTTGCTAAACAGTTCAAACAAAGGCGGATAAAATTGGGCTTCACTCAAGCTGATGTGGGACTAGCTTTAGGAACATTGTACGGTAACGTTTTTTCTCAAACAACAATATGTAGATTTGAAGCACTTCAATTAAGTTTTAAAAATATGTGTAAACTTAAACCTTTGTTGCAAAAATGGTTAGAAGAAGCAGACTCCACCACGGGGTCAACAACTAGTATGGACAAAATTGCCGCTCAGGGTAGAAAACGGAAGAAGCGCACTAGCATTGAAGTGACTGTTAAAGGTGCGTTGGAACAACATTTTATGAAACAACCAAAGCCCACAGCACAGGAAATACTCCACTTAGCAGACTCTTTACAATTAGAAAAGGAGGTGGTGCGTGTTTGGTTTTGTAATAGGCGACAAAAGGAAAAACGGATGACCCCTCCTGGAATAGGGGCTAATGGTGAACTAATAATGACTGATTCTGATCAGGGTGATAATTCCAGTGATCGGAGTCCCATGTCACCACCCGTCAGTCACAATGGACTAAATGGGGTCCCACAACACCCCGGGAATCAACAAAACGGAATGGGTAACATGTCTTTATCTTCATCTTTAAACTCTCATGGAATGTCACCGAGTGGTCACATAGAAATGGGCCAGTTATTAAACTCGCACCTTCAACAGCCCCAAGCTCATCATTACAATACACAAAACCACTCACCGACTCACTGATAGACTATATATATATGAAAACCGAAGGTGAAAAAAAGACCTTTAGGGCATTCGTCAAGTTTTTATTCGAAACTGTTAAGAGAACCGAGAATGTGTATTGCCGTAAAAACGTCCACTAGAGGTGTCGTCTCCGGTCCGATATACGGTGATGTATTATCAAATACTTTATATGCATTTTTCTTTTTATGGCAAGAATGTAAAACTGTATGTAAAAGTGAAAATCGAGAGAGGCCAGGAAATGTTTTTTTTATTTAAAAAATACTCTTAACTCTATGGTATGTGTAAATAATATTAGAACTTGTTAGGGAGTTTTATTTAATGTTATGGAAAAAAAATGTCTTGATTAGTGCAATTTGTGAATTCTACCGATAACGTGCCTATAAGTGTCTGTCTGTCTGTTTAATGAAGATTTTGTAAAGGTGATCATCTTTCTAGATAAATATTAAGAAAGTTGATAAATTCTCCACAATTCAAATATTTAAAGTTATCATATATATTATATATCCCAGAAAGTCAACAAATCAAGTCTCTAATACTAAGCTAGATTTTAAAAAGAATTTAAGTGGGTTTTAAAGACATTTAAATTTTAATTAATTATCCTACCAAAACTTGATATATATACTTAGATTATATACACACGGTAAGGCCATCAATAATGTTTTTTTAGTTTCTTGTAACCGGACAGGCCTATTCAAAAATATTTTTTATCATGAATTTACATTTTTGTTTACTGTATTTTTCTCAGTTGTTTTATTTCACCTTTTCAGTTGTTTTGCATTAATTTTTTGTTTAAGATATTTAAAGGGTAAAAGATATATTAATTTGCCCATATAAATAACCATTTTAAATAAATGTCAAGTCTGGTTACAGGAAACAAGTATTTTTTATGTGGACACTATTTTTTTTTAATTTACCAACCCATAATTTACAGTACCCCATAACTTACAGGATTTTTTATTTATTGTGAAGATTCGTATTATTTATTATTAAACTTTCCATACAACAAAAACAATTTTACATGAATATACATTCCTGCTACAATATACAGAATATAATTCCGTTATTGTTTGAAATCTTACAGTTTAAACATAATTGATGCAACATTAATTAATTCCCCTTGATAAGGAAAATGTGTTTGACCCTATAATTAACTATTTGTCGCTTGTTTGGGATATCAATTTTCCAGATAATTCTTATTTTATCATTCCGTGTGGTTTATTATTTTGTTGAAAATGGAAAAATCAATTTGTACGTTTTTTGAAAAAAATTGCAAATTGAGGAGAACCTTTTTCTCATTTTATTTTCTCATTCCATTTTTTTGTAAGATTATTTATTTTTGACTGTGGAACAGTTATATTTACATTGTCCGCCGACTTAATCAGTCACAGGACCCTAATTATATTATATGTTTTTGTTATTGTTTTTATCATGTGTAAGAATATAATGTGATTTTTGATTAACTTAAAAAATACTTGTCCATGTTCAGGGTTTGACGTTGCCTGTACATTATAATAAAATATTTTTTAACAATGTGAAGTATGTTTGATATATTTTGTTTCACCATCCTCCCCCCATGATTGTACCTCTTTAGTTTGGCTTTATATCAGATCCATTTCTGGTGTAAATTGCCCTGAATTAAGTTAAATTATATATAATCTCAGATCCTGTACACACCCACGAATTCCAAACATTTTATGAAATAATTGAACAGAAAGAAAAAAAAACTATTATTTATTTTTGTTGTTGCAATATAGTGGCTTGTGTTTAATTTGAGAAATTAAATCCTAATCTTTAATAAGTTCAAATAATTGTGTGTTCGGTTTGTTGTTATTAAAAGTCAAACTAATGAAAAGTGATAATGTTACATTCGCTAAATCTACTTATTTTTATCTTTATAAAATAATAGCTAATTTATCTCAACGTTAATGAGAATTTAATTTGTCTTTAACGTTAGTTGAGGGCGAACAATGCGGCTGAATTTGCAGTGTACGTTTTATATGTTGTGTTGTTATCGAGGTTTTCAAAGTTAATGAGGTTTAAACGATATAGAATTGATAAACATAGGACCGTTTTAAGATGTATAAGCTCATGTTTTAGCTCTATATTAAACCGTGAAGTCATTTTCTTGTAACAGCTGTAATGTAAATCCACACAAATTTATTCGTCTCTTAAATGACATATATTTTCTTATGATTTTTTCTCTCTACATTTTAGACATGACTTAATGTGAAGATAATTAACAGCCAATTTGAAAACTAATAAATAAAATATTACAGGTGCAAGGTTTGTAATGTTTTTATAACTTTATTCTTATACATTTCTCATAAAATATGATGGTCTCAATATCTTCAATGGATAAATTTCAGGATATTTAAAAAATAGAAACTGAAATTAACACACTGGAATACTTTAATAGGTATACAACATTCTAAAATATAAAACCATTTCTATATATAGAAAACAATTGTAATTTTTCTTTATCTTAAAAGATAATATCTAGTTTTTTGTTGTTAAATTTTTAAACTTTATTTTTTTATGTGTAGGATATACCATTGTAATCATGTGATTTGTCAGGGGTAATTCATAACTACTGATTAATTAGTACATCATTATATAATACACAATCTGTCAGCACCGTTTAACTTAATTTTACAAACTAGATTTATATGTGTGTATTACAACCGACTATCCATCAGCCCTATTTTTGTATTTCCTTCCTCTCTTCCGTCGACGCGACATATTTACATTGTACCGCATTTTGAAATGTATAATGGTATTTTTGGAATAACATCTTGGAATAAGTATGGGTTAGGATTAGGGTTAGGGTTTAACGTGTTTAACGACACCTTCAACAATATTTCAGTTATATCATACAAAAGTATGGGTGCCATTTGTTGTGGTTTTTTCTAAATACTTTATTATCCACATTTTTGTTTTCTTTTTGTCTAATTTAGAAAGTCCATGCAACTTTTCTGTTGACCTTTTAAAGTTTCCTTTACGTTTAATGTGCAATATAAATTTAATTGTTAAGGACAAAAGTCTAGTCTTAAATACACAGTAAAAATAAGCACTTTACTTTGATGTCAACCATGCCATTCTGCGATGGAGTGGCGGCGGTTTAACTTTGGATAAATTAAATATACCCGAAAAAAGGGGGGATATATAGGTTAAAAGAATCGAACACACCATTGTCACTTTTTAACGAGACTTTATTTTGTAACATATTGCCATGCTGATTTTTACCCACTCATAAATTATTGCACCGCCACGAAATAACTGAAATATTTCTGAAAGTGGCGTTAACCACCATAACCATCACCCATAAATTATTGTAGATCAAATTTTAAGGTTTTTGCTAACTTTCGGTTTTTCGGCCTAATAAATCTCCATGACGAAAATAATAAAACCTTATATTAGAACCTATAAATAGTCTTTAATTATAATAATAAATATGATTGATTGCTGCATCGTAAATAATAATACCAGAAATTTATGATATTAAAAAAATACCTGAAAAGTATCAGTCATTAAATATTGCATCAAAAGTAGACCGAACTAAGCCTTATATTGCAACAGCAAACATACTGTCAGTAGTTTTTTGTATTGAAGTTCCCCAGAAATTAATTTGAAAGACATTACATACGAATGTTGTGAACATTGAAAATATTTCAGAATGGAATCGTCAATAGTTATACAACAAAACAAATAAAACCACAAAAATCCTCACATATTACAATAATCATGTATAATTCAGCAACACAACAAACCAGGATGTTAAAACAAAGGATCTCCGTCATTGCTTCCTCTTATTACAAGACAAATCTTCATTGTTTCCATCTAGGCTCTATGGGTCTTGAGGAGAATGTGTTGCGCCATAAAATCCAAGTTTTAACAGCCATACTGATGTGTTTCAAAATACAACACTTTTAAAACACATTTCAGACACACTTTGAAAAACACATATGAATGTTTCAATGGAAACATTGTGTTTTAACAAAACACTTCATTTGTTCAAGTTAAAACACATGTGATTAATCATAAAACACATGCACAGAATGTGTTATATGTTCAACATTTTAAGTGTTTTAGTTAAAACAAGAATTTTTCATTTAAACATTCATTTGCGGATTTTAAAGTGTGTCTGATAGTGTTTTTAAAATGTTATACTTTGAAATGCATGTTTTTACAGTGCACCTTTGCATATCGTGTTTTGTTTTTATGGTTCTAGGATATGTGTGGTATGGTCATTGTATCTCCATTTTCTTTTCTTTGGCTGTGGATTCGTGTGGATGGTTTCAGAGATGAGATGTGTTGTTTTCTTAAAGGATAGAAATGTTTTTATTCTTAATAGATGCTTTATCGGAAAAAAAACGAACAAACAAACAAAAAATAAAGCCCAAACTAACAAAAGCAAAAACACAAACAAAAGCATGTATAACAGCTTATAAATACTCTGTAAATGTAAGACATTTGACCAAGTTCAAGCACAGCAGGTTTAGGATGTTGTTTTCCATATATTTATAATATATATATATATATATATATATATATAAACCTGATGACCATCTAATTATCAGAATTAAACCATTTCCCCCCATATAGTTATAATATTCCCAAAAATATAGGGATACATACATCTGTTTAAACATGTACAGATACAAAATTAAATGGGAGTTTTATTTATATAGTATCTGGGTATATTATTGCCCGTCTTCGTATTATAAACACCGTGAATATTTAAATCAGGGTTTAGCACTCATGCAATTTGCATTGTCTTCCTGCATCGAAGAACGAAGGACTCGAGGTACTTATTTCGAAGCCAAACTGATGAGAATTCAATGCCCAACTCTTATAGATAATGAAATGTGTCACCGTGCTCATTTCTTTAGAAGAAAAACCTTCATAGTGTTTCATGCGTATTATACTATAATATTGTCCGACCGTCCGTAAACATATGAGATATCATTTGTTTTTTTTCCCAATTGCATCACTTCAAGCTTGTTGTCTATTTGTTTGAAAAAATATTTTAAGTGAGTTTGATTATATGACCACATAAGTTTCCTATTAACCCTTTAAAAATATTTGTTATTAATATGGATGACACAAACAAAATATTCCCTATCCAATTATGGCTTGTCTCGGAGCACAAATGTTAAATTTTGTTTTGCTTATGTAGAAGTGGTAACATATATAATTATAAGAAACGTTATCTCGACGTTGTCCTGCTTCGTTCTCCACGCCACCGTAACATACTTGGTGAAATTTAACCAAGCTTTACCATATTCCTCTCAATAAACCTCAAAATTTGGTTGTCCATCGTCTATTAATTTTCCGTTTAAGCAGAACATTTGTTAGTCATTGTTAGTTGTTTTGTTTGTTAAGAAGAAACTTCTGTTTTAAGCTTCTGATTTTGTCCCTTTGATAACTTCAAACTTTCCTTATGAGTGGGGCAAGCTTGAATTAAAATAAATACCAACATGCGAGAACAAAGGGTAAAAAAACACACAAAAAACAAAACAAAACAAACAAACAAACAAACAAACAAACAAAAACAAAACAGACATACAGACGTTCTATAAAGCCATAGAGTTATTAAATATATACGGGATGTCATTGACAAAATTATAATTATCTGTCATTTTACAGATGTCTACAAACGAAAGGTGAATGCTTTAGAAATATTATCCTTTTCCAATGCATTTCACTATCACACGGTCATTGTCAATGTGAGGTTTTGCTATCACTTTACGTCTGTTGTCTGCTGGGCAATTAGTTTTTAATGTTTTAATCCATATTTAGACAAAACTAGACCGGAGGCCGTCGTGGACGTGATCGTATGGTAGTTGGATTTACAACTACCTAAACAATCAGTGCCTATCACCACTGATGTTGTAAGTTCAAATCTCGATCAGGGCGAGGTGCACAACAGTATGTGATAAAGTTTGTCAGTGACTCGCGACAGGTCGATGGTTTTCTCCGGGTCCTCCACCAATAAAACTGACCATCACGATATAACTGAAATATTGTTGAAAGTGGCGTTAAACACCATCAAACAAACAAAACTAGACTGATCATTGGATATCCCCATTCCAATCTTCTCTGCATTGTCTAATTTTCTTTAAATTGTCCTAACTGTCTTATTTTACACCAGAATTGGTTGACATTTTCATATAAACTGCTTTTTTGGACATCGCAGACTATGAAATTATTTCCAGTGAAAGGTATTAAAATTTGAAGGGTTGTTAAATTCAAATATTCTGTAGGTATGGTCTTAATCCCGCCACTTATTTGTGCCCGTCTCAAGTCAGGACCTAGATTTTCATCGACTTTTGTCGTTTTTATTCCTGTGTTTAGAAGCTTGAGGTTTAAAAAAGTAGATTGGTATCCATTTTTATGGTGTGCTATATTGTTGATTATTAATGTTTACATTTGTAATTTCGATAAATAAGATTACGTAATATGCAGAAAATATAAAACTGATAATAAAACACTTCCTTCTTTGATAGTTAAAGATCTATTTTAAGAGCGGAGTAAGTGTGTTTGAATTATTATGAACTTTAATGTTGTCGATGTAACTGGATCAAATTTAACACCGCCACATTTTTGTATCTGGCCCAAGCCAGAACCTGAACTTCCAACGCCATATGACTGGTCTGTTTCTGTTCAATGGGTTGAAGTATCAGATGGTTGTTAGTTGTGTTGATATTGGCGGAATTGTTGTCCATAACTGTTAAAATTTCTTTTCACAATTATATAAAATTTGAATGGAATGGCCACCTAATATAGAAATGACTAAAAATGTCCAGAAAACAGAAAAGATCGAAAGGTCTGATACTCCAACCGTATATACATGTAATTAAGGGTTGAACATATATAGTCTGGTTAATTACCCCCCCTCCAAAAAAAAACAAACAAACAAACAAACAACCAAACAAACAAACAAACAAACAAAAAAACAAAGAAAACTCAGGCTCAACGGAACATTATATTTAGCATTTCTTATACAGAAATGTTTTTTTCGAAGATGGACATTTTACAAACAAGTGCGAGTGTTCAAATGTACCTTTACTTTTGCAGCGTCACCCATCATATATTTATAAAGCTACTTCAGTCAGAGAATTCCGAACATCAAATTACCATATTAAGGTAAATGAAAGGTCTGACCGTTCTGAATTATACGGGTCTGAACTTTGCTTGACTTTGGTATTTGCTTGCGTTTTTTTTTCTGTTTTTTTATATTTTGTCCTGACAAGTGTGGTAGTTCTTGATGTCTGTGTCGTGTTGGTCACGTCGCAGATAAATATTGTTCGACCACTGTTATAGTCTGACCTAAGGTTGTGACCATTAACATGACATAAAAGTGACATAAACCAGCCATTGTGTTCTCCATTTAACCAGCTTGTCCCTTCATCAAGGTGTCTGTGCCTGCATTCTTGTTCCTTCATATAGATTTTGTATGGAACCAATAGAAACAAGCTTAGAAAAAAAAAGACAAGTATAGTTCAGGTATATCGCGTGACGGCATATTTTGTCCAATAATGAACGGTTAATATTTAAATTAATAAAATTGTCAATTATTTTATTGTCATTATATTGATTTAAACCAAAAAAATATTTGAAATTTAAGAATTGATATTTATATTTATATATTCAATATTTTGTCCCGAAGAAGAGTTTGAAGATACCAAAGGGGTAATCAAAATCCGTATTTCGAAGGACAGACAACACAATGGCCAAAAGAAATATTTTATTAGCTATATAACGAAATATTGTGTAGTATAGCGTAGGAAGGTAATTTGTTTGTCAGGAGAAACTGGTTTGATGGGATGTGTTATATGCAGAATGACACTATATAGCAATGATATATCATTCATCCGTCAACTTTCAACAACTGTGTATTGGCAAGACTGAAGCCATTTAAGGTCATTTATTGGCGGTTTATATGGGTCGACGTTTTACGTACTGCCCCAGGACTTATAACCAATACACACTTTCATTCTCCAATGATTTTAATGATAGAAATATCAGATATTGTTTTATTTCATCATGTCTAAATGTTACCAAATGTCAAATATTCGTTTCGTTATTTACAAATGCCAAAGATTTGTCGATCACAAGAACTTTTCATAAGGTTTTTTCTTGCAAGAAATTTACAAAACCCGTTGTGTCATTAAACCTTCAATTTACAACACACACTTTTATTATCACAGGTAACATATATATTTTAGTTAAAATCTTATGCAAGT
>JYMV01014439.1_pt1 | contig 11156 bp, 6 predicted proteins | sample 338911 | NCBI WGS metagenome assembly JYMV01 (sample SAMN03354496, study PRJNA234377) | hydrothermal vent metagenome | biome: Deep sea; feature: Hydrothermal plumes at the Eastern Lau Spreading Center, Western Pacific Ocean; material: Seawater | place: Tonga | collected 2009 | depth 2000 m m
ATTCCAATCAATAAACCGAAGATCATCACCTGCTGCATATTGCCGGTAGTCAGCAAACTCAACGCTGATTCCACGACGACGGCTTCGACGCTCGCCCTGAATTTTTCCAGAAAAAATCTTTCTCGCGATGATGTCGAGTTTGTCTAGAGAAGACATCAATGATGATCCCAACAGGTCATCAACTCTTGCAGGTCGATCGTGTGTTGTGTCGCCAAAACTAGCCATGGTCAACCCCCACCATCACACGTGGGACGTGTTGCAATAAGCGTTCAATGATCGAGGACGATGAGCGACCATCTGTTTCCGCTTCAAACGTTCTGACAATTCGATGTTGCAATGCAGGAATTGCAACTGCTGCAATGTCATGCCTTGAAACTGCAAATCGACCATCGACAACTGCTGCGACTTTTGCACTTGAAACAATTGCCTGTGCCCCGCGAGGGCTTACACCAACAACGATCTCGTCTTTCAACCAATCAGGGGCATGTGACGAACCTAGGTGCGTTGCAAGCACAATTCGAGTCACATAGTCTTGAACATGGGGTGCAATCATGACTCCCCGTATTAATTCTTGAGAACGCAAGATGAAATCTGCTTCAACGATGACATCTGCTTCAACGCCATGTTCTTTGGTAGTCCGATCGAGAATTTCTCCCAATTCGGATCGAGATGAATATCCAACATCAATCTTGAACATAAACCGATCTAACTGGGCTTCGGGCAGTGGGTATGTTCCTTCTTGTTCAATTGGATTTTGGGTTGCGAGCACAAAGAACGGTACAGGCAAGGAGTGGGTTGTGCCATCGATTGATACAGATCGCTCTTGCATCGATTCCAATAACGCAGATTGGCATTTTGGCGTAGCCCTGTTGATTTCATCCGCGAGCAACAATTGATTGAACACCGGCCCTTTCCGAAAGTTGAAACGTCGTTGGTTTGAATATGGATCTTCGTCCACGACTGTTGTCCCTACGATGTCGGCAGGCATTAAATCGGCAGTGCATTGGATTCTGCCAGACGAAAGATCGAGCACATCGCCAAGCGTGCGAACAAGGAGCGTTTTGCCAAGACCTGGCGGGCCTTCAAGGAGCACATGTCCATCTGCAAGAATCGATGCGAGTACCAAGTCAACAACTCTTTGTTGACCCACGATCACTTTCGAAACTTCAGATCGCATCTTTGCAAATCCCGCTCGGATGATGGTGCATGCTGTTCGCACATCCTCAGCAGTTGAAATCCGTTTAGGCAAGTGCGAGGCAGTCAAGGTCATTCTGAGTCTCCTTGATCACCACGGTCACGTTTCTTCTTCAGTAAGCGACCAAGATTGTCATCACGGTCTTCTTCTGCTTTCTTCTCTTCCACTGCGGACTCTTCTTTGGTTGATTGTTTCTTGTTGGGTTTTTTGGATCGGATCTCTTGTGGTTCGATTGTCTGTTTGTCCTGGGTAGATGCTGCGTGAATTTTTCTCAAAGCATCAACTGATCCCGTTGTGACTTGACCAACTGGTGCAAACATCGATTGCATTTGTTTTTTGTCGATCCACAGCCTTCTGATCGCAACATCAAGAAGCAATAACCCAAGTGCAATCATCGCCAACAAATCCCACACAGATTGGGGAGACTGTGGAACTGTTAAACCAGTACCGTCAAATAAATTGATCAATTCCATATCATCAAATGAAAGCACCCGACCACCAGTCGATGAGGCTAGTTCGACCAACAGTGATGTGTTGTGCATCGTTGTTGCATACTCCCGTGCATAAGGAACTGCGATCGCAGTTGGGATGCTGCGGGTCGATTCGCCACTTGAATCTTGGAAGGCGATGTTCACGAGCCATGCACCGGTTTCAACTGCTTCAAATTCCGCGTGATACCGACCCGGACCAGTTTGTTGGAGTGTGATGGGTTTTGAATCACCATTTGGATCGATCAGGACAGCTTTTGATTGCATGAAATTCATAAAATTTGCTTCGGCGTCAACTACTTCAAGGTCTACGATTCCACGGCCGCCCTCGACCCTTGAAGTGATCATCATGTTCGGCGGTGTCGTGCCCCGCATCGACCACCGAACAGTTCCCTCCAAGAACTCCGGAAATCCCGACCAATTTGGCCACTGCGTCGTCCATCGTTCTCCTAGATCACTTGTGAATGCAATTGATTTGCCAAGACCATAATGCCACCAAGCAAGGAGTGGGTCTTCGCCATCACTCACAGGAATATGCCAAGGCACTTTTGAAAACCCACCTTTTCTTCCAGTCACGACATACCCGTGAATCGGTGGCAATTCAGAAATATCTCGAACGGGGCCCGTAACACTTTGGTGCATTGCTACATCCCACGTACCACCTTCTTGCAACAGCGATCTTGAATTCAACTGCGCTTCTTTGATGAAAATGCTCGGCAATTTTTGGGGATCATTCACCTTGTAGAACCGCCCACCAGTTGCGGTTGCGATTCCTTGCATTTTTTGTTGGTCCCTCGCTGATCCATGTCCACCAACCATCACAGTTGAAACTGTTACTTCAGCATCAAGGTATGCCTGAAGGAGTTCTTGAGAAGGACCGATGGGGTCTCCATCAGTAATAATGATGACGTGTTTCTGTGAAGCGTCCAAAGGAACCAACCCTTCAAGTGCCAAACCCATAGGTGATCCAAAGTCCTGCATGTCCCCAAACACCAATCGATTGATCGCGTCATGGGCAGCAACTTTGTTGCCTGCTAAATGCATTGGGATCGTCCAACCTGAATTGTTCCGAGTCCTCGAACCACCATTCCAGTCGTATTCAATAATGCCTACGTAATCCAATTCACTCAATGAATCGACTGCCGCACTTGCCATTTTCTGACCCCAATAATTTCCTTGAGGCATTTCACACGAGTGCATGATGAGGGCAAGCGCGCCTCGGGGCAGTTGTCTCGATTGAGGTGGCTCGCACTTGATCGGCATCGCCTGTTCCAACAATGATCCGATCCAGCCACCTGCACCGAATGAGTCTGGGCCTCCTGTCATGAATAGACCGCCACTCAAATCATGTACAAATGCGTGCAAATGGCGTTCTTGGAGGTCATCGAGTGCCCACCTTGGGATATCTGCAAGGATGACAGCATCGTATTTGGAGAAACCTATGCTGTCTCGAGGAACTGCTTGAGGAGCAACTGATTCCACATTCATGCCAGAAGACACAAGGATGTCAAGCAAGTGATTCGTCCCCGATGGGTTACGCGTCACGAGAAGAATTGTTCCGCTCTGCGTAACAAACGAAACGCCGATTCCAGTGTTGTTCGCAGCAATAGTGTCCGAGCCAACCGCAGGAGCCCACGTTGATTCGAACTTTTGTGGACCCCCGGTTGTAATTGGCACATCGAACATGACAGCATTGACTCCACCTTTCAGCAACAAGCCGAGTCCGTTTCCTTTTACCTTCGGAGACAAATCAATTTCTACCCCGTTGAGAAGAAGATGCAACGTTCCGCTTGCTTCCCCCACACTGCGCAAGATGACTCGAACTGGAATGGACTGCCCTTGTCTCGTCTGCGATGGCACGACCACCTTATCCAACAACACTTCACTTTCATGGTGGTATTGAATCGGTAACACATCGATTGGTACGCCGTTTGCTTTTGCCAAGTTTGCAATCGACTTCACGGCGCCATCCGTTTCGTTGCCATCAGAGACAAGAAGAATTCTTGATGCCGTATCACGTGGCAAGAGCGCCATCGCCAACTGAATTCCCTTTGATAGATTCGTTGCGTTGCCTTCAGGATCATTGGGGGCAGGCTCAAAAATTGTCAACTCGTCGGGCATCGAACCAATCACCGCTTCTCTACCCACACTGATAACTGCAAGACGGTCATCACTGCCACGACGATTTGGCGAAGTCCATTCTTGAAGTGCTGTTACGGTTTGTTGTTGAAGTTGTCTTGGAATCGATTGACTGCGATCAAGCACAGTGATCAGTGATACACCCTCACCCGTCTTGTTCCACACTGGTCTTGCGATTGCAACTGCAAGCATGAGGATAATGATGCATCTCGCAATCGTCGATGCGATTGCCCTACCTTTTGCACCTTGTCTCGTCAGCCCACCCCATGCAAACAGAATCACTGGAAAGACAAGCACCGTCAAAATAAGCCATCCGGGTCGATCAAATTGGACTGGGAGCATCATTGCAATGTCATCATATCGGGCAGCAGTTGAAGTCGGTTGTTGCCGGTATCAGCAACAATGATTCCCAAAGGCGTTTTGGCAACGCCCCAAGGGGTTTTGAATTGACCAGCATGATCACCAGCACTGCCCACAGCGTTCATATACGTTCCGTTGACTGAAAACTGCTGCAATCGATTGTTGCCGTATTCACAAACCAGAAACGAATCTCGTGACACAAAAGTGATTCCATAGGGGTACAACAATTGACCTTCATCTCGCCCTGCACGTGCAATGAGTCGCAAGACCTTGCCAGCCGCATCACAAACAACAATTCGGTGATTGCCCGCGTCAGCAATCATCAGATTGCCAGTTTGAGGATCAACCGCGATCGATTGAGGTCGCATGAACCCATTTGGATCTTCTCCATGATGACCAAACGATCGCATGAATTGTCCCTGTCGATCAAACACACTGATTCTGTCGTTGCCACCATATTCCGAGACGTAGACCTCGCCATTGTGACCAAATGCGATGTCTGTTGGATATAAGAATTCACCATTGCCAGTTCCATAGGAACCGAACCGTAACAATTCATTACCCGATAGGTCGTAGACGAGTACTCGGTGGCCATGTGTCTCTGCAACCCAAATTAAACCAAGAGGATCAAGCGAAACACCCGTTGGATATCCCATTCCCGACAATGGAAGATCCCACGTAGTCAGATGATCTCCTGTTGAAGTGAACAACTGAAGTCTCCCCGACTTATCGATCACCACAATCACGTGTTCATTGGCATCAATTGCTCGGGGCGTCATAAATCTGCCATCAACGAGACCTGCTCCACCAATGATCCTTGCATCTGTGTTGTTTGGTTCCTCTTGTTGGGTGTTGCATCCAATCACCAAGAAAAGGAGCATAAAACTGCAGAGGAACTTTCTGTGTGTGCTGTACACAATCATTCCACCAATTGCAGCCATCCCAACAATCAGACAAAGCGCCGATGTCACTATTTCGGGGCGCTGATAGTGCATCGCATTGAGTAGTGAAACCGCAATCGGTTGAAAGGTCGACGGTGGTGAAAGTTGTGAAGTGAGTGCGACTTCACCAATTGACATTGCGATTGAAACCCCCGCCACCACAATCGCTGCGGAGATAATTCGAGGGGTAGCTGCAACGAATAGAAGACGCAGTGACATGACACCATCGACAGTGCATAACGTTTGCACATCCTTGCTCGATGCAACCCACCTTCCTGCGAGGGATCCAACGAATCCAATGTGTGTTAGATGAGCAAGAACCAAGATAGGGGTCGTGCGATACACAACATCGAGTCCCTCGTTGTGCCAAGCGTTTGTCAACAACGCCGAAAGAAGACCTGCAGGCAAGAAAGCGACAAGTATCCAACCAAAATCCAATAGCCGTGCAACGGTGCGGATTCGCTTTGATGGAGAAAGATGCATCCCTGTCGATGTGATCAGAATTGCAATGCAACTCAGTGCGACAGCAATACCAATAGAACCACTTAATGTCATATCCCCTGCGTAGAACTTCCACAATTGCACTCCACCGCCACGCAGCGAACCAATTGCACTGATCATCAATGGTCCACCGCTAAGAAGGAGCCATACGAAGAGTATTCCAGCGCAGGAGCGATGGTGGGTTTCGGTTCCCCTTGTACGAGTTGGTCGAAGACGCAATACGATCATCGATGCTATCAGGGCGATTGCGAATCCAACAATAGGCAGTGATGGAACCTGCATAAGCGAAGTGCCAGTCGCAACGGTTGCTCTAAGTTCATTACCAATAGTTGAAATTTGTGCAAGATCAAAGCAGGTTGTATTTGCTGCAGTCAACGCTGACACCAAGAGAACTGATGAGAGCATTGCTCCAAAATCTACGACAATCCGCTGCTTCATTCTAAATAGCATTGGAACGCCATCGAGGCGATGCAAGATGTTCAGTTCTGTATTGCTCTTAGTGGTCATCATTGCAATCAGTGCGGGAATCGGCCATGACCATCCCACAAGTGCAAACACAAGACAACACCCAGTCGCGACACTGAGCATCTCGTGTTCAACAAAATACCCATGCAACCATGTACCAGATGGCCAGACTTGCCACCACGCGTAAAACACTGCATATGCCGGGACTGCAAGAGACATCAAGAGCATCGCGATGATTCCCAGCCGAATACTTTTTTGTACCGATGCAAGACGAACCCCAAGTGTCCATCCGATTGTTGTTGAGAGTAAGCCAACAAACAAAGACCATGCGATGGTTCGCAAAATAATATCACCACTATTCATTGGCACGACAGATCCCGTTGAGGATTGATCTGCTCCACCGAAGAACATCATTGCAAACGGAAACACAATAACGATCATCGCGATCAACACTCCAACAATACAAGGGAGCGCATTGCTAATTCTCTGCACGACTCAACCTATCCATAACAATTGGGATGATTTCTGTGTGATCGGAAGCCGCTTCATAAAAATCTGCTTCAAGTGGATCGTGAACTTGCAGTTCTGGAAACTGGCTCGCAACACTCGGTTGGAGTGGAATGTTGTGTGATGTCGAACGAGCCAGCAACACTGCAACCTCGTCACTCAGCATAAAATCGACAAATGCAGCGGCTAACCTTGGATGATCACACCCTTGGATAATCCCAACGGTGTTCGGGATAAGCAATGTCCCGCCACCAGCACCATCGTGGTGCCTTGGGAAGTGCATCGCTACCGAAGCACCTCGGGCAATTGCAGCGTGGACGTCATCTGTATCTGTCATCGCTAGGGTGGCGGTGCCATCAATGACTGCTTGAAGGGTTGCAGCATTTCCACCCAAAAACCGTTCTCCCCGCAAAGAATCAACAAATTCCGAGAATTGATCATCAAACGATGCCATCACTGCAAGGTGTGTCCCCGTTGTGCCAAACCGTGGATCAGCCATAGCTGCCTCGCCATACGACCACCAATATTCTGGCAAAGTAGATTCTTGCACACGCGTTGGATCGTATGCAATCACTCGAGCACGAGGAGAAAATCCAAACCATCGATTCGATGCATCACGATGTTGAACTGGCCAACTGTCGGCAACTGAAGAGTGGTGTGCAGCAAGCAAGTTTTCATTTGCAAGTTGAATCATCCCGAGAATCTCCGAAGACCAAAACACATCTGCAATGGGAATGTCTTTTTCGAGGCGAAGCCGATTCACCAATGCTGTTGTTTTTGATGCTTCGGTGTCCCCCACCCAGAGTACCTTTATCTCGGTTTTCTTTGTGAAAGCAGCAAAGACCTCCCTCGCCACATGTTCATCTGCAGAAACATAGATTGTTACTTGGGGCGCATCATCAACTTGTCCAGTGCACGTGACGAGAAATAGAATCGCCAGTGCACTAATCGTCGCTTTGATCAGCATCATGACGAGATGTTTCCGTCAGTTCTTCAAGTTGCCCAAAGTAATGCCGAAGCAAATCGTGATACTTACGAGGCACTTCTTCATCTGCAATTGCTTGTTCTATGTCTCGTTGTTCGGTTAGGACTGTTTCGCGTATGGCTGCTGTTGATTCACTTGAGGTCAATAGACCGCCCTCAAATAACTGCCGAGCAATGATTGTTCCCTCAACAGTATTCACAGGTGACCGTTGGGCAATACTCGTTGTGTCTGTTTTTTCGATGGGATTCGATCCGCCATTGCCTTGACCCACCCCACCTGTGGTTCCCTCGCCTGGGCACATCCCCATTGCAGCGTTTTGGCATGCCATCTTTGCGATTTCAGCATCAGTCATAAACAACTGCATCGCTTCCATTTTCTCGAGTTCACTTGCCTTGGCACATTTCTTACACCCCTCTGCCATCTTTTCGCACATCTTGCTTGCATTTTGTTGTGCTTCAAGCAACTCAAGGAGTTTCTTCTTTTGTTCTTCGTTCAACTCCGATGCGTTCTCTATTGCTTTCTTTGCCGCCTCTGGGTTGCTCGCAAGTGCACTATTCAATCCTGCAGCAGAGAGTGCTGAGGAAAGGGATTCGTTGGCTGATGCTAGTTTTTCAAGTTGCTTTGCTAATGCTTCGAGGGCTTTAGCAAGTTCTTCGCGTTCTTCCTCTGACAACTCAGAAGATTCCATTCGTTCTTGAAGGGCTTCAAGTTCTTTCTTTGCTTGATCAAAATCGCCATTCTTCATTGCTGCAATCAATGGAAGTGTTTGGGCTTCTCGAGGTAATGCAAGGGATTGAAGTCGTTTTGAGACTTCTTCAAAAGTCAGGGCGTTTTCATCTTGCATCAATTCGTCGAGTTTCTTTTGCAGATCAGTCATTTTTCGCAACGCCTCGCGCCGTAGCGTTTCTGGATCTTGACCTTCAATGGAAGTGACTGAGGCAAGTTCCTCGAGCTCTTCTTGCAGCAATTCGCTTATCGAATCTTCGTTCTTTAATTGTTCAAGAACAGAATCTACAGATGCTTCGATGTTTTCGATCGTTGGCAAGATGGAGGCTTGTTGCATATCTGCCCCACGATCACTCCACAAACCCCATTGGGGAAGCCACGTCATGATCAAAGTCGAAAGTGCAATCGCAACGATCCAACTGGATTCCCGAGGGAGTTCAACTGGAAAGTGACGGGGTAATGATGCGTAGACATCTTCTTTCTCAACAACCTGCATTGCATCTTCGATCAGGGCATCACAGAATGGGTTGTCCTCCTGATCACACGCAATGGCTGATGAGATCCGATCTCGCAATTGCATCTTGTGATCAACTTCTGCCGCTGCTTCAATGTTGGACACTGGTTGCTGACTCCATTGACCAATCACCGCCAATACACCAACAATCCCCAAAGCAATCCAGATTAGATTCCATGGCAAAAAAGATACTTCCCCAGAACGATCAACCACAGTCAAGATGAATGCGATGCCAGCGAGACATATCAACCACCGTACCGTGTGATGAAGTGTTGCACCAATTCGCATTCTCAATTTGGCGCGATTTGCAATGTTATGCAACTTGTCCATAGGAAACACCTGACAAAACTAATTGTACGCTAGGAAACAAGGATTTGAATCAAAAATCGTGTATCAACTCAATAAGGCGTGCTTTTACCTCTTCAAGTGAGGAAAATACTCGTGCCCCAGCAGCTGAAACATGACCACCACCACCGAAATTTCCAGCAAGTTGGTTTACGTCAATCTTGTCACCTAGATCACCAGTCAAACTTGGCTTCGATCGGAAACTCATCTTTGTAACAGTTGGATCAGAATCAGTGAGCAGTACGGAAGCCTGAACGGATTCTAATGTCATCGGTGTATTGACAAGCCCAACGATGTCGGTGGAGTTTCCACCGGTTTCTTTAAAGTCGGTGCTCCTCAAAGACATGATCGCAACGGGGCCGACGTACTCAATGCTTGCGAGCATCCGCTGTAGTAACGCCATTCGTTCTGGTCTGGCTGTCTCTTCCAACACTCGATATGTCTTATATCGATCGAAGCCATGCTCAAGCAGGCGCGAGGCATCAGCAAAACAGCGGGCATCCGCATTGGAGAATCTAAACCATCCTGTATCCGTACCAAGACCGATGAACAACGCTTCTGCCAGAGAACCACTGCCGATGCTGAGATCGATCCCCATTTCATCAAAAAGCACCATGACGAGTTGGGTACACGCTGCAGCCGTAATATCAACAATTCTGTCTCCTGCAACATCATCACCATTTGCGTGGTGGTCTAATCCAATGATGCGATCTTGATGTTGCTTCAGCCACGGTTCAATTGCCTCCAACTGTGTCCACGCGCCAGTATCTACAACGATCACTAGATCAGGATCTCCGTCCGGTAGACCATCGTCTTCAAGGATTCTGATTGGAGCATCCCCTGCAGCCAATTTCAAACCATGCTCTAGTGGACCGATGATAAGAATTTCAACTTCCTTGCCGATGCTTTGTAAACCCCAGTACAAACCAATGACTGATCCCAAGGCATCACCATCTGGTTTGCGGTGGGTAGTCACAACAATCGAATTCGCTTCTATGATCCGTTTCGCGAACGAAGCGTAGGTGGTCGTCGATTCGTATGTGTTTGCCTGAGGTGTCATGTTGAACTTTCAATCAGTTGGGTGATGTGCGCTACGTCTTGTTCAATCGCGTGGATCAGTTCTTCTTTAGAATCAAACCGCAATTGATCTCGAATCCAATGCGAGATAGTAACTGTCAATGGCCAGTCATAGTGGTCTACCGCTCCGTCATATCCAATTATATGAACCTCGCACACACGATCATGTTCGCCGAACGTTGGTTTTGTACCAATGGATATTGCAGCAGGATGGCTCTCGTCCAAATTGATGCTGACTTGGCCTGCGTAAATACCATCGCGTGGGAGCATGGTTTCGATGTTGTGTATATTCGCTGTCGGGTAGCCCAAGACTCGTCCTTGTCGATCTCCAGTAGCTACAACCCCGCTCACGGTTACATCGCGACCAAGCATGATTGCCGCATCCTCTACCCTTCCTGCATGCAACAACCAACGAGTCATTGAGCTACTCGCCCTGACGATCGAGTGGTCCTTCAGGGCAACTTCAACCCCCTCTACGACGACCGACTGGAATCCATATTCCTGTCCGAGTTCCTCTAGGGTTTCACAGGTGCCAGCGCGGTTCTTGCCAAATCGGAATCCTTCGCCCTCCACGATGTAATCAAATGGTGATTGCTCAACGATCTCTGCGATGAACGTTTTTGGCGATTTAGATAACAACGCCTTGGTTGGAACGATTTGCTTGACTTCGTCCGCCCCTGCTTCAAGGAGCAGCGAGGTTCGATCAGGAAATGTCGTCAATCTGTCGATCTGTTGCTCCGGTTGGAGCACTGACACTGGTGCGGGGTCGAAACTCCACATTTCAACATGCCCATCAGTACCTACTGCTTGGCGGGCGGCTTCCACCAGAGCGATGTGCCCAAGGTGTACTGCATCAAAATTTCCTATTGAGATCGCGATCTTCACAATGGTTCTTCCCGTATAACACAACACG
>JYMV01034248.1_pt1 | contig 11155 bp, 7 predicted proteins | sample 338911 | NCBI WGS metagenome assembly JYMV01 (sample SAMN03354496, study PRJNA234377) | hydrothermal vent metagenome | biome: Deep sea; feature: Hydrothermal plumes at the Eastern Lau Spreading Center, Western Pacific Ocean; material: Seawater | place: Tonga | collected 2009 | depth 2000 m m
GGGCAGCTGCTTCACAATATCCAGCTTGGGAGGAATTGGGGGCACTGCGTTTACGCCTATTGTGAATGCTCCTGATGTCGGGATTCTCGGTGTTTCACGATCAAAGGCAACACCGGTTTACGAGGGAGACAAACTCGTTCCAAGGCTGATGTTACCGTTATCACTATCATATGATCATCGCGTAATTGATGGTGCAGCAGCGGCAAGATTTATTGTTGATCTCTCTGCAAGGTTGGGGGATGTAAAGGGTTTGACGAAGTAATATGGCCAGGGAAGCGAAAAATACGGAAGTCGTTGTTCTGGGTGCAGGACCGGGAGGATATTCTGCCGCATTTCGTGCAGCGGACCTTGGAAAGCAGGTTATTCTTGTAGAGCGTTATGAGTCACTCGGAGGGGTTTGCCTCAATGTAGGATGTATTCCTTCTAAAGCATTGCTGCATACGGCAAAAGTGATTGAAGATGCAAAGGACATGTCTGAATGCGGTGTCACGTTTGGAGATCCCAAGATCGAGGTTCAGAAAATTCTTGCGTGGAAGCAGGGTATTGTAGACAAACTAACAGGTGGGCTGACAGCATTGGCAAAGAGAAGAAACGTTGAGGTGGTACAAGGTGAAGGAAAATTTGTTTCCAGGAATGAACTTTCGGTTAAGTCCACTAACGGGGATATTACCATAACATTTGAGCAGGCTATTATCGCTGCCGGCTCAAGGCCCGCTAAACTACCATTCATTCCAGATGACCCTAGGGTGATGGATTCTACTGATGCGCTGCTTTTGGAAGACGTCAATTGTAAGATGCTTGTGTTAGGGGGAGGCATCATCGGCCTGGAGATGGCGACAGTATACCACAGTTTGGGCGCGAGCATTGATGTAGTGGAATTCATGGAGCAGCTGATTCCAGGTGTTGATAAGGATATAGTCAAAGTACTTCACAAGCATATAGAGTCGCGCTACAACAACATTATGCTCAGCACCAGGGTAATCGGGGTAGAAGCGAAAAAAGAAGGCCTATTGGTCACATTCGAAGGAGAAAATGCACCTGCTGAGCCAGAGTTGTATGACAGGATACTAGTTGCGGTTGGAAGAATACCAAACGGCAATTTGCTAGATGCCGGCAAAGCGGGAGTGGAGGTGGATGAAAAGGGGTATATCGCCGTTGATAATCAGCAAAAAACCAATGTGGAGAACATCTACGCCATCGGAGATATTGTTGGACAACCCATGTTAGCGCATAAAGCAATGCCTGAAGGGCGGTTAGCAGCGGAAGTTATATCTGGTAAGCGACATTATTTTGACGCAAAGTGCATTCCATCTGTTTCCTACACCGATCCAGAGGTAGCATGGGTTGGGGTTACAGAGGTGGAGGCAAAAGAAAAGGGACTTGATTACGGTCGGGGAGCGTTCCCATGGGCCGCAAGTGGAAGGGCGCTAGGTATGGCAAGGACCGAAGGGATGACAAAGTTGCTTTTTGATAATGCTGATAACAAACTTATTGGCGCTGCCATTGTAGGCGTTAATGCGGGAGAATTGATCGGGGAAATGGCTTTGGCGATTGAAATGGGTTGTGATGCTGAAGATATCGCTCTTACTATTCACGCACACCCTACGCTTTCTGAGACAACTATGCTCTCGTCGGAAGCATTTGAAGGGACAATCACTGATCTTTATCTACCTAAGAGGAAAAAGCAATAAAACGCTTTGGTCGAAGCTACCGGCCAAAAAGCGAAATCCTATCTTACATACGCTTTTTATTTGCTAAATTTGTAGGTTGTACTTATAGAAGATAATTAAGGGCATGGCCAAAGTAGAAAAAACCAAAGAGGTACTAGACAAAGTCGTCATCCGTTTTGCCGGTGACTCCGGTGATGGCATGCAGCTTACGGGCTCTCAGTTTACGTTTACTTCGGCCCTATCGGGGAATGATCTCGCGACTTTCCCGGATTTTCCGGCAGAAATACGGGCCCCAGTAGGGACAGTAGAGGGGGTTTCGGGGTTCCAGGTGCAAATTGGAAAGGTACATATCCACACACCAGGTGATGAATCCGACGTATTCGTCGCCATGAATCCTGCAGCACTTAAATCCAATCTGAAATGGGTTAAAAAAGGAGGTACCCTGGTGGTGGACACGGATAGTTTTACTAAAAAGGATATTGAAAAGGCAGGATACGAAGAAAACCCGTTGGAAAATGATTCTCTTCAAGAGTACAACCTGGTACAGTCTCCAATCTCTACCTTGGTAAAAACTGCAGTGGAGGGGATGGATCTCGACATGAAGAGCACTTTGAGGTGCAGAAATATGTTCGCCCTCGGAATGATGTACTGGTTGTTTGACAGAGACGTGAATCAAACGGTTAAGTTTCTTGAGAAAAAGTTCAAGAATAAGCCTGCAATTGTTGAGGCGAATATAAAAGCGCTTCACGCCGGTTTCTTTTACGCGGAAACCGTAGAGGCATTACCCTCAACATACACAATTCCACCAGCTGTAATTGAAAGCGGAAATTATCGCCATATATCTGGAAATCAGGCGACAGCCTGGGGGTTTCTGGCAGCATCTCAAAAGTTGGGCAGAGACTTGTTTTATGGGTCTTACCCAATAACGCCTGCTTCCGATATATTGCATGAACTTTCGAAGTTCAAGCAAATGGGGGTAATAACCATGCAGGCTGAAGATGAAATTGCAGCTGTGTGTGCTACGATTGGAGCAGCGTATGCCGGAAATCTGGGCGTAACTGCGTCGTCAGGGCCCGGTATAGCATTGAAGGGGGAGGCAATAGGACTCGCAGTAATGACAGAATTGCCGGTGGTGATCATTGATGTGCAACGTGCGGGCCCTTCTACTGGAATGCCAACTAAAACGGAACAAGCTGATTTGATGCAGGCACTTTATGGTCGAAATAGTGATAGCCCTTGCATTGTGTTGGCAGCAAGTACGCCCTCGAATTGTTTTAATTATGCGTTTGAAGCGGCTCGCTTAGCAGTTGAGCACATGACGCCGGTGATATTGTTGTCTGATGGATATTTGGGAAATGGCTCTGAGCCATGGAAGTATCCAAAGATGGCGGATCTGCCAGAGATCAAAGCGCCTGGAACCAAATCGAAGGGGGAGGACTTTTTACCCTATGCAAGGGATGATGAGAAAATGAACAGGGCCTGGGTCGTTCCAGGTACCAAAGGCTACGAGCACAGGATTGGCGGCATTGAGAAGGAAGAGCTCACAGGCAAGATCTCCTATGATCCGGAAAACCATGAGATAATGGTGAAGGTGCGAGCTGAAAAGGTCGCGCGGGTGGCAAACTATATTCCTGAGCAGGAAGTAGTGGGAGAAGACAAAGGTGAAGTCTTGCTAGTCGGTTGGGGAAGTACTCGCGGATCCTTGTTTACTGTCTGCAAGGATTTGCAGGATGAAGGTAAGAGTGTCAGCATGGCTCATTTTAATTATCTCAACCCGCTTCCCAAAAACACAGCGGAAATATTATCTAACTTCAAGAAGATCGTAGTATTCGAGTTGAATGATGGGCAGTTTGCCAATTACCTGAGGGGTGTGTATCCTGAATTTAAGTATGAAAAATACAATAAGGTTCAGGGGATGCCACTGACGGTAGCGGAGATAAAGGAAGAAGTCTCAAAGTACTGTTAATGAAGTTGTTGTCTGCTATATTAGTTGTATTGACCAGCTTTAGCGCATTTGCCGGAGGCGGCGCTACCGGTAAAGAGGATGTCCTTTTTTCGCTTGCGATCGTGGCATTTTTGACGTTGCTTTTGGGATTGGTGTACCTCTCAGATTTTGTCAATAAGATCAGAAAGGACAAAGACTATAGAGAGCACCTGAGAACCCATACCATTCATTTAATCAACACAGTGAGAATAATATTTCAAAAGGAGAAGCAAGATGAAAATGAAAAGAGAATTGACCTTGCAGTCTCGCTGGACTTTAATAATTAAATTAATATGGCAGACCACTTAGTAGAACCAAAAGACGGGGATGGTCCTTTAACAAAGAAAGACTTTGCCAGCGATCAGCTGGTAAGATGGTGTCCGGGGTGTGGGGATTATGCGATTCTCTCAGCTGTTCAGAAGGCCATGCCGGAATTGGGGTATGCCAGGGAAGATATTGTGTTTGTCTCTGGTATTGGATGTGCCGCCCGCTTTCCGTATTATATGAACACCTTTGGGTTTCATACAATTCACGGCCGAGGGCCTGCTTTTGCTACAGGGATAAAGCTCTCCAATCCAGATCTTTGTGTCTGGGAAGTACAAGGTGATGGTGACACGTTGGCGATTGGTGGAAACCATTTCATTCACGCCATTCGAAGAAATATTGACATCAACATCATGGTGTTCAACAATGAGATTTATGGCCTTACGAAAGGTCAGTATTCGCCAACTTCTCGCAAAGGAACAAAATCTGGTTCTACACCAATGGGTTCCCTGGAAAGGCCCTTTTCTTTAGGTGAGCTTGCGCTGGGAGCGCAAGGGACGTTTTATGCACGTACACTGGATACAAATCCCAAGTTGATGACTCAGATTGTGGCAGAATCGGCTAAGCACAAGGGCACCTCACTCATCGAAATTTTACAAAACTGTCTCATCTACAATGATAAGATTCACTTTGATATCACTGATAAGGCCAATGCAGATGAAACACAGTTACACCTGGTACACGGTGAGCCCATGATTTTTGGCAAGGAAAAGAACAAGGGAATTATCCTCAAGGGACTGGAGTTGAAAGTTGCTATTATTGGAGAGAAGGGAGTTTCAGAAGACGATATCCTGGTCCATGATGCACATGAAGAGAGCAATACGATGCACTTGATGCTCATAAAAATGAAAGGCCCGGAATTCCCGACGGCAATGGGCATAATACGAGCGGTAGCAACGTCAACGTATAATGATGAGATAGCTGAGCAAGGTGAGGAGGCGAAAAAAGCAGCTACGATAAACACCATGGATGAATTACTTGCCAGTGGTAATACCTGGCACGTAGAGGAATAGAAAACCCTCAGCTCTGCAAGAGTGTATTTCCCTGATTCCATTAATCATTATTCTGCCCTATGTACGAGATTATAGGATATGCGGGTGCTATTTTGGTGGGAGTCTTGGTGGTACTTGTCGGTGCAGGGGGGTCAATACTCACCGTTCCTGTACTGGTGTATTTGTTCCACATCTCCCCGGTTATAGCAACCGGCTATGCGCTGCTCATAGTCGGAATTACCTCAATCATCTCTACGCTATCCTATATCCGCCGCAAGATGGTTAACTATCGCATTGCTATCATCTTCGGAATACCGTCGGTGGCGGCTGTTTATCTCACGCGCAGGTATATGTTGCCAGCTATCCCTGAAGAGTTGTTCACATATGGAGAGTCACTACTAAGCAAGGATGTTTTCTTAATGCTGCTTATGGGCGCATTGCTCTTTGTTTCGGCTACCTCGATGGTAATGGTCAAGAGAAAATATGATGCGGAGCCGGAGCTAAACCTGAACACGTTTTACTACACTAGAATGATCTTGATTGAAGGTTTGATCATCGGAGTCTTAACAGGGTTGGTTGGTACAGGTGGAGGGTTCATGATCATTCCGGCTCTTGTTATTTTGTGTAATCTGCCGATCAAGACAGCAATTGGTACTGCACTGCTCATCGCATCCGCAAAATCGGGAATAGGATTCCTTGGCGAGATCTCAATAAATGCCGATATCGATTATGAGTTGATCTTCAAATTCACTGGATTTTCCCTGGTAGGCATAGCAATCGGGACGTATTTTTCCGATAAGGTTTCGGGGTACAAGCTGAGAAATTATTTTGGATACTTCCTGTACGTGGTAGGAGCGACCATTCTGATCAATGAGCTGCTATCGCTTTAAGACTTGTAGAACAACTCCTCCTGCGGCTTCAGCGGGCGATTGAACCACAAGGGCCTTCTCAAATTATCTGGCCCCGGTGCCGGGCGTGTCATCGCCAGCCATTTCTTATAAACTTCAAATGACAAGGTGGTGTCTACATAAACGTCACCATAACTATCTTCCTTCCTGGCTTTTTCAACTTTTACCTTTTGGTGCCAGCAGTGCATTCCACTAATTGGATCAGGCTGGGGCGCAAATGTGATGTTTTGATGTACTCCGCCATCTTTCCAGAATATATGTTGGGAATCTGGATCGCGACTCTTATATCTTTCAATTTGTTTCTTAGTCCGCATCATGTACTTGCCGCCCTCCGATTTTTTAATATCCACGGTATTCATGGCCCACCTGTTGGCTAATGGATCGTGATCCTGTCTCCATCTTCCGATGTGATGAGAACAAGCGATAACGCCAGGTCTTATGGACTCAGTGACCCATACCTTATCCACGAAGTATCCAATCTCGGTATTGATCCTCACCAAATCATCATTTACAATTCCCAGGTGTTCTGCTTCTGAGGTGTGGATCCAGATGGGGTTGCGGTTGGCAATTTCCATTAGCCACTTCGAATTACTGGAACGCGTATGAATAAGATTGGGTAATCTGAAAGTGGGAATTAAAGGATATTCGCCCTTTTCCCGGTCCATGTCTTTCCAATAAACATGTGACTTAATATATCCTGGAATGGCATGTTCTGGCCACTTCCAGTCTACCATTGTTTGGGAGAAAAACTCCTGTTTTCCAGATGGAGTATTAAAGCTTTCTCGCGGCTTTCCATCTACGGTAACTTTCCCGGAATCCTTAACGGTCATATGTCGGTCATACACATGCTCATCAATTTCATAGGCTCCATATTTCTTCATGTAATCGAGAGGGGTGAGACCCTCCGACTTCGCTTTTTCAGGAAGTCCAGGTACATTCTCGAATATATGGCCGTAGTATTCATCGATCGTTACCATATCCCCAGGATTGTTCGGCGACTCAAAGTGTTTTCGAATCCCCAGCTCTCCATCCGGATCTATGCGCCAAGACAGCTCAATCCAGAATTCATCTTCCTCCCAAACCTCGCCTGGATTTGCCTCATAGGTATGCTTTACTTCTTTGCCGGTCTTGCGCAGATACTCACGTAAAACGGGCTGCCGGAATGCGATCCACTTACCGGAATGAGTTTCATAACTGTTTAAATCATGACGCTCTGCAGCATGGCCCATAGGGAGCACATAATCGGCTAAATAGGAAGTCTCTGACCAGGTAGGGGTGAGCGCAATATGCATTCCCATCTTTTCTTCATCTGTGAACATCTCCATCCAGGTAAATCCATCGGGGAAGGTCCATACGGGGTTAAATACCCTTGAGAAATATACATCCAGCTTGCCCCGGCCCTCTTTGATCATGTGTGGCAGCAGGAACCCCATTTCGTAATGTGCCAATGGATACTCATCAGGAAATTGCAGTTCGTTCCAGAATTTATGCGCTGGTGGGTTGTCAAACATCGTGGGTTTGAACTTGTTCCATGCGCTAGGCATGGTTCCTCCTTCGCCGCCAATAGCGCCAACAAGAACACTTAAGAAATGCAATGCCCTGGTAGCTTGCCATCCACCAAGGTTGCCTGCGGAAGCGGATCTCCAATTGTGGCAAGCGAACATGGTCCCTGCTTTCCCGATTTCTCGGGCAATTTCAGGTATCATAGCTGCATCAATGCCGCATTCATCGGCAGCATATTCAGGGGTGTATTCAGCGTACTCTGTTTTTAGTGATTCTATAAAATCTCCAAATTTATGCCCGGCTTTCTCACCAGTTTTATGGATCAGGTACTCTTCCCAGTTCACCCAGGTTTCCATCCATTCTGCATTGTGTAGATTTTCATCCAGAATCACTTTAGCCATCGCAAGAAAGAGAGCCGCTTCGGTTCCCGGATAGGTGGCTAACCAGTAATTGGCCATGCTTGCGGTATTGGATAATCTTGGATCTATAACACAGAGTTTCGCTCCTTTCATCATACCTTCTATTATCCGCTGCGCATGAGGATTGAAATAATGGCCTGTCTCCAGATGAGCACTGAGTAGCAGGATAAATTTTGCGTTTGCGTGATCAGGTGAGGGCCTATCATAACCCTGCCACAGCGTATATCCAAATCGAGCTCCGGCTGAACATATATTGGTATGGCTGTTATGGCCATCTACACCCCAGGCATTGAGTACTCTGTCCATATAACCCTCGTGCCCCGGCCTGCCAACATGGTAAACAACTTCATTGTTCCGTTTTTCCTGTAATGCCTTTCGAATTCGAGCAGCGATATCATCCAGGGCCTCGTCCCAACTCACCCTTTCCCATTTACCTTCTCCTCGCTTACCAGCTCGCTTCATAGGGTAAAGGATCCGATCGGTATCATTTATCTGGTTGATCGTGGCAGGTCCCTTGGCACAGTTTCTTCCTCTGCTGGCAGGGTGGTAGGGGTTGCCCTCAAACTTTTTAATCCTTCCATTTTCCTTATCTACATAAGCAAGAAGTCCGCAGGCAGCTTCACAATTGAAACAGGTCGTTGGAATAATAGAATAGTGCTTTTCCTTTTTCTTCGGCCAGGCTTTGGCATCATATTCCATCCAATCATCCCATTTGTCCGGTGGTGGATAAAAGGACAGGTCGTGGGGCTCCGTCATCGGGGTAATAGCCTCAGCGGCTTCAGAAAGATCCACGCCTTTGAAGTGATCTAACTTCTTTATGAGCCCAAGAGACTCTGCCGTTTTTTCTATGAATGTCCGCTTCTTGCCCATTAGCTCAGTGGAATAAGTTGAGGTACTTTGACAATCAAATGGTTGGAGATCCAGACACCGGTAATGATTAAAAAAGGTAATGGAACAAGCGCAATTCCTTCGGCAGCCATCAATAGCCCTAGTGGGATTATGCAACCGATCATTACAGATCCCAGCCAGTAGTGCAATCTGTATCTTCCCTTGAACATCATGAGCGCTGCCAGCTGAGCATCTCGGGAGCCATGCTTCATGATAGGTTCTGAAACTTGTAACAGAAGAATAATCGCCGTTGGAATCAATAAAACCAGATACAGCAATCTATCCTGGCCTGCCAAGTTCAGGACACTGAAGAAGCCATCGAGAAACAAATGATTGACAGTGCCTAATATGATGAGGGTTGACGCGCCAAGCATTACGATGTGGCTCAACATGTGGTACGGCAAAAGTGGGCTTTGCCAATAATCGCGTCCGCGTGCCTGAGCAAAGAGAAAGGCTGTATAAATTCCGGTCAACAGAGCGAAAGCACCCGTAAGCAACATGATGGCCCATATGAGGTTGCCAGACTCCGAAAAGGCAATAAGAAGATTTACTCCCAGCAGGGTTCCATATCCCATGATGGTATAAGCCCCCTTAACGAGCCAGGATTTCCATTGAGGCCTGAATAGCACGTTTAAGAATCGATCTGGCCGGTCCATGTCCAAGATGAGAAGCACACCTGTTACCAGCAGAAAGAACATGCATATCAAGCTCACCGCAACCAATAATGTCGGTTCACGGTATCCCAATGACCACAGTATGAGATGCACGAGATAGGTACCGGCGGCAATGCCTTTGGTCATTAGGTAGGCGGGTACTTCCCAGCCCCATAGAATACCTTTTTCAGGTGCGTCATAACTTGTTCTTGTGCCCTCTTTGAAATCGCCGAACCCAGTTACGCTGGCAGCTTGGGTGGTAGTACCCGGGCTTTTAAACTCCCCAAGCCCTTCAGTTCCTTTATTCGCATTGTGGCCAACACCTTCTTCTTGTGAACCCCAGAGGTATGAGGCCTCCTTTGCAGAAGCAGTTGGTGTCAGTGATTCAGGCTGAGCGTTGATGTAGAACACCTTGGGTTTCGTGCCTTTCTCAGGCTTGCGAACCTCAAATGTGTTTTCCGTGAGCAGCTGACTGATCTCACTGTCCGGATTGTCCATATCTCCTGAAATGATCGCATGTACTGGGCACACAACCACACAAGCAGGCTCAATGCCCTTGTCAACTCTGTGGGTGCAGTAATTGCATTTTGCGGCTGTCTTGGTGTTCGGGTCAATATATAAGGCATCGTATGGGCAGGCCTGGGTACAGGCTTTGCAACCAATGCATCGATCGTTGTCGAAATCGATGATGCCGTCATCCCGCCTGTAGAGTGCCGTTACCGGACAAATAGTGGTACAGGGTGCATCGTCGCAATGATTGCAACGCATAACAGAAAAAAACCGATTGCTATCTGGAAACTCTCCGTGTTCAATGTACTTGACCCAGGTTCTGTTGACTCCAATTGGAACATCATGCTCGCTCTTGCAGGCAACTGTGCAGGCATGACATCCGATGCACTTTCTGTTGTCTATTATGAATCCGTAGTTCGCCATATTATGTTCGCTGCGCTCACGTTGTTCTGTTCGCTGCGCTCACGATGTTCTGTTGTTTTACAATTCAATTACCACTGAATTACGGTGCGTAGCACCAAATTACGGCCGAAGGCCAAATGACGCAGCGAAGGTGCTAATCCTCACCCTCCAATGGATATCATAGCCCTTCCTTCTTCATACTTACTTTCAACACCCCTGGTCTTAAATGCTGCTTTCCCACCGCGTTCCGCGTGTTTTGCCATTATGGCCCTTTGTACTATTGGAACAATATCTTCACCTTTTCGCAGCGCTGATTTTAGATCAACTTCCTCATTAGAAAAGAGGCAATTCTTGATTTTGCCATCCGTCGTTAATCTAATCCTGTTACAGGTTTCGCAGAAAGGTGCTGTGATCGAGCTGATTACTGCAAATGTTCCAAGGAAGGATTTTACCCTATAGCTCTTGGTCGTGCTATTGGGCTCATCATTTAGCTTTTCTATCGGGTAGACTGATTCGATCTTGTCCAATATCTGTTTATATGAAACCACCTTTTCATATTCCCACTTGTTTCCGGCAAATGGCATAAACTCGATAAATCGAACATGGATCGGCAGGTCCCTGGTCCATTCAACGAAGTCGTTAATTTCGTCTTCATTGATATTCTTCATGGCCACCGCATTGATCTTTACATGAAATCCCTGCTCAATGGCCAGCTCAATATTGGAATATACTTTTTCAAAAGTGGTGGTCTTTGTGATCTCGTTGAACCGGGAGGGAATTAGGCTGTCCAGGCTGATATTGATAGACATTAAACCTATTTCCCTGAACAGTGGGAGAAACCGGTCGAGGAATACGCCATTGGTTGTGATTGCAAGAGAAACGGGGAACTCTCCCAGCTTTTT
>JYMV01003334.1_pt1 | contig 11154 bp, 16 predicted proteins | sample 338911 | NCBI WGS metagenome assembly JYMV01 (sample SAMN03354496, study PRJNA234377) | hydrothermal vent metagenome | biome: Deep sea; feature: Hydrothermal plumes at the Eastern Lau Spreading Center, Western Pacific Ocean; material: Seawater | place: Tonga | collected 2009 | depth 2000 m m
AAGAGTGAAGTATTGGAGGCTAAAATTCTGACACTTGATGGTACAATAATAGGCAACGAATCGTTACTACCTAACATAATTTAATTAAATTCTTCATGTGAATCCAGTGGTCTTTTTGTAGTTTCATTTTCTTGCATCCATTCTAGTGTTTTAACAAATGATTCAGCTAATTCTATAGTTGTAAGAATTGGGATGCCTAATTCCAAAGATTTTCTTCGTATTTGGTATTCATCATAAAGCATTCCTACGTATTTTTCGAGTGTCCGTGTACTTGGATTTTATCCGATTCAAAAAACTTTGGTAATCCATCCATCTTTAAAGTTGGATCAGGTACACCATAATTTCCTATTAGAGGGTAAGTTAACGTAAGTATTTGTCCATTATATGATGGATCTGTGAGAGTTTCTGTATAACCAACCATCCCAGTATTAAAGACAATTTCGCCGAAAGTTATACCAGAATAGCCAAATCCCATTCCGTCAAAAACAGAGCCGTCATTTAAGATCAATTTTCCAAATTTGTTTGCGTATTTGGATTTTCTTATGGTTATTGAGACCCGCATTAAGTTGTCTTAAAAAGATAATGTAAGTTTTTTGTGATAAATAATCGAAGTGAAATTTTTGGCAGTTTATGATTATAATGCCTTGAATTGCTCACTCCATCACGCTTGGCTTTCGTCGTGTCATAGTTTCCCTAAAGTCCTTCATTCCTATATCAGCTGGTTTAGATGGTGCTTCACCATCTATTGGTTCCTTGTATTGAGATGATTGAAACATTTCATTGACAACTTTAAGCTGAACGGCCTGACATATATCCTTGATATCACTTGCACTGTATCCATCAAAAATAGATGCCAATGTATGAAGACGTACTTTGCTATCAAGTTTTAGCGGGTTTGTATAAAGGAAAAAAAGTTTTTCTCTGGCTTCAACTGATGGCAAGGAAACATAAATTCTTTTTTGGAATCTGCGTAAAAATGGATGATCAAGACTCCAAGGCTTATTAGTTGCACCAATGACATACAATTTGGTATCTTTTCCCTTACTGTTGATTCCATCCATTTCTGTTAAAAACTGATTTCTGGATCTTACTTCACCACCAATTTCATTTGTTCGCTCACCTAACAGAGAATCAAGTTCATCAATAAATAAAATCACAGGTTTACCCTCCCTTTCTGCATAACTATGTGCCATTTTGAATAATCTTGAAACATTTTTTTCTGCTTCACCCAGCCATTTACTCATCATAGATGAGCCATCCACATTGATGAAATAACCATCCAACTCATTTGCGGTTGCCGCAGCTAGAATTGTCTTACCGCAACCTGGTGGACCATACAATAAGATTCCTCTTGGCCAACCCAATGGAAAAAGATCACCTCTTTTTGTGGGATAAACTATTGATTCACGTAATGCGTTTTTTGCATCATCAATACCAACGACATCACGCCATTTAACTTCAGGCTTTTCTCTCATTACCATATCATCAAAATTATTTTGTGCGTTCTTGGATAGACTTGCTTTTTGTTCCTGTGGTGATGCTGTAGGATCAACTGTTGGTTCAATACCAATACCATTAGCCTGAAGTACCTCGATTCTGGTCTTGTATGATTTCATTCGTTCTGTGTATATTTTGTTTAGTTTACTATCAGGATAAAGATGCATTAATTTTAGTAATGAATCTATAGCCTTCTGATAATGAGTAACAGCCATTCCCCGTGCTCCCTGAGAATCATATTTTATCGCGGCTGTAGCAAACTGGCTAGCGCTTTTTTCTAATTCTTGTGGTGCCATATTCATCTAAATTACCTTAACAACCTTCTTTTAATTATACAAAGCCAGTCTAAAGAGTAAATATCTGTAAAAGATATAGTTAAATTTTTTACACTTGCTTGATTTCAGTCGTAAGTTTTAGGTTTAACTGCTTTCCAATTGTGAATTCATTTTCGACACAAATTTTTTAATTTTGTCTTTTGGAATTACAGCCCCACATGCTTTATCATGTCCACCACCAGAACCACCAAGTTCAGTAGATATAGAAGACACTAATCTGCCAAGGTGTACTTTGCATGAACGAGAACCTCTTACTGAAACAGCATATATTCCATGATCAGTTCTTTCCTTATATGCAATACCGACATGCTTTCCTGAAAGCCCAAGTACAAAGTTTACAGCGCCACTTGCTCCAGAATCAAGTATTTCCATATAGGCTAAGTTTTTTAAAATTTTCATTGATTCCTTAACTTTTGATATAATCTCAGCAAGTTTCCCAACTTGAATTTGAGCAAATTCAAATGTATTCGGAATTTCGTGAGGATATTTCGATTCACTTAATTCATCAACCAAATATAAAAGATAATCAAGATCTTTTTGGTGTCCTACGATATTATAAGTTAAAACAGTAGCATTGATTAATGCAAATTGCCTGTCATACATCTGTAAAAGTTTTGTAGCTATAGGCCTTTCTTCCATGTAATCAGTTATTGCCGCACATGTAGCAATAAACGAAGAATGCTCTGGTAATTTTTTCCTAAATGCATCATACACAAGGGTTGCAGTACATTCAGTTGTATTATGAATTAGTTTCACTTTAATTTTTTTGAGTTTAGTAATAACCTTTGAATCAAGGTCGTGGTGATCTATGTATGTCACAGAAATGCGTTTTTTAATTAATTCAGCAAGTAGGGATACAAAAGGATCTGTATTTTGTTTGTTCAACCCCAGATCACAAATAAATAATTTTTTTAAGGATTGATCATTACGTAATAATTCTAATGCGTCCATCATCCCAGGATAGTCAACAAGCACGCAATCTCCACCAAATACTTGTTTAATTAATGCCGCAGAAGAAATACCATCTGCATCTTCTTTATGCGAAACACAAATGGTTTTTGTTCTTCTTGATTTCTTAGTGTTTACCAATGTTTTTTTTTGCACTGATTTTTTAATTAATTTAATTGGCATATTTGCGATACGTCAGATCAACCCTCATTTAAATCAAGAATGGTAATTTACTATTTTTTTTTAAATTTGTTTATTTTGATATCAGGTTTTTCAGACACTTGTTCGATTGAAGTACAAATATCATAAAACCAAACCCCATCAAGCTGAGTGTTTATGTCGATTTGTTGTATCTCTGCTAATTTTTTAGGATCCCCCTCAATAATGATTTTATCTATAATTTGCATTAATTTGCGCTCTTCTGGTGACATGTCAATTTAGCTAAAAATCACGTTATAATTTCATGAATTAACAGATTAGACAAAATACTGAATTTTCAAAACGTAGTTGAAGTAGAAAATTTAAAAATGCAATTTTCATAAGTAAATTATGGATACAAAAAACATTGGGCTGAGAAATATTGAGGTTGCTGACACAAGAATCTCATTTATTGATGGGCAAAAAGGTAAGCTGATTTACCGTGGTTTTGATATTTTGGATTTAACTAAAAACTCCAACTATGAAGAAACTTGTTACCTTCTATTACATGATGAATTACCAACTAGAGATGAATACGATGATTTTAGAGCCAGTCTATCCAAGGCAAGAACTATTCCAAAGCAAATGCAGATTAATATGGGCAATTGGCGAATTGATGCAGATCCGATGGATGCCTTACAGGCATTTGTTGCAGCTTTTGGTGGTTACTATGATGAAGAGTTTTCAAGTAAAGACGCAAGTTATGAAAGGGCTATCAACCTTATAGCTAAGATTCCTACAATTATTGCCAGTTGGCAAAGAATTCGTAGCAAGCAGGAGATTATACATCCAGATTCAAATCTTAACCACGCGGCCAATTTTTTATACATGTTAACTGGTGACAAACCAGAACCGGAAATAGAAAAAATATTTGACGTTTGCCTAATTCTACATGCAGAACATACTCTTAATGCCTCTACATTTGCTGCTAGGGAAGTTGCATCAACACGTGCACATATGTATTCTGCTGCCAGCGCTGCAGTAGGGGCATTAAGTGGAGAATTACATGGAGGTGCTAATTATGAAGTAATGAGAATGCTTCTTGAAATAGAGAATGAGGATAACGTCGAATCCTATATCAAAGAAAAATTTGCTAGGAATGAAAGAATTATGGGGATGGGTCATGCTGTATACAAAACTATAGATCCAAGATCACAAGTTCTTAAGGAATTATCAAAACGTCTGTCAGAAAAAACTGGACAGCCATGGTACAATATAACAAACAAAGTGGAACAGACTACGGTGGACATGATGAAAAAAACTAAGGGAATAGAAATTTTTCCAAATGTAGATCTTTATAGCGCTTCAGTTTATTATATGCTAGGCATCCCAATGGATCTTAACACGCCAGTTTTTGCTATGTCAAGGGCTGCTGGATGGGCAGCGCATGTAATTGAGGAAAAATTTGCAGAAGCAGCACCAAAACCAATGTTATATAGACCAAAGGCTGTATATGTCGGAAAATATGCTGGGCCACAAGGCATTGATTATGTTCCTATAGAAAAAAGAGTAAAAAAATAAAATAAGTGTTAATTTCGAGAATTAAGCCAATCCTTTGCTTTTGAATTAACATCATGCTTGTATAAGATTTCAAAAACCATATCATAAAATGAGAGTCCCTTTTTTTGTGCCTGCCCATCAAGCCATTTAATGCCATCTGATAACTCAGGATCATGTTCAGAAAATTCTACAAGTTCATCTACCATATTAGTAAAAAATGTATGAGATTCTAGCATGGACAATTCTTTAAATGTTGATCATTAAATCATAAATGCAAAATATATAGACAAAAAACACCCTTTTGATTGACAGTTGGAGCACAAATTATTCCTTGATGGAACTAAAACTAAAATTTCATGGATAGTTCAAACTGGCAATCAGATTACGAAGGAGTTTAGGGTGCACCCACCAGCATATACTTCAGGATACAAGCTGGACGTAAAAAATGAAGAACAGTCAAAATTCATTGCTTTGCATGCTGGAATCTATTGGAGTGTTGGAGTATATACCATAAAAGACGGAGATACAGTGAATGTCATGTGTGACTCCAAAAAAATGTATGATATTCTTAGTTCAAAGCATAAAATATCTGATCAAATCATTAATGACAAAATTCATTTCATAAATCTTTTCATTAAACAAAGAAAACTTGTTGTAAATTACCACCTAATTGATAGTGATGAAAATCCGGCATCAGTACTTATACGTTAATTCCAATTATTTTGAATCATGTTTCAGCTAAATAGAATTAAGATCGAGCTGAATATAGAATCAAACAATGATTTTTAAATAAGAATTTATGAATTCAAATGCATGAAGGACATTAATGAAATATTACCAAAGGTCCCAAATATGAGATGGGGTGCTTTGATGAACAAAGCTCCTACAAACAACAAAGTCAATGATCTAAACAAAATTTTTCCACATAATGGAAAATGGCACACTGTATTTGAGGAAAAAGATCATACATACATTGATGGAAAAATCATCTGGAAAAAAGACAAAGAGTCTTGGACATAAGCGCTAGTATTTTAAAATCAAACCAATATCCATTAAATTAGTATGCGTATAACCAGTTTTTATTAATCCGCCATATTTTTTGAAAAATAAATTAGAGTTGTTATTTTTCAAATAATGAGTAATTTCTTCTGGATTGTACGAATTATTTTCAATCAATGCACCAGAATATTTTGTATTACCGTCGATTCCATCTGTCCCAATCGAAGAAATTATTAAATTCTGATTAGAATGATGTATTAGTTTTAGGATTTGTAGAACTAATTCTTGGTTGCGCCCACCCTTTCCTTTTCCCTTTACATTAACTGTTGGCTCACCGCCAAAGATTATGCAAGATCTTCTATTTCTTGGAATCATTTTTACAAGTCTTTTTGCAGAAATTACAACATCATGTTGAATTATAGGGCTAACTATAACCTTGAACCCTAAAACTTGTGATTTGGAAACCATAGAGTCTAAACAATTCCGGTTAGTTGCTATGATTTTATTTTTAATTCGTAGATTTTTTTGAGTAATTGTTTTTTTGGACAAATTTTTTTTTAGATGAGAAATTACAGTTTTTGGGAATTTTGCTTCTAGCGAATATTTTTTTATGATTTTTAGGGCATCAGAAGAGGTTGTGCTATCAGCAGAAGTACATCCTGATGAAATTACTGAGATATCATTATTCACAACATCTGACATTATCAGTGCACAGCCATCACAGTTCATTTTTTGAACTAGTTTACCACCCTTAATTTGTGAGAGATGTTTTCTTACGCAATTAAATTCATTGATTGTAGCACCACACTGCAATAGAAGCTTAGTAACATGTTTTTTGTCAGACAGAGTAATTTCATCGGGAACAGAAATCAAGGATGAACCGCCGCCGGATATTAAAAAAATAATAAGATCCTTGTTTGAACGATTGTTAACAAATTTTAATACCGCTTTTCCAGCTCTTACACTTTCTTTATTTGGTACAGGATGGCCTGAATAAAATACCTTGAAATTTTTATTAGTTAAACATGATTTTGCATATTTTGGAATTACAACTATGCCCTGTGAAACATCTACTATTTCAGAGACATATTTTGCCATTGAATCTGCAGCCTTTCCATATGAAACTACTAAAATTTTTTCATAATTTGATAAAATTATACGACTTTTTCCAATATGAATTTCATTTTTGTTGATAAAAAATTTCAAAAAATTCTTAGGTTCTGCGGTAGTTAATCCAGCTTCTAATATTTGTAATGCATTTTTTTTTGCTTTATTTGTAGCCAAAGGTTTAAAATTTTGAATTGGCATTTTGCAAGTTTATTGTAAAGAAATTATTAAATCTATACAGATTTGCAAGATATAATAATAATCATGTTTTCAATAATTTATGCATACAGTTAGGATACCAAAAATCATTCAGTTTGGTAAAGATGCTATTTCTGAAGCAGAATATCCAAAAAATGCTTTGATTGTAACAACTGCCCCCCCTGAAATATCTGGTAGGTGGTTAGACAAAATGGGCATACAAGACTATATGTTGTATGTGTGGCTGAATACAAAGGAAAAAATCCGTCTGCATTAATTGGACTTGGTGGTGGAAGTTCTATGGATGTTGTAAAATATTCCTCAGCAGAATTTGGTGTAGAGAAAATTTTAATTCCTACAACTTTTGGTACTGGTGCTGAAATGACAACTTATTGTGTTTTAAAATTTGATGGCAAGAAAAAACTTCTTGGTCCTGAAAAAAGATTCCTTGCAGATCGTGCTATAATTGATTCGTTTTTTATGGATGGTACACCAGAACAAATTGTCAAAAACTCTGTATGCGATGCTTGTGCACAGGCAACAGAAGGATATGATAGTAAACTAGGAAATGAATTTACACGAACGTTGTGTAAACAAGCGTTTGACGTATTATATGATGCAATTATGAATGACAAGCCTGAAAATTATCCGTATGGTTCCATGCTTTCTGGTATCGGTTTCGGAAATTGCTCTACAACACTAGGTCATGCATTATCATACGTATTTTCTAATGAGGGTGTTGCTCATGGGTATTCTTTATCTTCATGTACCACCATAGCACATAAACACAACAAATCAATTTTTTATGAAAAATTCAAGCAGGTTATTGAAAAAATCGGCTTTGACAAAATGAGGTTAAAGGCTCCTGTTGATGAGGCAGCTGATGTAGTAATGACTGACAAGGGTCATCTAAATCCAAATCCAATCCCGATTTCGAAGGAAGACGTCATCAAGTGCCTTAATGACATAAATGATGGTAATCTTTGAGTCCACAACTCAATAATCTGAATTAGTTATAACTTATTTTTGTGAAACTTATTAAGATTGAAATTTAATAATTTTGCAAGTGGAAATATCGTATGTTAAAATTTGGAATACAAAATGGATTAAACGTTGCCAGAGCAGGTTATACTGAAGATCAGATTTTAACTGCATGCTTGTTAGCTGACCGCACTGGTTATGACTCTGTTTTCTATATGGATCACACAAATGTTCCCCAATGGAAAAATGCAGTTGTACTGGACCCCTGGGTTATGTTATCAGCGATAGCAGCGGTTACCAATCATGTTGAATTAGGAACATGTGTTACTGATGCAATCAGAAGACACCCATCAAATATTGCATTAGCAGCAATCACATTAGACAGAGTTTCAAAAGGGAGAGCAATTTTAGGGATTGGTGCAGGTGAAGCTCAGAACCTAAAAGAATTTTGCATACCATTTGAGAAACCGGTTTCAAAATGGGAAGAACAAATCCAAGTAATCAAAAAATTATATGGTTCAACACCAGATAACACTGTAGATTTTGAAGGTAAATATTACAAATTAGAATCTGCTTGCCTTCAAGCTCCTCCAATAAGAAAACCACACCCACCGATATACATGGCCTCAGGTGGGAAGAGAACGTTATCTCTAACAGGAAAATACGGTGATGGTTGGTTACCAATAGGATATACTCCAGAATTATTTGAGGATCATAAAAAGCAAATAGAGGTTTCTATGAATGAAAACAATAGGACTCAAGAAGAAAAAGACAACTTTCAGATGGCATTAGATATTGATGTTTACTTTTCTGATGATGCTGAAGAATCTTGGGCTAAGATGAAAGAGGCTGTCAAAGTTAGTCTGTTTAAGCCTGAAGTGCTTAGAGTGCATCAACTCAAGGATATTGAGGGATTTGATTTTGTGAAATACTTTACGGAATATTCTATGTCAAACCAAGATTGGATTATAAAAATGCGGGAGGCTGCAACAAAAATCCCAGATGCTATTGCGAGATCATCAACCGGTGTTGGTACACCCGATGATATAATTCCAATATTTGAGAGATTTGTCAAAGCGGGCGTAAATCATTTTGTAATCAGATTTTGGGGTAAAAACTACTTTGGCTCGATCGATAAATTTGCTACTCACGTAATTCCTTATTTCAAAGAGCAAAATAAGTAAAATATAATGCAATTACTTGGAAGATTAGAAATAAAATCAAAAGAAAAAATTATTGAATTCTTAAGCTCTCAACAAACTGGTAGAATATCAAGTATCGATGAGAATGGATATCCACAAATAATCCCAATGAATTTTGTATTTATCAATGATGTAATTTACATGCATTCCCACATAAGAGGTGAAAAACTTGATAATATTAGACGAAACCAAAAAGTGGGATTTGAAGTTGATAAAAGTCTAGAATTTTTGCCATCGTATTTTTCAGATCCTACTGACGCTTCTTTGGCTGACACTTTGTACATCAGTGTAGTAATAAAAGGAAATGGTAGTATTGTTTCAGATAGAGAAGAAAAAACTACTGCACTAAATGGACTAATAAAAAAATACCAACCTGAAGGCGGATATGAACCGATTAAACCTGAAATGGATGTTCTAAATGAAGTTGAGGTTATCAAAATCGTTCCAGAATCATTGAGAGGGAAATATAAAATTGGCCAGAATATGGACATGAAATCACGTATTGATCTTGCGAGACAAATCTTGGAAAGAAACTCGCCAACCGCAAAAGAAACGCTGGATATTATGGGATTTGAAATTATAGATGGTGAACCAAAATTAGTCGACGATAAGCCGTGGTAATCTATAGCTTTATTTTATGAACAGGGTTAAAACACATGTTGCTAAAACTTGCAATTTTAATTTCTGGGAGAGGAAGCAATATGGCAGCAATTCTTAGGGCAATAAAAAAACAAAAGATTCCAATAACACCAACAGTAGTTATCTCCAGCAAGTCAACAGCAAAGGGGTTAGGAATTGCAAGAAAGCTTGGTGCAAAAACTGAAATTGTTGAAAGTAAAGGATTTCAAGGAAGTAGATGGGAATATGACCAAAAAATCATACGTATTCTTAGTAAGTATGGAATCACGTCAAAAAATTCTCTGATTTGTCTTGCAGGATTTATGAGAATATTAAGTCCAAAATTTATTAAAAAATATAAAAATTGTATATTGAATATTCATCCTGCAATTCTACCCGCATTTCCTGGATTAGATGCACAAAAACAAGCAATTGACTATGGCGTAAAATACTCAGGCTGCACTGTTCATTTTGTTGATGATGGAATAGATACAGGACCAATTCTTGTACAATCTATGATTCAAATCAAAAATGATGATACTGAAGAAACACTAGCAAAGAGAATATTAGCAAAGGAGCACAAAGCCTACCCTGAAGCTGTGAGGCTCATCGCAGAAAAGAAAATCAAAATAATTGGAAGAAAAGTAAGAATTATTTCCTAGAAATCAGAACCGCCAAAAAAATATAATACTGAAAGATTTTTTGTATTTCCATAGAAATGGTGGGAGGTATTTTTTGCTACAAAATAGATTTGTCCTTTTTTTATTGAATAAGACTTTTTATTTATCTCTAAAAATCCGTTTCCATCCAAAATATAATAAATCTCATCAGATTCATGTGGTTCCTGTGTATCTTTTTGGCCCGATTTTAAAAATATGACACCTGTTGCTAAAGATTCTTTATTGATAAAAGTTTGAAAATAGGATTTGCTGTTTTTTAGTTTTTTGAAATATTGATTTGTATCAAACTGTATTTTCAATCAAAAAGATGAACTTTTTGAACTCTTTAAGGATTAGTTTGATAAAGTGCTGAATAATAAAACGTCATTGCTTATTTATGGGATAATTACATTATTTTTCAAATGGCAAAGTGGGCAGACTATCTGATTTCCGAAGTATCATATGATTCAAACCATCTTATTTTGAAGATAAAACAACATACTGATAATGGTGAGACAATAAGTCAGGGCGATATTGTAGATCGTGATACTCTTGCAAATAACCTAGGGCATGGAGCCAAGTATAGGACACTGTATAATAGCCTGAAGAAAGTTAGAATTGGAAAAAATGTGAGATACTTTCGAGCATATGAACATCATTACATTAGAATTGATAAAAACAAAGTTACGACAGATAATTTAGGTGATTTACCTAATATTGAAGAGTCAACTTATGTGGAAAAACCTGCATTACCTCCAACAAAACCAAAACCTACTGATGAAACAAAACCTTTGTCTGCTACTAGTTCTGCATTCTTTGCCGAACCTGTTGAGGAAACTGTAGAACCTGTTGAGGAAACTGTAGAACCTGTTGAGGAAACTGTAGAACCTGTTGAGGAAACTGTAGAACCTG
>JYMV01031362.1_pt1 | contig 11154 bp, 11 predicted proteins | sample 338911 | NCBI WGS metagenome assembly JYMV01 (sample SAMN03354496, study PRJNA234377) | hydrothermal vent metagenome | biome: Deep sea; feature: Hydrothermal plumes at the Eastern Lau Spreading Center, Western Pacific Ocean; material: Seawater | place: Tonga | collected 2009 | depth 2000 m m
GCCCGACCCGACATTTTCAATGGCATACTTTCTGCTTCTAAGGTTTTGAGCAAACCAGTTTCTGATCGTCGAGTACCAGGGTTCTGAACCGTGATTGTGGGGATCATACCAGGACGACTTTTCTATCAATTCCTTGACCCTGTTCACACTGACTACAGAGGGTTTAATTTTTTTTGCGTTGCGCACAAACGCTTTTTGCAAATCCAGTACATCTTTATATTCTTGACTGTTTTCCAGGCCACCCAGATTTGTCTTTTCTTGCAAGGGGGGGATAAAATCAGTCCAAAATTCTTTTGTATTAAAAAGGACAAAGGTAAGAATCAGGCAAGCCCATGCAAGGTTGCGGAAATGATTTGTGGGTTTCGAGTCAAGCATGTTTGAAGCCCGTGTAAATGGTGGTGATACCAAAAGTCAATTCCTTGAAATCAACCGAGTCGAAACCGTTTTTTTTCAGGAGGGCAGAAAATGCCTCGCCTTTGGGGAAACCCTCCACAGAATCGGGTAGATAAGAATAGGCGTTTTTATGACCGGAAATCCAGCGTCCCATAACAGGTAAAATTTTCCCAAAATATAGACGGTAAAGCCATTGTAAAAACCCGTTTTGAGGAAAGGAGAATTCGAGAATTACGATTTTACCCCGTGGTTTCAAAACCCGGTGAATCTCACGAATCCCATGATTCAGATTAGAGAAATTTCTGGCCCCAAATGCGGAAATCGCGCCGTCAAAAATATCGCCTTTAAGAGGCAGGTTTTCTGCTGTCCCCGGAAATAATTGAATGGACGATTGCATGTTTTTAGCGGTCACCTTATTTTTTCCCAGTTGGAGCATGGTCGTGCTGAAATCAATACCGATAATGCGCGACGGGGAAGCGTCTCGTAGGGCCAACTCCAAGGCAATATCAGCGGTTCCTGTTGCGACATCCAGAAAAATGCGGTTTGCTACGGGTTCCAGTGCATCGACAGCTATTTTTCGCCAGTACTTGTCACACCCTGCGCTCAATAGCCCATTGAGAAAATCGTATCGGGGTGCGACGGCGTTGAACATATCCTGGATTAGATTTGCCCGGTCTGCCGGAACCCCTTGTTTTACCTGAGAAGGCACCATGTACCCAAAATATTGATTTTTATATAGGTTAAGTAGATTAAAGTTTAGCACCAGTTTCTATCAGGCACAAGACGAGAATAGGGCGATTAAAGAATTTGTTATAAAATACCTGTAAAGAATTGTTAGTATTTTTTATTATGGAGAGCATTTATGAAAACAGTTTTGGTTCCCCTGGCGCCGGGATTTGAGGAAATTGAAACGATCACCGTTGTTGACATCCTGAGGCGGGCAGGCGCCCGAGTAACCCTTGCGGGAACTCAGGAAGGGCCTTTGGAAGGCTCAAGAGGCATCAGTATTTTACCGGATGATTTGCTTGAAAATGTTTTACAAGAGGAGTTTGACCTAGTTGTTTTGCCAGGAGGGCAACCCGGAACCGACAACCTTCAAAAGGATGCCAGAGTTATCCAATTGCTAAAAAGGATGGACAGCCTTAATAAACATATTGCCGCCATCTGTGCTGCCCCGCTGGTTTTAAAAGACGCGGGTATTTTGGAAAACCGCTGTGTGACCAGCCATCCTTCCGTTCAAAATGACATGATCACTTATAAAGAGGAGAGGGTGGTTGTGGATGGGCATATTATTACCAGTAAATCTCCTGGAACCGCCATGGAATTTTCTCTCAAACTGGTCGAAATTCTTTTTGGCCGGGAACGAATGGACATGGTAAATAAAGGAGTTCTGGCGAAATTTTAACTTTATCCAGAGTGAAAAATAATTTCGAAACTTTTTATCAAAGCTATCATCCTAATACTGATTGGAGCATAGGTTTCCTATATACTTATAGCCTGGATAACAAAACTCAATGAATAGCACCTACAGACAACTTTTAGTCAATAAAAGGCGGGTGAAACGCCGGATAAAGAAAAAGGCGGAAATCGCAGACCGTTGCTACCATTGCAGTGGTGCGTTCAGGGGATCTGAGGATATTGAGACATGCCTGATGTGCGGTCGGGAAAAGGGCCACCTTTGCTCAAATTGTATGCATGTCCCCGAAGAAAGTCTGGATCAGGAAAAAAAGCGGGCATAGTGGAGAACCTCCGCTAGCAAAGCACTCTTGGCCCAACGAGCCATTGCCAACCACCTCCCACGGCTAATGGGCAAGATTCATCCGACCGGTAAATACTGGCTGGGTTTGCCCGCCCACACGAATTTTTTGCACCTTATCCCTCTGTTTTGAGACCTCCACATTAATTATTGAGGGGCGCCCCATTTCGTATCCTTGCTCAATGACCATATCAATGTCCTGATTATTTTCCCGGCTGGCCCAATAGGCACCCATGGCTCCGGCGACACTTCCCGTTGCAGGGTCTTCTGTAATACCCAGTTCTGGCGCAAAGGCGCGGGAATGAACTGTGTTTTGAGCTCTTACCGTTTCACGGCAAAACGGGTAAATCATGCCGATACCCAGCGGCTCCAGAACTTCATGTAAAGTCTGGAGATTAATTGCTATTTCACCTATTTTATTTAATGAAATCACTGGTACTAAAAGGGCGGGGAACCCCGTAGAAACCACCTGGATAGGCAAGCTATCGTCCAAGTGATTCAGGGAAAGCCCTAGCGCCTTGGCGATTTTCTCTGATCGGTCCAGTTCGTGTAGTATTTTGGCAGGGGGGTGCAACATGAAATCTTTGTCATCTTCCGCCGACACAGGAATTATTCCTGCTTTAAAATTTAACCGAATCGGATTTTTATCTATTGCCACGAATCCATTTTTTCTGAGAACGTATGCAGTGCCAAGGGTAGGGTGGCCGGCAAAGGGAATTTCCTGGGTAGGGGTAAATATGCGCACATCGAAATCAGCTTCATCTTTGGTGGAGGGATAGACAAAGGTGGTCTCGGATAAATTCATTTCACGAGCCACCTTTTGCAAATGCTCTTCCTTTAAATCTTGCCCATTAGTAAAAACGGCTAAAGGATTTCCTCCAAAAATGTGGTCGGTAAAAACATCTACCTGATAAAAAGGGATTTCCATACCACTAGCCATGGAGGCTTTCCGTTTTAAGAAAGGTTTTTATTAAGCCAGGACTTCAAAACATAAAGTGCCCAGGGTCGCGACCATGATATTTTTCGGGCAAGAAAATCGTTCCAGACCTCTTCCACAGCCTTTTGCGATACAAGGCCATCGAGCTGTTCCGTTTTGGATAATAACACAGGCTCTATTTCCGGGCGCAAGGCTCCCCGCATCCATAGCTCAAAGGGGAAGGTGAATCCCATCTTTTTTCTGCGTTGAACGGATTCGGGAAGCAAAGACTTCATGGAACTCACCAGAAGAGATTTGGCAACGCCTTTTTCTTTTCCTGGTATCCTGAACATCATTTCGACCAGACGATGGTCCATAAAAGGGACCCGAACTTCCACAGGGTGCGCCATGCTCATCATGTCTACATCGCGCAAAAGCATATTTTGCATGTAATGAAATGTTTCCAGATAAGAAATCTGGTTGAACAGGTCACCGCATTTTTCGATGAGGCGCTCGGTGCGCTGATAGTCCTTTTTGATTTCTGTTTGTGCCTGTTCCCGTTCGGCAAATAAATTTAAGACTTGATCCTGGCAGAATAGGGCGCGAATGAGAAAATATTCATGCGCTCCGCTCCATTTCCCCTGTACCCAGTGTTCCAATTTTATAGCCTGATTTAAAGAAAACAGGCTTTTGCTCAAAGCAATCCCCCATTTCATGAATGCCTTGGGAATGGTTTTCAGCCATGTTTTTCTCAGTTTTGGGATCAACTGAAAAGAGGGGTAGCCGCCAAATAATTCATCCCCACCTAAACCACTCAAAACCACTTTCAGTCCGGTTTCATGGGCCGAGCGCGATATCAGGTAGGTATTGATGCCATCGATACTAGGTTGATCCATAGCCGATAGGGCAGAGGGGAGGGATTGCAAAAGTTGTTCTTCATTCAAATGCAACAAATGATGATTGGTTTGGAATCGGTCGGCAATCTCCTGGGCATATTCAGATTCATCAAATTGTTTTTCTGCAAAGCCGATAGTCAGAGTGGTAATCGGGTCGTCAGAGGTTTTAGCCAGGTTGCCCACCACGACACTGGAGTCGATGCCACCGCTCAAAAAAGCTCCCAGAGGTACATCGCTGACACGTCGGCAACGAATGGAGTCTTCAATACTGGTTTTGATTTGTTCTAGAATTTCTTCGCTGGTAACGGGGGTCTGTTTGCCATCAAATGGATGCCAATATTCCTTTTCCAGCCAATTGCCATTTTTATCAATCCATAAATAATGACCCGGTTTCAACTCGCGAACCGATTGCATAATCGTTTCCGGAGCAATGAAATGCCCGAATGACAGGTAATGATAAAGTCCGGTGGGGTTTATGCTCTTATCAATAAAGCCGGAGGCGAGGAGAGAGCGCAATTCAGAAGCAAAGGCAAACTTTCTGCCCTGCTGTTTGCCCTGAATATTGTAATAAAGCGGTTTGACTCCTAAGCGGTCGCGGGCAATGAATAACGCTTCTTTTTTGTCATCCCAGATAGCAAAGGAGAACATGCCCACAAGTTTGTCCAGGCATTGGATGCCCCAGTGTTCGTAAGCTCTTAATAAAACCTCGGTATCGGATTCGGAATGGAACTGGAATTTGTCACTGAGTTCGTTTCGCAACTCCTTGTAATTATAAATTTCGCTATTGGTGGATACCCAAACCGATTTGTCATCATTGGACATCGGCTGGTGTCCACCCTGTGTCAGATCGATAATGGAAAATCGTTGGTGGCCTAAATGGAGAGTGACGCCATTTTCTGTTTGGATCAGTTCTTCACCTCGATCATCCGGCCCCCGGTGGCGCAGAGCATCCAGCATATTACGCAGGGCTTTGCCCGGATTTTCTGGGTGGCCGGTGGGGTCAAAATTGATGTAGCCAGCGATACCGCACATAAGAGGTGATTTTGAGGGTTGTTTGAGAATCGTTCTCTAGGCCGTCATTGCGAGGAACCAGAGGTGACGAAGCAATCCAGACGGAGAACCTCCGCTGGTAAGTTGCAATATCTTTACCCTGCGGGCAAATGTTCTCTCGGCCCAACAAACTATAGCTATCGGCCTCCCTCGTAGAGGGCTGGATCGCCGCGCCGCTTTGCGGCTCACGATGACGTATTCGAATGCACTATCGGGGTCTGCAATTAAATAGTCAAGTGTTTTAACTTCTCTATTAAGTGTGAAAAATTTATTTTTCATATACTATATTAAATATGGATTTTTCACTCGAAAAAACATTGCTTAAGCCCATTGCGGCGCTGGCTATTATTTTAATTGTCGTTTGGTTTATTACAGTAATCCTTGAATGGATTGAGAGAAAAACTAGCAAATCATCTTTTTTCCCGTATTCAAAAAAACTCAATTTTTTAGCGTTGCTGAAAGAAACTTTTATGATGCGCTGATGGAAGCTGTTGGCCCGGAATTCATGGTGTTTTCTAAATGCAGGGTGTTGGATTTGTTGGATGTCGATTTCCAGAAATATTTCGGGGCTTTTAATAGAATTAAATCCAAACAAGTGGATTTTGTGGTTGTCCGTAAGGGGGACGGTGGACTGGCTTGTGCGATTGCGTTAGCTGGTGAGTTGCATGAGCGGTTCGGTAAAGAAAGTTTGTTTTTGGATGAGGTTTTTTCCACAGCGGGATTAACCTTGATTCGGTTTGAGTTTCAGGAGGTGTATTCGGTATCTGAGATTCAAAAGGCGTTGGTATTGTGTATATGAACTGTTTCGCCTATTTTGGGGACGGACACTTGGGTTCCCATAACATATATTATGTCAACTTGGAAACGTAGGCTGTATAAGGGGGGATTTAAGGCATTCAAGCCTGATATGCAGAAACAAGGACCCTACCGGGCTTCTAAAGGGAGTCTCTGACCGTTTGAGCGATATGGTTGGCAGACAGCCCATATTTTTCGAACAGTTCGGGTCCGGTTCCGGTTTCGGCAAACTGATCTCTGACCGCAACGCGTTTGAAGGATTTGGATATCTGCGCATCCAGAAGAACTTCGCCAACGGCATCGCCTAAACCGCCTATATAGTTGTGGTCTTCGGCGGTGATTACGGCTTTGTGGCTTGCGGCCATTTCTGTGATGAGTTCGCGGTCGATGGGTTTGAGGGTCGAGATATTGACCAGCGTCACATTGATATTTTCTTTTTCCAGCATTTCCATGGCTTTGAGGCTTTCCTGAACCATGATGCCAGTGGCAAAGATCACCAGATCAGAGCCTTTTTTTACCACCCTGCCCTTGCCGATCTCAAATTTGTAGGAACTGTCGAAAATAGCTTTTACTTTGGGCCTTCCCAGGCGGAAATAGGCCGGGCCTTCATAATCGATCAGGGCGCGGGTGGCCTGGACGGTTTCTTCCCAATCTGCCGGTTGCACCACGATCATGTTTGGCATAGCCCTCATATAGGCGATATCTACAATCATTTGGGCACTGGGCCCGTCTTCCCCTACGGCCAGCCCTGTGTGTGTGCCAACCAATTTTACGTTTGTATTGGAATAAGCGACGCTGACCAGAACCTGGTCCATAGTTCTACCCAGCAGAAAACAGGCAAAACCGGTGGCGAAGGGGATTTTCCCTGTAGTGGCCAAGCCAGCCGCCGTGCAGACCATATCCGCTTCGGCGATGCCCATATTAAAAAATCGGTCAGGATATTTATCGCCGAATTTTTTTGAGCGCGAGCTGTCACTCACTCCGGCATCAAGTACTACAATGCGCGGATCATCAGCACCTAGTTCTACCAGGGCTTGCCCATAAGCATCTCGGGTGGCGGCGTCTTTCATTGCAGTTCCTTTAAAGCTTTTTCATAATCTTCCGCAGAAGGCGCTACACCGTGCCAGGCGGTTTTGCCTTCCATAAAACTAACCCCTTTGCCTTTGATAGTGTCTGCAATGATCACGCGGGGTTTTTCCGGGTGAAGCGGTAACTGAAGCACTTTCATGATGGCTTCCATATTATGCCCGTCTATTCGGTGCACGTCCCAGTTGAAGGCATTCCACTTGTCTTCTAGAGGCTCCAGGTCTTTCAAGTCTTTGGTGATATTGTCTTGCGCAACCTTGTTATAGTCGACGATGGCAATCAGGTTGTTGGATTTAAATTTGTCGGCGGACATGGCGGCTTCCCAAATTTGCCCTTCCTGTAGCTCCCCATCACCCAGAATGACGTAGACTTTCGAGCCATAACCATTCAGTTTGGTTCCCAGGGCTATTCCGTGGGCCACGCTGAGTCCCTGCCCCAAACTTCCTGAGGCAATTTCGACTCCGGGAGTTTTAGGGTGAGCATGTCCGGATAGAAAACGTCCGCTATTAATTTTGCGATAACTATCCAGGTCGGGCTCGGAAATATACCCGGCTTTGGCAAGCACGGAATAATAAATTGCCGATGCATGGCCTTTGCTGAGCAGAAAGCGGTCTCTTTTGGGGTCCTTTGGATTGTTTGAGTCGTAATTTAAAATTCCACCAAAAAACAGGGCGGTCATCAAATCTGTCGCGGAAAAACTTCCTCCAGGGTGCCCCGATCCTGCTTGAAAAATGATTTTCAGGGCGAGCCTTCTTAATTCCAGAGCAAGTTTTTCGAGTTCGGCGATGTCTGGGATGGTCAACTGACTTTCACTCATAAAAAAATATTTTGTGGGTCTAAAAAAAATGTGATCTTGCTTATATCACAACCCTTTTAGTTTTGCGAATTGAAAAAGAATAACCAGTTAGCGCGGAGAAGCTCTACATATGGATATCCGCTAAAGGTCTTTGGGTGGGTCAAGAAAATCGCTGGAAAGAGATAACAGGTTCTCAAAATTAACCGGTTTCGCAAAGAACGCATTGGCCCCGGCGTCAAGAACCTCAGTCTCAGAATATCTCAGGTCCCCGGAAATAGCGATGATCTTTATATTTTTAGTTTTATCATCAGCGCGCAGGTCTCTACACACATCGAGGCCATTTATGCCGGGAAGCGTAATATCCAGAATCATTATCGTGGGCTGAAATTGAGCGGCTTTTTTCCCAGCCTCCCATCCGTCATAGGCAGTTTCAACGATGAAATCATTTTTTTGGAATATTTTTTTGAGAAGATCACAAAACTTTCTTTCATCATCAACCACAAGGATTTTGCGGGTGGATTTTTCTTTTTCTTCCTTTTCGAGAATTTCTTTGATCATAGATATGGTGTACCCCTTTTTTTGCAGGGCATAAACCTGCTTGCACCTCTCCTCAACCCATGCGGGATAGTAGCCGACAATACCTTTGCCACCCGGATGACCCTCTTTTTGAGGATCTGGAAAAAAACGATATTTTTTCTGCCACAACCAAAGAGTTTTGCGTGTGATGGGGACTACTTTTAAAATATCAGCGGCTGTAATTCTTGACATGGTTTGCTTCCTGAAAGTGAATTTTTATAAGGGTATTGCCAGATCAACGGGATCAAATTTTTGCTATAATACACTAAACGACAAGATTATACCACAGTTAATGTAAATTCTGAGAAACCAATCTGCTTGCAGAACAAACCAGTGATAAGTTATTTAAAATTAAAATAATATAACTATTTTTAAATTTGTAAGCAGTTATATAATGTGAAATATTAAATATTACCTATTTTAATACTTTCCTTGCCATTCATTTTTTTGTTGATAGAAATTTGTTAAGCCCCTCCCCTGAAAGTCCGATAAAATACTGTAAAACAACTGTTTTATAAGATCATTGGGTTTGCTGAAACTTGGGATAAATCGCCATAAAAGGGTCCTCATTTGCTGTTTATTTTGAAGGACCTTTGGGTACCTCTGAAAATTGCTTTTGGCCGCTAGGCGTGGGGCCAATGTGCACGTGATATTTTTCTTTGCTTTTACCCGTACCGGGTATGAAATTTATGGTTGGGGAAACCACGCCTGCCCCGAAGGGGTAATAACCTTCTTTGGTGAGCAAAGAGTTGTCTCGGCTTAATGAGCCATTGCTCATTGAGGTCAGTGGCCGAGGGTGCTTTAGAGAAAATTACCGAATAAATAGAGATTCCCTATAAAATAGTTTTTACCCTTTCACCCTTTGGAGTTCTGCGGTTCATGAAGAAGATTTTGTTTTTCAAACGCTCTTTATATTTTTTCTCATTATTTCTTATCCCTGTTTCCGTTGCAAATGCCAATGAGCCTTTATCCCTCACTTTGCAGGAAACTATTGAGACAGTTTTAAAAAATAATATCAGCATTTCCGTTCAAAGTTATAATTCGAAAATTAATGAACAATTTATTTTCGAAAAGGAAGCTGATTTTGACCCTACTGTTGATTTCGAGTTTACGGTCGGTGAAGAAACCCGGCAAAGCGCATCAACTCTTGCCGACTCGAAGACCAGGGATCTGGATTACGACTGGGATTTTTCTGTTTCCCAGAAATTTGTCACAGGTGGAGATTACGAGTTAACTATGGACAACAACAAAAACCAGAGCAGTTCGTCTCGCACCTCTCTCAATCCCATCTATTCATCGGATCTGGCCCTGACAGTCACCCAACCGTTACTCAAGGATTTTGGAATCGATCTTAATAAACGGGAAATCTATATTGCTAAAAACGATCAAAAAATTTCCGATCATCAATTCACAGAAAAAGTCATTGCTACCATTGCGGAGACCGAAAATATTTATTGGGACTTGGTTTTCAGCATTGAAGACCTGAAGGTCAAGGAAACCTCCCTGCAAAGAGCCCGGGATCTGGAAAAACAGGTGAAAGCCCAGGTCGATGTGGGAACTCTTGCGGAATTGGAAATTCTTCAGGCAAAATCGAATGTGGCATCAAGGGAGGAACGGCTTTTAAACGCGCAAAACTTAATTGATGATAATGGGGATAATTTAAAAAGTATCCTCAATTTTTCCTTTGATTCAGAAGAAGGCTTGAAAGAAATAATCCCGGCAGACAGCCCTGTCTTTGAACCGGGAGCTGAAAATTCTTTGGAAGAAGCATTAAAAACTGCCCTGATCCACCGGCCCGATCTGCTGGCAAAAAAAATGGAACTGGAAAACAGGAATATTGAAGCCAAATATAATGAGAATCAAACACTCCCGACTCTGGATCTGGTTGGGAGTCTGGGACTGAACGGATTAAGCGGCGATTCTTCCACAAAAAATGGTTCCTACGATTCGGCCCTGTCTGAAGCATTTTCAACTGACTTTCGTTTATGGCAGTTTGGCATCAACCTGAGTTACCCGCTTGGAAACCGCGCCGCAAAGAGCAAGCTGGCGATAAAACGGCTGGAAGTGGCCCAGTTGTTATTGAACATCAAGGATTTGGAGAAAACCATTGTGGTTGAGGTCCGCGAAGCCCACCGGCAAATTAAAACAGACATCAAAAGGGTTCAAGCCACAAGAGTTGCCCGAAAACTTGCTGAAGAAAAATTGAATGCCGAGGAGAAAAAATTCAAGGTCGGGTTATCAACCAGCTTTAATGTGCTGGAATTCCAGGAGGATCTCGCTGAAGAACAGAGTAATGAGATTAAAGCTGTCATCGATTACAACAAATCCCTTAACCGGTTGAATCAGGTAATGGCCCGGACTCTGGAGGCGCATGATATAAAACTGTTTTCCAAAGAGGACTCATGAAAAAAGCCCTGATTTTTGTCGGGGTGGCACTTTTCCTGACCTGGTTCTATTTGTTTCCCTCCAATGGTTCCGAGGAACCCCAAAAACCTGTATTTAAAACCTCTGAAATACTACACGGCGACCTGTTGATTAAAATTTCGGCCACTGGCATTGTTGAGCCCAATTTTAAAGTAGAGGTTAAGTCCAAAGCCAGTGGTGAGGTCTTGTCCTTCCCTTTTGAAGAGGGAGACCATGTAAAAAAGGGGGCGCTTCTTCTGCAATTGGATAAATCTGATGAAAAGCGCAATGTCGCCAAAGCCCGTACAGAATTGGCCAGTTCGTCTGCAAAACTAAAAAAAGCCGAAACCGCTCTCCTGTTACAAAAAACTAAATACGATACCGATATCAAATCTTCCCAATCAGAAATTGAAACCGCTCTTGCCAACCTCAAGGAGTCGGAGGATAAACTGAAACGCCAAAGTGAATTGTTTGGAAAAAAGTTTGT
>JYMV01037271.1_pt1 | contig 11153 bp, 6 predicted proteins | sample 338911 | NCBI WGS metagenome assembly JYMV01 (sample SAMN03354496, study PRJNA234377) | hydrothermal vent metagenome | biome: Deep sea; feature: Hydrothermal plumes at the Eastern Lau Spreading Center, Western Pacific Ocean; material: Seawater | place: Tonga | collected 2009 | depth 2000 m m
GTTCATCCTCTTTCTCGCTCCCGCCTGCGAGATGGGTTTCTTGTTTGCCCCGTCGTACTTTTTGTCCCGGATTTCCCGGGTGATTTTTCGGCATCGCCGAAACAGGAGGAAGTATGTCTCGATCTGTCTCAGCGCTACTTGTAGCGCTGTTATTTTCCACAATGGCGATCTCCCAGGACACCGATCAGCGCTGGTCGTATCCATATGGAGATGGAAGAGTTTCTCTCGTTCATGACGATGGGATCATCGCAGTCAAGATGATCGCCGGGCTCGAGGATGAACGTGGTTCTCTGCTAGCAGAACTCAGGACCATTCGTGGAGTGGGTAAGGTCGAGGATCGAGACCTGCAAGAATACCCTGGCCTCTGGTATGTTCCGGTCGATGGGAGTGCAGACAGACGCATGAGAGAGCGGATACTCGATCGGCTCTCTGCAGCAGGTGTGGTCGAGTTTGCAGGGCCGGTTTTTCATTACCGTGAAGCAGTGATGATTCCTCGTCCGGAAGTCATCGTGACCTTCGATGGGTCTGTCGATGACGAAGAAATCCGCGCCGTGATTCGTCAGTCGGGCCTTCGTTTCATCAAGGAGTTCCCTGCTATCGATCCGACATATTTACTCGGATACGAGGGGCCTACATCGCGTGCGTTCGAGATCAGCGATGCGCTCACCGAACTGGAAGAAGTTGCGGTGGCGGAACCGAACTTCATCCACGATCTACCAGAGATGGCGACACCGAACGATCCTCTCTTCCCCGACCAGTGGGATATGCTCAATACAGGCCAAACCGGAGGCACCATAGGAGCAGATATGAAGGCTGCAGCGGCCTGGGATATCTCCACCGGTTCGTCCAGCATCGTGGTGGCAGTGATCGATGAGGGTGTCGATGTAGATCACCCGGACCTTCTCGCAAACATGGTCGCAGGCCACGATTCCGTCACAGCTGATCCAACCCCAGGAGGAATCCCAGGTAATGCGAATTCCACCGATGGCCATGGTACCTGTTGTGCAGGAATCATCGCGGCGGTGGGCAACAACGGCATCGGCGTTGCCGGGGTGACCTGGAACAGCAAGATCATGCCGGTGCGCATCGGCTTCGGTAACTTCTGGACCCAGACCGACTGGATCATCGATGGCCTGACGTGGCCAGTTGATAACGGTGCCGATGTTCTCTCCAACAGCTGGGGAGGAGGGTCGGCAAGCACCTCGATACAAAACGCAATTATCTATGGAAACACGACAGGTCGAGGTGGTCTCGGTTGCGCGGTGTTCTTTGCATCTGGAAACGAGAATTCAGCCGTTTCCTATCCGGCCTTGTACCCGGAATCGATTGCAGTAGGGGCTTCGAGTCCGTGTGACGAAAGAAAGAGTCCATCTTCCTGCGATGGAGAGACCTGGTGGGGAAGCAACTACGGATCGTCCCTCGACTTCGTTGCTCCGGGACCACTCACCACTACCGTTGATATTGCAGGAAGCGGTGGTTACTCCAGTACGGATTACACATCGTCCTTCAATGGGACTTCCTCGGCAACTCCTCACGCAGCGGGAGCAGGGGCGTTGTTGCTTGCGGTTGCGCCTGACCTTACCTATGACGAAGTTCGTACCCTGATGCGTCAGACTGCGGATGACCAGGTCGGACCTCCGTCCGAGGACACCGCTGGTTTCGATATCTACATGGGATACGGTCGGATCAACTGCGAAACGATGCTGCTGGCAGTGGCCTCGCTCATCTCCGGTCCGACAAACCTCAGCTGTAGCGCTTCCGGTGCGGATGTGGCACTTTCCTGGACCAATGGCGACAGTTACTCACAGGTCGAGGTCAGCCGAAATGGCTCCGTCATTGCGACGCTGGCGGGCTCATCCACCTCCTACACCGACACATCAGCAGGAGTGGGAAACATCTCTTACGGTGTTCGTGGTTTTCAGGGTAGCGATCCGAGTTCTTCTGCCAGTTGTTCGGTGTTCATGACCGGAGGTGCGACCGATCTGGTCTGGGCACCGGCTGCGGCTGCCGGCACGGTTGCCGGAGGCAGTGCCATCTCTGCGGCGCTCACTGCCAACGGCCGTTCGCCGCTGGTCGTCACCACGCTGGATGCGGTGCCGAGCCTTGATACCTTCGAGACGGTCTGGGTCAACCTCGGCATCTACCCGTCGAATCATGTCCTCACATCGACGGAATCGAGTTCCCTCGATGACTTTCTCACCAATGGCGTCGGCGGCAACTTCCTCTACATGGAAGGGGGAGATACCTGGGCCTACGATGCGGCCACGACGGTACATTCTCGCTTCGGGATCAGCGGTCTCTCGGATGGTACCGGAGACCTCTCGACGGTGAATGGAGCCGCTGGAACCGGGTGCAACCTGGCAGGCAGTAGCTGGAGTTACAGCGGCGAGAACAACTGGATCGATCATCTCGGTACCAGCGGTGCTTCCGTGGTCACGCTGACCAATTCGAGTCCTGCCTACAATGTCGGCGTCTTCAATGATGGCGGCAGTTACCGCACCTTTGGTACCTCCTTCGAGATCGGTGGACTGGTCGATGGTGCGTCGACCAGAGCGAGCATGGTGGCTTCGATTCTCGACTGTTTCTCAGGAACGACACCGCCGCCTCCAGCAGCTCCTGTGGCAGGCTTCACTCCGGGTAGTTCCGGAGGAGAAGCACCGGTCTCGGTGTCGTTCATGGATTCGTCGACCGGCGACATCACATCTTATTCGTGGGACTTCGGCGACGGCGGTGGATCGACGGCACAGAATCCGTCGCACACCTACAGCGCTGCGGGCACCTACAGCGTCACCCTGACGGTGACCGGTCCCGGCGGCTCCGATACGGCGACCTGTGGATCGTGCATCACGGTGACCGATCCTCCTCCTCCGCCTCCGATGGCGGACTTCTCGCCCGACAGTCCCGGTGGTGAGGCGCCAGTCACGGTTTCGTTCATGAACATGTCGTTCGGGGACATCACATCCTATTCGTGGGACTTCGGCGACGGCGGCGGATCGACGGCACAGAATCCGTCGCACACCTACACCGCTGCGGGTACCTACAGCGTATCCTTGACGGTGACCGGTCCCGGCGGTTCCGATACGGCAATCTGCGGATCATGCATCGTCGTGACCGACCCTGTTCCGCCGCCTCCGCTGGCGGACTTCTCGCCCGACAGTTCCGGTGGCGAGGCGCCAGTCACGGTTTCGTTCATGAACATGTCGTTCGGCGACATCACATCCTATTCGTGGGACTTCGGCGACGGCGGTGGATCGACGGCACAGAATCCGTCGCACACCTACACCGTTGCGGGCACCTACAGCGTATCCTTGACGGTGACCGGTCCCGGCGGCTCCGATACGGTGACCTGTGGTTCGTGCATCGTGGTGATGGACCCGCCACCACCTCCGCCTCCTCCTTCAACAACGCTGTACTACATCTCGTTCCTCTCGACGACCTCGGTTCCCGGACTCGGTAGCGTCAGGGATGAGGATATCGTGACCTATGATCCGGCAACCGATTCCTGGGCCTGGTATCTCGACGGCAGCGATGTGGGGATCGGAAGTACGGATATCAATGCGCTCAGCGTGCTTGCAGATGGCAGCGTTTTGGTCTCCTTCAACTCCGGCAGTTTCTCTCTGTCGGGACTGACAGGCGGGCCTTCCGGGACGACGGTGGAAGACAGCGACCTGGTGCTGTTCACACCCTCCGCAACCGGTTCCAGCAGTGCGGGTACCTGGTCCTTCTACCTCGACGGGTCGGACTGTGCACTCACGACCAACGGCGAGGATATCGATGGAGTATGCTACCTCGATGATGGCACGCTATTGATGTCCACGCTGGGCACGGCTCGCGGCGGTGGGCCGACCAATCGAGATGAAGATGTGATGCTGTTCACTCCCACCTCCATCGGCTCTGCCAGTGGAGGAAGCTGGACGACCTTCTTCGACGGCAGTGATGTCGGATTTTCCAACAGCGGTGGTGAAGATCTCAATGCCATCAGTCTCGACTATGACGGAACACTGCTCTTCTCGACCCAGGGCACATACTCCGGCTCCGGATCGTCAGGCGCCGATGAGGATGTCTCCAGGTTCACTGGAAGTTTTGGCAGTACTACATCAGGATTCGCAGAGTTGATTTTCGACATGAGTGCCCTGGGAATCGATGTCAGCGAAGATATCGACGGCCTCTCCATTCGCTGAAGGGAACCTGGGTATCCAATTTTAACGTGGGTCCCGCTGTGAAAGCAGCGGGACTTTTTTTATTCCTCAGTGGCATCAAGAGGAAGGCTTTACCGCCTCGACGTAGAGATACTTGCCTCCAGGAAGGATCCCGGAGGAGTTAGCGGAACCAATCCGATTCCGTTTCCGGCTGGCGGGGCTCACCAGCAAGGCAGCGATCTGGATCAACAGTGCAAAGGGCCACAGTAGTCGGTGCAACGGCTTTACACTGGCGGCTTTTACCTCAGCGATTCGGAAGCCGGCCGCTTCTAGATGGTTTGCCAGTTGAGGATAGAACAGGTGATGGCGGACGTTTGCTTGCGGATCAGTGGAGGTTTGCTTGAAAGTACTCTCGTTGATGGTGTTGGTGATGGATCCGTAGAAGAGAAAACGCAGCCTCTTCTGGATGGAAGCGTAGTTATTGATGTTCACAAATAGTGAACCACCAGGGCGAAGCACTCGGTAAAATTCTGCAATAGCACCTCCCGGGTGATACAACCGATGCAGGCCGTTGGCACACAAAACGGCATCATAACTCTCATCTTTGTGGGGTAAGGACTGGTTCAGGTTTACTTCTTCGAAAGGGAAGCCCTCCGCCTCGAAATTGCCGGAATCAATATCCGCGCAGTGAACTTCCCAGCCCAGGTCTTTGAGAAACTGCGAGAGAACCCCGGTTCCTGCTGGGCAGTCGAGTATCTTTCCTGGAGACCGCTGCGAGAGTACTCGTCGCAGAGTGTCGTGAGATCTAGAACCTCCAATGACTTTCAATTCGATCATGTCAGTTTCTTTTCCAGGGCGTATTTCTGTGCGCCGTCTAGCAAGTCATCAACAGACCCGGGCAGATGTTTCATCCGAACCGCGTATCTGGCCAGTAGATTTCGATTTAATTCGAGGCAGTCGGTCAATCCAGCAACCGATCCGAGGAAGCGTATCAGGTCCTTGAACTGGCTCGATCGTGACAGTCGGCTCCATGAGGGCAGATCGAAGGGTGTAGGGGTGGGTTGGGTTGCCAGGAAATTTCGCACCAGGGGATCACCGTGAGCCAGGCCCGCCACATGAATCCGGGCCAGTTGTTCAGCAGTCGCAAACAGCAGTTCAGTATCTTCACCGTTAGAGAATTCTTCTTCTACCGTGTTTGCCTCGATTGCCCGGGTCACAACAACCCCTCTTTCCAATAGTCCCCAGTGCCGCTCTTCGCCCCAGGCAATCAGCGGGACGGTGTGGATGCCCCTGTTTGAAAATTCGACGTAGCCCCGTCCTTCGTGCAGGGCGCGACCTGGCAGCAGTCTGCGGAGAAATCCGTGGGAGGGTCTGCGGCGATAGACTTTCACGAATACGGTGATGTCAAACTCGTCAGGTAGTTTCCAGCGCGAGGTTCGGTCAGTGCTTCCAGTGACACACTCTTGCCACATTGCAGGAATCCAGTCGGCACTGATATCCGTGACCAGATGTAGCCGAACTCCATCAAACCGGTGCTGATTGTGAGAAATCGAAGGCATACAGTTCCTGGCTTGTTCGAGGATCCAGTACGATATCTCCCGCAGGGTAATGAGAAAGTATGAAACCCCCGATGCAACATCAAGATCGCCCAGGTAGGCATATAAAGTCTCCCGGGGGCCTTGTCTTGTTGAACTTCCTTGTTCTCGATACCTTGGTGAGGGTCCAGGGTCCTGTGTAGAGGAAATCCAGAGGCTCATTCTTGAGAGTGGAGCGATATGAAGTCGGAAATCGAGATCCAGGATCCGGCGACTACGGAGATTCTCGATCGCTGGATGGAGGAGCCGGCTCCCTTCCTGGGGGTGCTCCATGCCATCCAGGATCACCATGGATATCTTCCTGAAGATTCGCTCAAGCAGGTGGCGCAGCGATTCCAGATTCCCATCAGTGAACTATATGGAACGGTTACTTTTTACCACTTCTTCCGGCTCGAACCGAAGCCCGTGCCAGACATCATGATTTGCGAGAATTCGACCTGCTGTCTCCATGATCTGGAGACGATTTCTGCACAAGCGGCCACTGCAGATTTCGGCATCGCTCATTCGGGTAAGGTTGAGAAGATCTCTTGCCCGGGGCGTTGTGATGTGCCGGTCCCCATTCTCATAGGAGAGAAGTTCTTTCACTCGGCGCAATCGGGAGCGGTGGCCTCTGCCACCGAGGCCGATATGCCTCTACCACCGGAGACGGGTCTAGAAGAGTGTCTCTTCCGTCACATTCGTGATGGCATCGGTTCTCTGAAGGGCGCGATGGTTCATGGTGCGTGGAGCAGCCCTGCTCTGGCGGCCAGCGATCCGGACAAGGTGATTGAAGAGTTGAAGGAGAGCGGATTGACCGGTCGCGGTGGAGCGGGTTTTCCTACAGGTGTGAAGTGGGAAGCTGTGAAGAACGAAAGCCGCGGACCGAAATACATCATCTGCAATGCAGATGAGAGTGAGGTCGGATGCTTCAAGGACCGAGTACTGATGGCCCACAGCCCTCATGCGATGCTGGAGGGGATGGCCTGTGCAGGCCTCGTTACCGGAGCCGAGATCGGCATCGTTTATCTTCGCTGGGAATACCCCGAGATCCTCGAATCACTGCAAATCGCCATCGATGAAGCAACCCGGGCAGGAATGCTCGGAGATGATGCCTGTGGTACCGGAATACCGTTTCACATCCTGATTCGACGGGGCGCTGGCGCCTACATCTGTGGTGAGGAAACTTCTCTGCTCAACTCGCTGGAGGGAAAGCACCCTTTCCCGAGAGAGAAGCCTCCCTTTCCCACCACTCATGGACTGTTCGATTTGCCGACCGTGGTCAACAATGTAGAGACCTTCTGTGCTGTGCCCGCCATCCTCGAAAAGGGCGCGGCCTGGTTCAGGGACCTGGGGCTGGGGGAAAATGCCGGGACCCGTGTCTTCAGTGTTTCCGGCGACATCACCCGCCCCGGAAACTACGAGGTTCCGGTCGGAACCTCGTTACGAGAGCTCCTGGACACTCACGCTGGTGGCACGCCAGATGGAAAAGCCATCCAGGGTGTCACGATGGCGGGAATCAGCGGTGGATTCGTGGGTGCGGCGGATCTCGATGTGGCACTCGATCCCGCCTCTCTGACTGATCTGGGGGCGATGCTGGGAGCTGGCGGAATCATTGTTCATGACGAGTCCCGTTGCATGATTCAGGCTGCGCGAGAGAGCATGCATTTCCTTGCACAGGAGTCCTGTGGAAAGTGCTTTCCATGCCGAATAGGAACCGTGCGAGTCACCGAACTTCTCGACGAACTGATCGATCACTCGGCTGGCAATCCGATGATCCGGAGCCATCCTCTCGAGGAGTTGGCGGACCTGGAGGAGGTTCTGGGTGAGACGAGCGCGTGCGGCCTTGGTTTGGCAGCACCCTTCATCACGAAAACGATGAAGAAGTACTGGCCAGATGTATTGCAGGATTACATCGAGGGGCGCAGACCCGAGCGCCAGGGTGAGAGGGATGCAGAGTGACTGACAATATGAAGATGCAACTCGATGGGCAGGAGGTTTCTTTCACCGAGGGAGAGACCGTTCTGGAGGTGGCTCGAAGGGAGGGCACATTCGTTCCTACCCTGTGCTGGGACGAGCGCCTCGATCCGTACGGATCCTGCCGACTCTGTGTCGTCGAGGTGGAAGGACGTCGAATTCCCGCATCCTCCTGCACCCTCGAGGCCCAGGAAGGGATGGTGGTTCGTACCGGCAGCGACAAGCTGCGGAAGATGCAGGGCACCCTCGTCGAGATGGTGCTCTCCGAAAATCCGGGCGACGAATGTCCGCGCTGCCGTGATATCGGCACCTGTGAGGTTCACGAACTTGCCGAGCAGTTCGACGTCGGACGCGACCGTTTCCTCGGTGCCATCAGTAATGCATCCAAAGAGGACTCGAATCCGTTTCTACTGCGAGACTATGACCGCTGCATCTCCTGTTTCCGCTGTGTGCGGATCTGCGCCGAGGTGGAGGGGGATTACGCCATCACCATGACCGGGCGAGGCTGGAACAAGGGGATTGCTACTGCTTTCGGTGGTCCTCTGATGGGCAGCGAATGCACCCTCTGCGGCCAGTGCATCTACACCTGTCCCACCGGCGCGCTCGCCGACAAGAAGATGGTTGGTCAGGGGTCCATTCCCGGAAAGGTCGAGGAGACTCGCAGCATCTGTCCCTACTGTGGCACCGGTTGTTCCATCAACCTACATGCTCGAGATGGAAAGATGATCGGTGTCACACCTGTTCTCGACGGGCCGGTGAATGAGGGTGCCTTGTGTGTGAAGGGACAGTTCGGTTTTGACTTCGTCAACTCGGACGATCGTTTGACCATGCCTCTCGTGCGCAAGGAAGGTCAGCTGACGCCGGTCTCATGGGATGAGGCGCTCGATTACACCGCGCAGCGATTCAAGAGCATTCGTGCCGAGCATGGTCCGAAAGCATTTTATGCCATCGCCAGTGGCCGGGCTCCCGGTGAGGGTGCCTACATGTTGCAGAAGTTCACACGGGCGGTGATGAACTCGAATCAGGTTGATAATTGTTCGCGTGCCTGACACAGCCCGACGGTCGCCGGTCTGGCGGCTTCGATAGGACGCGGAGCGATGTCGAACTCGATCCCCGAGATCGAGGACTGCCCGATGATGCTCTGTGTCGGCACCAACATGACGGAGTGCCATCCGATCATCGCATTACGAGTGAAGAAGGCGGTTCGCAAGGGTGCGAAGCTGTTCGTGGTCGATCCCAGGAAGATCCCTCTGGCTGAACTTGCTGATGGACATCTTCAGATCCAGCTCGGGTCTGATGTGGCGCTCTTCAATGCGATGGCGAAGGTGATCATCGATGAAGATCTGCACGACAAGGAGTATGTCGAGCAGCGCACCGAGGGTTTCGAGGAACTGAAGAAACATCTCGAGTCCTTCACGCTCGAATATGCCGAGGAGATCTCGGGAGTTCCGAAAGATCTGATCCGTGAATGTGCCATCGAATACGGTTCGGCCGAGCGCGCGGGCATCTACTACACCCTGGGAATCACCGAACACATCTGTGGCGTCAGTAACGTGCAGAGTTTGTGCAACCTGGCGCTCATCACCGGAAACCTCGGCAAACGGAGCGCGGGAGTCAATCCTCTTCGTGGGCAGAACAACATCCAGGGTGCCGGGGACGCCGGAGCCCTGCCCAACAACTACCCCGGATTCCAGGATGTCACCTCGGCCGAGAACCGGGAGAAGTTCGAGAAGGTGTGGGGGGTCCCGCTCGATCCCGACAAGGGGATCACCAAGATCACGGCACTCGATCACGCCGTAGATGGACGCCTCAAGGCGATGTGGATCTGTGGCGAGAACACCCTGGTGACCGACCCGGATGTCAAGCACACCACCAAGGCGCTCGAATCCCTCGATTTCTTGGTCGTGCAGGACATGTTCCTCACTGACACCGCCCAGAAGGCACATGTGGTCTTTCCTGCGGCCGCCTTCACCGAGGTGGATGGTTTTTTCACCAACTCTGATCGCAGGATTCAGAGGATACGAAAGGCGTCGGATCCCCCGGGCGAAGCGAAGCCTGACTGGTGGATCATCGCCGAGGTTGCCAAGCGGATGGAGAGCGGAGTTCACTTCGAGTACCCCAGCAGCCGCGAGGTCTTCGATGAACTCGCTTCTGTTTCTCCCATCTACGCCGGCCTCGATTACGATCGCATCGACAGCGGTGAGTTGCACTGGCCGGTTCCCGATCACGATCATCCGGGTACCCCCGTGCTCCATGAAGGCGTATTCCTCAACGGCAAGGGCAAGTTACAATTGCTTGACTATGTCCCTCCCTCAGAGAATCCCGATGATGAATACCCGTTCTATCTGACCACGGGACGACGATTGCCGACCTACCACACCAACACCATGACGGGCCGTTCAGAAGGTTTCCGGATCCTGGTTCCCAACGAGTGGCTCGAGATCCATCCCCGGGATGCCGAGAAACTGGGCTTCGAGGATGGGGACTGGGCACGGGTCAGTTCGCGCAGAGGCGATGTGACGACCCGCGTCGCCATCACCCGGACTTCACCGGCAGGAACGGTGTTCATGAGCTTTGCGTTCCCCGAGGAGACATTGACCAACAACATCACCAATCCAGATGTGGATCCGATCACCGAGACTCCGGAGTTCAAGGTCGCCGCGGTGGCTGTGGAACGAATCGAGGCTCCAGCCGGGTTCAGTGCCGAGCCGGCACTTCGAGCCAGTCCTGGGTGCGATCTGCCGCGCCATGGTTGACACAACCGGGGGTCTACCTGTCACCGGGCACGGCGAGGGCTTCAGCGTCAGCTCCCCCGCAATGCTGTGGATCGAGGGCGGACGGGCTAAATTGAGGGGCCGCGATGGCCAGAGCGCTTCGCTAGACCTGCTTCAGGCTCGTGCCATTGTCCTGGGGACTTGCATCAGCATCCAGGATCGACATTCAGACCTCGCCTTTTCGATTCGTGATCCCGAGGTCTTCGCGGTCGTCCGGGCAAACTCACCTGCAGATCTGGTCGACCAGCTCGATCAGGCGGCTGCGAAGTTGCGCAAGCGTCAGTGGACCTTCCCGAAGGTGATTGCGGTCTCCATCATCAGCGTAACGATTCTCGGAATGGCTCTTTATTACGGGATCATCGCAGCGGCAGGATGGATGGTTCACAGCCTACCCATTTCCTTCGACCAGGAACTTGGCAAGGCAGCGCACCGATCGATGCTGGAAGGGGAGCAGCTCAACACGGATGAGACGGTCAACTCTGCCATGGACCAGATTCTCGAATCTCTGATTCCTCACCTGAGCCTGGATGGAATCGAACCGGAGATGGTGATCGTCGAGAGTGAAACGGTCAATGCCTATTGCCTGCCGGGGGGGTACATCACTGTATTCACAGGCCTTCTCACCGCAGCAGAGAGTGCGGATGAAGTGGCCGGAGTTCTGGCTCACGAGATGGCCCATGCAACGAAACGAC
>JYMV01020536.1_pt1 | contig 11152 bp, 9 predicted proteins | sample 338911 | NCBI WGS metagenome assembly JYMV01 (sample SAMN03354496, study PRJNA234377) | hydrothermal vent metagenome | biome: Deep sea; feature: Hydrothermal plumes at the Eastern Lau Spreading Center, Western Pacific Ocean; material: Seawater | place: Tonga | collected 2009 | depth 2000 m m
CCCTATGGAATCATCTGCATTGGTACAGGTGCTGCTGTCAAGTGCGCCTACTACACAGCGAAGACTGACACTACACTCACAGGAGTGACCGACTTGGCTAGCAGTGGCCTTGTTGCGGCCCTATCGAATGGGGATAGTATCACACAATACGCACTCCAGATAGATTACTTCGGCAGCACCACAGGAGATGAGGCTCGTCTGAGAGACTGGTGGTGTGACTACGACCTCGGCATCGTCTACTTCAACAACACATATCCCTATTTCCAGTGGAACTCGGTGAAGGCCACTTACATCTATGGGGAGAGATATGTGGAGAAAGCCATCGAGGATATCTGCACCAAGATGGTGGCCATGGACCTGCTCTTGTCTGATGACCGCAGCGTTCTGATGCCAGAGGGGAGCCAGAACATAGACTTGGGTTCCAAGTACCAACTGCTCAAGGCTCAGGTCGCTGAGACACTACCTCGCTACATGGAAGTGATTCACATTGGCTGATGATATATTCAAGAAAGCGAAAGAGAGTCTTAGGCCAACAATACACAATCTCAGAAAACAATCCATCTGGGTTCCTGATGGGAGAGTGTTCCTAGATGCTGCTGCTAGTGCTGCAGGGTACAAGACTGATGATTCCGGTAACATCATAGATGACAACGGCCAGCCCCTACCTAGGGGCCACGAGGATTATCAGTGGATTAAGAGCATGGCAGAGCGTCAAGCAGTAGTAGAAAGTCCAATTGGGAGGGAGATAATAGGATGAGTGCGTTTGAGTTGAGTTGGCATCTCTTGAAAGCCGGTCCGATGCCAGATTGGTCCAGTACCGATAGAGGGTACGATGAGGACCCCCAGTTCGATAACCCCATTGACAGGCCCGAGGATTATCCGGATGAGGAGCCTAGGGAGAGGGTAGATGCCCCCACCTTGGATTCCAATCACATCTTGAGGTTGACTAAGCCACAACTAGACAAACTCATTCGAGATGCTCAGAATGAGATTCAGCGTAGGGATACCAAGAGGGCCGATAAGAGAGTGGCTGTCGTTGACAGCCCAGTGAAGGGGATGGCGAATGCCGATGAGTGGATAAAGCACAAGACCCCGTGGGGGCATCTGGATGGGTAATTGATATGGCTAAGGAATCAATCGAAGTTCTGGTGGATGAGTTTGGGGATAGTTGGAATCGTGCTAACACCAACCAGAGGAAGCCGGTGATAATGGACATCACTACCCTCGACCCTGGGAGGGGCAAGAGGTTCGACCTCAATCGTAGTGATGCTGTGTTCATGTATGAGACGGCTCATAACGAGGAGCAGCCTGAGATATTCTATGACTTCGTAAACACCAGAATCAATATCACTATCGACATCCGAACAGTGAGAGGCAGAACTCAATTGATGCAGATGGAAGATGAGGTGAGGCGTATTATTCACTCTAAGAGGAGGGGTGACGATACTAACTATGACCGACTACTCTATAAGACGAGGACTGACTTGTCAGACAGGACTAAGCATTTGCATAGGATGACCTTTCAGGTCGAAATCATTACATTCAGTGAACTAATCGCGTGAGGTGAGGGGACATGCCACAGACAATCTACAAGGGCGATTTGGCTGAGGTAACACTCGGTCATGAGACAGGAATCGTACTAACATCCGGAGCATGGGGGGGCCTTACATGGAGTCACACCACTTCCGGAGATATCAGTATTATCACCTTCGCAAATACTGCTAATCACTCCGCTACTGGTATGGCTTCCATGTTCGATACCAGTCACCAATTGAAATATCCTAAGGGTCTCCTTGCTGGCTCCAAGTTGAGGATTAAAGGTGCAGGTGCTTTCAGTGCTGACGACCATACCAAGGGTAGTGTGTACACTATCGTCGCTAATGAGGGGGCTACTCTCACAGTAACACCTGCTTTGAAAACTGCTGCGGCTACAAATTCCACTCATGGTACTGCTACGACTAGGGACGAACTCATGATTGAGAGTCTAGGAACTCCTACTATAGATGTCGGCATGGCTTACAACAGTAGTGCACAGACCAGTGATGAGTCAGTTCTCGCTGACCAGTTTATCGGTTTGGCTGCTGAGATAACGCTCCCAGAAACCAAGGTCGAAGTCTTCCGTTCCCACATCGTGGGTGTAGGGAGGCAAGTTGTAGTTCAGGAGCCTCAGCATATGGATAACGAAGGAGGCTCCCTATCTACTATCATGCATAGTGCGCGATGGCTCTACTACGCCCTTGGTAATGAGGCTGTGAGTGCGACCGAGGGGGTAGGCACTCTCAATGTGGTCAATCAATTGATTGGTATGGGAGATACTTACATTGGATTTGCCGCTGGATTGTCTACTTGGCCTGCAGTCGGTGATTATGTTATGGTCCTTGATAGTGCCGGGGAAGTTTTGACTCCCTATGCTACTGAACCAGCCACTAGGACCAAGTGGACTGGGGCTCAAACTCAGTTCCATAGCAGTATTCGTAGTGAGACTCGTAGGGTCGTTGCCGTTGATACCACTGCCAACTATGTCAGGGTCTATGTCGATGACCCATTTAACTTCGACCATGCAGCAGGTTTGAATGTGAACCATAAAAGGTTCGCAGACGATAATAACGGCAACAGTCCTAATTTCCTTACTACTCCTGCTGGTTACGGTACTATTGAAGACCGACAGTCTAGAGCAATGTGGAGTATGTGGCACCAACCCTCCTTCTGTCTAGAGACCAGTATGAGGACTCGGGATGTCGGTTCCTATGGTACGGAGCAGACTGCCAATGCTCCTGGGTCATCTGCTGACTCGAAGCAACTCACTCGTCTCTACAAGGGCTGCAAGGTCAAGTCTTGGATGCTCACCGCTGATGCGGATTCTGAGGTCAAGATGAAAGTGGACTTCGATGCTCTCATGTGCTATACTGATACAGGTCGTCTAGAGGACAACAATCCTGGTGACAGATACACTGCTCATAGGATGTTCGAGAATATCGCTAATGGACCTGCGGAGAGGAAGATGGCTGGCATAGCACCTAACACCGAGAAGCCGTTCTTCTTCTACAATGGGACAATCACTGCTTTCGGTAGCAACATTGCTCAGGTAACCAAGTTTGAGTTGGGTGGTGAGAACAACATCTCTCAGCATCTAGTTGTCAGGGGCAACCCCCTGGGAGAGGACCGCAACGATGCTGGGCAGTCCTTGGAGCAGATACCATTCGCTGGTAGCAGGAACCCTTCACTGGCTGTTGAGGGCAAGGTAGAGTACAACTTGAAGATGGAGATTCTACCCACTGACCCCCTCCTGTGGCATGAGTTCAGAAGTGCTAGAAGTAAAGGCTACAGTGAGCCCATCACACTGCATCTAGTCAAAGATGGGAAAGGGGGTGACAGAGAGGAGATATATGTCATCATAGATGATTACATCATCACCGAGGCCCCTCTACAGATTCCTGAGGACAAAGGGGTCATCAAGCATGAGTTGACAATACTTCCGAGGCATGTGAAGATTGTTGCCCATGATTCTCTGTTTCATTGTTGAGGTGAAAGATATGGCAAGATGGAGTTTACATCCTGGGGGTAGGGGAAAAGCCCCTTGGAAGAAGATAGCCCCACCTGTAGAAGAGGAGCCTGAGATAGAGGGGGACTTCTTCAATCCCGAGGCTGCCATTGTTGATACTAACCCGTTCCCAGAAGAACTGATGACAGAGGATGATGCTGTCGCTGTTGCTGAGGCTGTAGTAGAGGAGACTCTCGAGGCTGCAGTAGAAGAAGTTGTCGAGGTTGAGCCTGAGCCTGAGGCTGAGCCTGAACTTACATACGATTCCATGACTGTAACACAGTTACAAGACTTGTTGCGTGAGCGCGAGTTAACTGTTAGCGGAGTCAAGGCGGAACTCATCGCCCGCCTGGAAGCAGACGATGCTGGCCCCTCTGAGGAATCAGAGGCTCCGGCTGAGACTGTAGAGGCCCCCTCGGAAGAGGCTGTCTCTAGCGATGAGGTGCCCGAGGAGGGTGATGTAAGTGAGTCAGGAGGAACAGAACAACAAGACGCTAGTGCCTAATATTGAAAGCCTGTTAGTCTCAACAGAGACTACACCCCACGAAATAGCCGTGGACCCAGACAACCCAGATGTTATTCTGCGTGTATGGGTGAAGGAATTATCATTCCTTCAAACTCAGAAGGCTGTCGCAGAGGTGGTTCAGTTAAGGCCAGATGGCCAGGTCAACATAGACTTGGCTAATTATTGGAAATACATGATGGGAGAATGCATAGATAGGACTGAGCCCGAAATGAGTAAAGCACAAATCTATGCACTCAAGTCTGAGGTTGCTAACCAGATTATAGCACTACTGCCTCAACCACAGGATTTGGTGGCTGGCCCTTTGGAGGATGGGCTGACCGCATAGATGATAATCTGAATTTCCTAAGGGGGAGGAAAGAAGACCCGAGATTAGGTCTCGAGTCTTCAGTTTATTTTGTCATGAAACACTATGGGCTCGGCCTGAGAGACATCGACGATTTGACTGCTGACGAGTTCAGCATGATGTTTACTTGGGCTGCAGCAGCCTCGGCTCACGAGGCAGAGGAAATGGAGAAGCAGAGCGCAGGCTCCAAATCGTCGATGGGAGTGGCGGGGACCAAGGTAAGTGGTCCCATGCCGTACAGTGAAGAGAGGTGGTAAGTATGGTAGATGTTGCCACCAAAGATGACCTTGATAAGATGCAGAAGCAACTTGATGCAGTTGGAAGTCAGTTCATGGCCACTGGTGGCAAGGCTCACAACTACGGCGTACAGATGGATATCGTCAAAAGGGCTCAACAGAACTTGGTGAACATATGGCAAGGCAGTGTCATTGGTAAGGCACAACTGGTGGGTAGATGGTTCAAAAAACTGTCCAAAGTGGTGACGGAATACTCGAATGATGCCGATGACATGGCGGATGCTACTGCTGACCTCACAATCATTCAGAGGAACCTCATCGCACCTCTGCTCAAAGGTACAGGTGCTGCTAAGTTGGGGCAGGCTATGTGGAACAAGTACAGACACACCATCGTCAAGAATGATGGTAGTATCAAACTTCTCAGAGCCGCCTTCCTGATGCTATCCTCTGTGTTGTTAACCATAGTCGGCATCTTAGGGATAATAGGCTTCGCCTTCGTTGTTTTCTCACTGGCTACAGAAGGTGCGGCTTCCCCTATCATAGCCTTTGTCGAGGAACACATCCCTCAACTCAAAGAGGCTTTTGAAGGGATAATCAATCTGTTACAGGGAGACTTCACAGCATCTTGGAAGAATATACAAGGCTTCTTACTTCTTGTTGCTGCGGCCTTCTTACTTTTACCTGGTGCTCTTGCCCCTCTCATAATAGGTATCATGATTGGTGTCGCCGCCTTCAAGAAGTTTGAAGAGAGTGGGGATAGTTGGCAAATGGCTTTGGGGAAGGCTGTGACCCTTGCTGCTGGTGCAATGTGGGTCATCCTCTCGTTCCTAACTCCGGCCAAGATAGGTCGCTTCCTTCTCAGGGCAATCAGGCATGTAGTCAAGTTCATAGGTGTGGGTGGGGTGTTGGTACTTGCTGGACTCGCTGGTCTCTGGCTCGCCGCTTCAGGTAAGTTGTCAGCCAGGTTGTCGGTTGTCGTCGCCCTGATAAGTGCTGCTGCAATATGGCTTGGGTTGGCTCTAGTCTCATCGGCAATAGGTACATCAACAGCGATAGGTGCGGCTTTCGCGATGATACCATTCTTCTGGGTTGCTGCGTTCTTCCTCATCCTTGCACTTGGTTATAGATTCCGTTCCCAAATCTGGGCGCTCTTCATGGATATAGGGGAGGGCATTATCAACATCTTCATCTTTGTGATTAACACGGTCATAGACATTATTATGATACCCTTCAACATCATAATTGGTCTACTAGCCTGGGCTACTGGGAGCGACACCAGTATACTTGGCGCAGGAGATACGATAGCGTATAGGGCCGCTGGTGGCCCAGTTAGGGCAGGGCGTTCCTACATCGTAGGTGAGCGTGGCCCTGAGTTGTTCACAGCAGGTAGTTCTGGTAACATCACACCTAACAACCAGATGGGTGGGGCTAACAACACTATCACTATGAACATAGATGTTAGTGGGGTTACTGACAGGTCTGATAAGCGAGCACTCGCTCGTGAGATTAGTGACATGTTGAGCCAAGAAATGAGGAGACTGGGAGGCGCTCCCACTAGAGGTAGATACTGATGGTTGGAGTACCCATTCGATTAATCAGGAAGGATGGCGGTGTCATCAATCTGGATTGCACAGACTATATGATGAGCATAACCAGAAGCATCATCACCGTCCCTATTCCCATCACTGCTGAGAGGTTTGGTGCTGACCTCAACATGGTGCAGGCCGAGATACGCATGGAGTGCATCGTGGTAGATGACGACTGTACCACCATAGACTACGGCGTGTCCTATGCGGCTTCCACCATAGACTTCAGTTATCGAGACCTAAAGACGGATGATGACGACACAGCGCATTCCCCATGGCTTTCTGGTGACGGTGGTTCAGCGACAGTCGCTCAATTGGGAGGAACGATTAACCCCGCATACTTCTTACTCACTTCCACCGATGGGGCTGAGTTCAAGATAACTCTGAAGAATGCTAGCGTCGTTGATGACGGAATCACTGGTAACGACATAGAGGTGGACATAAGGAGTGCGGACACCGCTATAACAATGGTCACCGCTATCACTACTGCTCTGGCTAGTCACACCGATTTCATAGCGAAGTTCTCAGTAGTTGCTGGGGTTGGAGTGAACGAGCAAGTTAGCACTACTCAGAATACCAAGATAGTCTTCACTCAGAAGGTAGGTGGCTCTGATGGTGCTACTGATACTCCTACCTTAAACAGTGGGACTCACACTCACGAGGTGCACATATCACCATTCAACTATGTGGAGGATACCGGGTGCAGGTCTGCTGGGGATAAAATCCAGAACATGTTAGCCACAGTATCCAATAACTCGGTACTGGGTGCGATGGGTAAGATTGGTCAGTTCGGTAGTTCCGGTGGCGGGTTCAAGGGACTTACGCTACAGGGGGAGGCATCCATTGTTGGGACCAACAAATCGGATTATATCGTGGGTCTACAATTGCCGTATAACTCCCTGGCCCAGGCTAGTCTATCCAATGTGGGTGACCCTGTCGGTGGTTACAATGTTCGTAATTTCCTCATAGTGACTGGGGGTAACATGGCTGCGAACTTGAAGGACGCTAGTGCTAACACCTTGGATGCTACTGCTCAGGATTTTGTCTTCCTTGACAAGTATACAGGTATTTCTGGTACTATCAAAGTGTGTGAGGTGAAGTACGATGCTGGTGATACAATCTTCAGGGCTACCATCACCTTCCAACCACTGGATTTCGTGATGGGGATTGGTTGAATGACGGTAATCGGGAAGACAAGTCACGCTTTGTTTTTCAACGGTATCAGTGACAGCGTTATCTGCCCGCTACATGAGTTCGCTTCTACTGGGATTAAGACCACTGTGGCTGGCGATGATGTCAGGTCCTCTCGTCCCCTTCTTGGTGGTGGGGATGAAGAAAAGACCCTTCAATCGGCAGGGTCTATAGTTGACAGTTTCTCAGTGGAGGCTTGGATTAGACCTGACTGTGGGGGAGTCATCGCTTCCAAGCGAGGGCTATTCAAACTAAGCGTAGGTAGTGTGGGTGCTCCAGCCCCTGCAGTATTCACTGTCCACACGCGAACTCGTAAGGGTGATATCAGAACCTACACTGCTAGGAGCGCCCAGACCATCAGTAGCAGTTACTCTGGCATCATATACCCTACGGCTGGGCAATCATTCATTGCCAACAACACAGAACTGTCCAAAGGAGGAAGGGAACTCCTACATGTTGTTGGTATGTTCAACCAGTCTCGTGTGTCTATATTCATCAATGGGCAGATAGTAGCCAGCAACAATGTGGCCACTGGTTCCTTGTGTGAGATTAGCAACTCAGACTTCTACATAGGCGGCGAGGGAGGGGAGTTCAGAGGCCACATAGAAGGAGTGCAGTGGCGTGTGGGTGTTGACGAGGATTCGGTTACACCTCTACCTCTGGTCAGACAGGCAAGCACTATCGGGTTATGGAGATTCGAGGAACCGATAGAGGTAGATGATACTGAGTTCTATATCAAGAGTGGAGTCAATGCAGGGGATACTGTCCTCACTCTGGACACCACACAGGTCCAGGCACTGTATGAAGTCATCAGTGGTAAATCCACAACCATGCCTTCAACTTACACTGTCCCTTCCTTAGGTAATTATCAGGTCGGTGTGACCACTCATAGCGCTGGTGCTAGGAGGGTTGAGATTGCTCATACCACTGTCAATCTACTCATCAATCCAACTGGGACTGATATCAAGACTGGTAAGCCCAACAGCAAAGCGCCTGAGAGGGTGAGACTGAAGAGTATCTCATCCAGTGGAACCATCATTGTAGAGAGCATCCATTTGGATTTCGATGTGTCTCCAGACTCTGGTTCTAGGGGGGTGCTTCATAGTAGAACCGCTTTCGATGCTACCAATAACCTGTCCCATGACAGCCTGATGGTTATCCTCAGGTCTGATTTGCTACTAGACCCCGGTAGTGGTAGCCCTATGCAACCTCCTGGTCTTGGCTCCCAATCCATAGACAAGAATGGCATGACGGTAATCGACGAGAGTGGTGCTGGTTTCAATGGCTTCCTATTCAGTCGGAACCTGAGCATCAACAAGAGTGGTAACCCGTACACTGTGAGCAATGCCAACTGGACAATAGACACCAAGTTCCAAGCAGGTCACTCTGGAAGACATAAGTTCTCACACTTGTCTGGTCACCCATACCTGAGGGTCTTCCCCAGGGCTACCAAAGAGAGAGTCACCCAGACCGTAGATGGTTTGGCGGACAGCATCTATGCAGTTTTCGACGGGCACAATATCAACCTCACTGAACAGGTGCCAGTCAACAGCCAGATATCATTGTTCAAGAGTAATACCCCTATTGGCGGAAACACTGCCATCACTACTGGGACTGCTGTGCAGGTGAAAAGGAATGGGTTGGCATCTCTTGACCCAGACAGAGATGAGATAATAGCCATAGGTGGTTCTGGATTCGACATCACACCATTCCTCCTCAAGGGCCATGCTGCGGGAGGGGTGGAAGCCACCGACGATGTCTACAGTCTACATCTGGCGCCAGAGACTGAGTCCAGAGTGGCTATTCTAGAGACTGGGGGTGGTGATTTGCCGCCTTATGTTGAAATTCATTATAACGCCGTAGACCTGACGGGGGGCACTATAGGCACCACTGGCCCTGCGTTACTGGTCACCAAGACCGTGCCCTCAGGAGGCTCTGTGTTTGGTAGTGGTTCCGGTACAATAGCAGCCAAGGTAGCAGCGGCCATTGGGTCTGGTAAGACCCTGCATGCCCCTGGTGGTATTGTACATGTGAAGAAGTCTCAGTTCGAGGGGGTTGAGAGCATACTCAAAGACCACAACCTAGTGGGTGACAACACTGGGGGTAGACAGTATGAGGTCGAGTTGGACCTGAGTATGATACCTTCCAACTACACCCCACGGGTTGCTACAGACCCACCGAACTCACCACCTTTAGGAATTGATTCTTCACACGCTCAGGATGCGGCCCACCCATCAGTATACCATCATTTCATTTTCAGACTTAATGGCTCTGCAGCGAAGAGCCTTCCTACAGATGCTGATGACTTCCGACTGACAGCCAAGTCTGGTAACAAAGGACCAACCAACCAATCTACTCACGCTTTCGAGATGTTTGATGTCATAGACAACTACTCAGATAATACTGGGGTGTACATAATCATCCACCCTACAGATAGGACCAGGACTCTGCAACTCAGTAAATTCACTAGAGATGCCAAAGACCCCTCCCTTTTCAGTGTCGAGTTCTTGATGTCTAGGGGTAGGGTCAGCGCTTTCAAGACTGAGCGCTCTGAGAGAGGGCTCGGACTGACTATGTTCGGCAGGGGGCTGATGGATGATATCGCATCCATGGCTTCTGAGTATATCGGTGAAGGTTCACCAGACTCTGTCATAGTGAAGGAGACTAGGCCCGATGCTCCTGTGGTCACCGTCACCTTGGGTGGTCCTGGACAGGGTGCTGTAGAGACCACCCCTACTTGGGACAAGAGCCCATTGACTAGATTGGGATGGAACACCAGGAGGGATGGTGGGGCTAAGGTAAGTAAAGTGGGTGATGGGGCCAGTGTATCAGAATGTGTCATACTCGTGGCTCCCCTCAACAATGAATCCGATGCGATGGCCAGTTGGGGCACTTATCCATTCCCACCTCGGGGCAGAGTGCACCTCGAGAATGGTGCCAGTGCTGAGTATTATGCTATAGAGAGTGATAGATTCAAGTTCAACCATTTGACTAGTCTCGGTAGTGGTAGGTTCATCAACACTGATGGTAGTGAATCAGATAATTTCAGTGATTGGTCAACTGCAAACAGTATATCTGTAGGAGATGTCATACTCCTAGACCCTCTTTTCAATCAGGCCAGTATAGTATCTGATGGGACGACTATCAATGACAGACTTTTCCAGAGCATAGGGAGTGTTACACACGATTATCAACTCGGTACTCAATATGCCAGCACTAGGGCACTGGTTGAGATACCAGTGTTCAGTAACCAGTTCTTTGATGACCCAGCCAATGGTGTGTTTCCTGGCCCCGATAACAGCATGAAGATACACCTAGACCCTACACTCACAGCCCATTCTTGGGCACCAAACCCGGTAGGTAGGAGGCCGATGGGTACCTCGCCAGAAGACCGTGATGCTTTGGGACCATATCATGCTCTTTGGGCTGAAGACAAAATGGTAGGGGCAGTGAAAGTAACCGCCATAGATATGGATGGTCTGGGTGATGGTCACCGTATCCATGTCAGTGATGTGGATGCACAATTCCTAGTGGTTAGTAACCAGTTGTCCAAAACCTACACTAGTTTCAGGAATATCGAGACTAGTCAGCGTGTTTACCAGAGACTATACCGAACTAATGGGGAATGGGCTTTAGGTACGGATGTGGACACTACTAACAATTTCATCCTCATACAAACCGATGGAATTGACCACAGCCCTGACTTTTGGGAGGGGTTGGAGGTAGGAG
>JYMV01002150.1_pt1 | contig 11151 bp, 12 predicted proteins | sample 338911 | NCBI WGS metagenome assembly JYMV01 (sample SAMN03354496, study PRJNA234377) | hydrothermal vent metagenome | biome: Deep sea; feature: Hydrothermal plumes at the Eastern Lau Spreading Center, Western Pacific Ocean; material: Seawater | place: Tonga | collected 2009 | depth 2000 m m
AACAAAAAGGCTTTTTAGGAATTGAAAGTGCCCGAGAAGATATTGGAATTACTGTTTCTTATTGGAAAGATCTAGAAAGTATAAAAACTTGGAAAGAAAATGCAGCACACCAAATAGCTCAAGAATTAGGTAGAAATAAATGGTATGCTGCTTATAAAGTTAGAATTGCCAAAGTAGAAAGGCAATATGATTTTTAATGCGGTAATTTTTTTCTAAGTAAACCGTAAAGAAAAGTACCTAAAATAGCTCCGGCAATAACAATTAAAATTGAAATGTAACCAACTCCGGCTAATGTATACATTGGTCCCGGACAAGCGCCTGCTAAACCCCAACCTAAACCAAAAATGATTCCGCCGAAAAGATATCTTGAAATTCCTTTTTCTTTTGGAGTTAAAGAAAGATCGGTACCATCGATGGCTTTATAATTTTTCTTCTTTAAGAATTGAACCCCGATCATACCAATAACAACGGCAGATCCCATAATGCCATACATATGGAAACTGGCAAAGTTGAACATCTCATATATTCTGAACCACGAAGCAGCCTCAGATTTGTACATAATGATCCCGAAAATCGTTCCGAGAAATAAATAAAGTATTGTTTTCATTTTGATAAATATTTTGATGACCTCTCGACTCCGCTCGAGGTGACATTTTCAAACTGATTTTAAAAAATTAACGGGTAAAATAAATGTACCATTACTAAACCACCAATAAAGAAACCGACAATCGCTATTAACGATGGCAATTGTAAATTGCTCAATCCTGAGATACCGTGACCAGAAGTACAGCCACCGGCATAGCGTGCACCGAAACCAACTAACAAACCACCACCTAATAAAATGAGTAGATTTTTAAGGTTTAGATTTTCTGAAGCAAAAATCTCTGTGGGTAAATAAGCTTCTCCTGTGCTGTTAATTCCATATTCTTGTAATTGCGGAAGCAAACTTTCATTGATCTGCACTGTATTATCTGAAAGATAATTAGCGGCGATAAAACCACCAATTGCTGCACCGATCATAATAGTTAGATTCCAACGTTGGGCTTTCCAGTCGAAATTGAAAAAGTCGGCCACTTTGCCTCCACCTCCAATCGAACATAAAGATCTTAGGTTTGAAGACATTCCAAATTGTTTCCCGATAATTAAGAGCGATAACATAAAAATCGCGATTGCGGGTCCGCCGATATACCACGGCCAGGGTTCTAAAATCCAATTCATAGTCATAAAATTTTATACAAATATGCTCGATAAGAATGAACAAATCTGTAACTCAAGTTACTTAATACTTTTTTAATAAAATTTGTTAAGCTTAAACAAATTCACAAAACCTTAATAACGAGAAGATTATTCTATAGATATCTTAGTTGTAAAAAACCAATAAAATAAATCGTTATGAGAAAATGGATAATTTTAGGTGTCGTAACCTTACTAGCAATATTTGTTGGTCAGGCACAAGAAAATTTTAATAAACTACCAATGAATGCTAAAAAGATCGTTAAAGATTACTACGCAGGACATCAGGTTGAAAAAATTGACGCAGATCCTAATTCTGGAGATGAGAGCTATCAAGTAAAATTTGAGAATGGTACCAAAATAGACTTTGATGAAAATGGTAATGCCACCGAAATTTCAGGTGAAGAAAAAATACCTTCAGCACTTATCCCGAAAAAGATGAGATTATTTTTAGAAAACAGATATGGTGACGATTATGTAACCGATTGGAAAATGGATGATGATGGGCACCAAATTGAAATGAATGGAGGAGCTAAATTAGTTTTTGACCTGGACGGAAATTTTAAACAAAATAAAGATTTATAGCCTTAACCTGCTTTAAATAGAAAAAGCCAAGCAAAATTGAATTGCTTGGCTTTTCTTTTATACTAAGGGTAAATCTGAACTCTAAATCACATAAAATCTTTAATGGCATCGCTTAAATCGAGAACACTCACCTTATTTATATCACGATCTAAAATACTGCTTCCGGCAGCACTTCTGTAACCGGCAGCACAATGTACTACGATTGGTTTATCGGTAGGAACTTCGTTTGCACGCTCTCTCAATTCGTGCAAAGGAATGTTAATAGAACTCTCAAAAGGTTTATTGTCTTCTACCTCAGGTTCGTTTCTTATATCTACGATGGTATAATTTTGCTGATTGTTTTTAAATTCTTCCACATTTACTTTTTCAGAAGAACTTAAATCCCCGGCTAGAGTAATTACTGCTTTTAGTTGCTTTTCATAACCGATTTTAGCCATTCTCGCTAAAGCAGTCTCTATCATTTCTACAGAAGGAACTACCAAATAAAAAGCTTCTTCCGGTTGAACGATGGCTCCTAACCAAGTTTCTAATTTTTGCGGTTCACGAATCCCTTGAATATTAAAACTTCCTTTTAAATGATTTGCTTTAAAATCTTCTTCAGCTCTAATATCGACAATTACCGCGCCAGCTTCTACTTCATTTACATTCAGTAAAACAGGGACTTCACCAATACTTTTTAAGTAATTATCCGGTCCTTTTTTATTCGTATCTACATCGAAACCGAAGTAATGTGGAATCATCGGTTGATCTTTCAATATTTCTTCTATAAACTCTTCTTCGGTTTGTTCTTTAAATGCCCAATTGCCCATTCGCTCATTCCCTAAGGTTGAAGATGAAGCATCGCTCATATTTTTACCGCAAAGCGATCCGGCTCCGTGTGCAGGATAAACCAAAGTTTCATCGGGTAAATGCGTGAATTTATCTTTGATGGTATGGTACATTTGCTTGGCCAACTCTTCGCGCTTGGCTTGCATATTTCCTGCTTTTTCACGTAAATCTGGGCGACCAACATTACCAATGAATAACGTATCGCCGGTAAACATTGCTTTATCGTTACCTTCTTCAGCTAAAACTGTAATACTATCTGGGGAATGACCGGGAGAATTAATGGCAGAAAGTTTTATACTTCCTAACATAAAACTATCGCCATCATCAAAAGTTTGATGAGGATAATCTGCTCCCAACAATTCACTTACATAAATCGTGGCGCCGGTTTCTTTATGAATTTGGTAATGACTACTAATAAAATCTGCGTGCGGATGCGTTTCAAAAACCGCTACAATTTTAGCATTGTTTTCTTCAGCAAATTGATAATACGGCATCGGGTTTCTTGCAGGATCTACTACTGCCATTTTTCCTTCGGAAACGATTGCATAGCTGTAATGGGCTAAAGCTTTATCGTTAAATTGTTTTATATTCATCTCTAAAGATTTTATATTTTACTTCTGTGTTGTTTTTTGTTGATGCTGAAACGGATACATCAACTGTTCTTGAAAGCTTTTCGGGAAATTTTCATCTCCTTCAAAGCCTAATTCTATATTTTTTCCGTTTTCGGGAATATAAGCCGTTCCGAACAAATAATCCCAAATACTTAAACTTAATCCGTAATTCATTCCGTAAGGTCGGTCTTTTGGCAATTCTTTTGAATGGTGCCAAATGTGCATTTTCGGGTTGTTTAAAATATAACCTAACCAACCGTAACTCCACCCTAAATTTGCGTGATTTAAATGCCCGATAAATACCGAGAACATATGCACGACAAAAAATTGCTCGATGCCGAACCCGATCATCGCCAGTGGAATATATTGTACGCTTTTATATACAATAGTTTCCATAAAATGAAAGCGAAACTGCGCGGCAAAACCCATTTGTTTTACGCTGTGATGTACTTTATGAAACTTCCACAGCCAAGGTTGTTTGTGTAATTGCCGGTGAACATTCCATTGAATGAAGTCTGCCACCACAAACATAATTAGCAATTGCGCCCAAACGGGAAAATTTTGCACTTCGATCGCTACAATATTTTTGATACCGAAGAGCGATAGAAAATCGTTAAATAATTCTACCCCAACATTTGAGATCGCATTATAACCTACTAAAGAAAATAGGAAAAAATTAAACAGAATATAAAAACTATCTAACCAAAAGCCTTTTCTAAAAATAGGCTGATTTTTTCGCCACGGAATAAATATCTCTAACGCCCAAACCAATAGCGATAAACCAATAAGCCAGTAGAAATAGTTTGTCCACGACGGATTTGTTATTTCACTTACTAAATAGTTGAAATAACCGGTAAACGAATCGCTTATTATTTTTAAATATTTCTCTAACATTTCGCTATCAATCGGTAACAAAAATACACATTATCTTCACTTTTATAAGTAACCGGTGTTGTATTGGGTATTATATTTATTTTTAAGATCTTAAAAATCTTCATTGTAAAATTTATACGTTTATGTTGTTCGTACTAAAAAAACATTTCTTTATAAAAAATATAGATTCCCATCACTAACACTAGCCAACCGAAAGCTTTTTTAAGTTTGGCTCCATCGATAAATTTATTGAGGTAAATTCCTATAAATATCCCGAAGATGGCAAATGCAGAAAATGAAAGTAGAAAAACCCAATCGATCTCGATTTGCAAAGCATCGCCTAAAAAGCCGATCAACGAATTAATTGCTATGATGAATAAAGAAGTGGCTGCCGCTTTTTTAATAGGAAGTTTTGCCAGAAATATTAAAATTGGGACAATAATAAAACCACCACCAGCACCAACTAAACCGGTAACGATCCCTGTAAGTACTCCTAATAAAATTAAGCTGAAATAATTAGTTGGCTTTTGGTTTTCTGTTTCTACTCCTTCAACCCTTTTCTTTTTATCTAAAATCATCGAAAAAGAAGCTGCTAACATTAAAACGGCGAAAAACACCATAATAGCTACATCTTTGGTAAAAAGTATGGATTGATTTTGAAAAATAACTTCAGGAATGGCGGGAATAATGAATTTTCTAGTTGAAAATACCGCAACTACCGCCGGAATGGCAAAAATGAGTGAAGTTCCAAAACTCACTAAACCTTTCTGTAGGTTTTTAATGGCACCAAACATCGAGGATATACCGACTACAAATAAAGAATAACCGGTAGCCAACACCGGATCGATCCCTAATAAATATACAAATACCGGAACAGTTAAAATAGAACCTCCGCCGCCGGTAAGCCCTAGAACAATCCCGATAATTAATGCTGCTATAAACCCTAAAATGCTAATTAACATTTGCTATTTTTTCAATTCTGTAAACAAAACTAGATAAAAGAAAAGTTAGCTAGCGTGATAAATGTTACACAGCTAATAATTTAATTGAATTTCGATGTAGCTCGATGGCGTGCTGGTTTTCTAATTTTTTTAATAAACGAGAGATCACTACGCGAGATGAATTGAGATCGCGTGCAATTTCTTGATGCGTAATTTCTATAAGATTACTTTTAAAAAGCTTTTTTTTATGTTGCAGGTATTTTATAAGTCGATCGTCTAATTTTGAAAAAGCAATGTTATCGATAGATTGAAGAACTTCCATTAATCGATGATGGTAACTATCGAACACAAAATTTCGCCAGCTTTTATATTTCGAAGACCATTCTTCCATTTTTTGAACAGGAATCATTAATAAAGTGGCATCGGTTTCTGCTACTGCTTTAATTTCACTTTTTTTACTGCCAATACAGCAAGCTAAGGTCATTGCGCAAGTATCGCCTTTTTCTAAAAAATATAGTAGAAGTTCATCACCATTTTCATCTTCACGTAATATTTTGATCGCTCCTGTTAAAATTAACGGCATCGATCTGATGTAATCGCCAACTTTAATAAGCTCTTCACCGGCTTCTACTTCTTTAAAAATGGCCACTTTATTGATCTCTTCTACTAATTCGGGCTGAAATAAACCGCCGTAATTTTGCTGAAGCTCTACTGAATTCATATAAAGGAATTTACTTTTCTATTTGAGAAACTTCTTCCGAAGATACCATTTTTTCTTGTTTATTGCCCCACATGTTCATCGCGTAATTCAACACATCGGCTACTTCTTGGTCTGATAACCCCATTGGTGTCATTACATTGTCGTAGGTTTTTCCGTTTACCGTAATTTCTCCACTTAATCCATATTTAACGGCGTGAATACTTTCTTTCCTTTTCTTTGTGAACCAATCTGATTTTCGAAGCGGCGGATATGAATTTGGGATTCCATTACCGGTCGCTAGATGACACTGTGCACAATTTTTAGCATATACAGATTTTCCTCTAGCTATACTTTCTTGAAGCGGAGTCTTTTTTGTTTCGACTTTTGATGCTTCCGAAACTGAATCGCTATTTGATTTTTTTTCGTTATTACAAGCTACCATTAAAATAGTGGCAAGTGAGATATAAAGTAATTTTTTCATAATAGATTTTTCTAATTACAAAACTAATTATCCAATTTATTCGTAAGTTGAATAATGCTATATTAACATTTTTTTAATAATAAGAATTTAGATATATTCACGACCCAAAAAATCATTTGAAAATGAAAAAATTAACAAGTCTACTTTTTATTATTCTATCTTTTTCAGCTTTTGCACAAAACTCATTCAAAGTTTCAGCTGAAATTGATAAATATCATCAAAACAACTATCGTTTTGAGAATTTTTCTTTTTTTGAAAAAATTAATAATTCATCTTTAATTGAAAAAATTTCTAACGCTGTTAACAACCCTACTATTTTACAAATTGACAGTGATGAAATTAAAAGGATCTATCAAGAAAAACCTTTACTAATAGAATTTTCTATTCCATACAACAATACCTTTATTAATGTTGAATTATATAAAAAAGATATTTTAGAAGATAGCTTTGTTGTTACCAATAATAAAGGTGAAAATCAAAATTATAAAAAAGGTGTTTATTATAGAGGGGTAATTAAAAATTCGACTCAGTCTATCGTTGCTTTCAGCTTTTTTAATAATAGTGCTTATGGTGTAGCTTCATCTGAAGAATTAGGAAACATAAATATAGGAAAGCTCAAAAATGATCTTGAATATGTATCATTTAATGAGAATAATCTTACCGGTCTTAATCCTTTTGTTTGCGGTTTTGATGAAGTTGAAGAAAACTTAGAAAGATCTTATCATCAAACGCAGTCTCCTTCTAATAAATCTAATTCATTAACCACAAACTGCGTGAGAGTATATTATGAAGTTGCTTATCAGCCTTACTTAGAAAATAATTCTGATGTTAACGCTACTGTAAATTGGGTAACTTCTATTCATAATAACATTTCTACACTTTATGCGAATGACGATATCCAAATTGCTTTAAGTGAAATTATGGTTTGGACAGAAGACGATCCCTATGATTACGATTTTAACGGTAATTTAAATTACTTTAGAAATTACAGAACAATATTTAATGGTGATTTAGCGCACTTAATAAATCAACCTTCTACTACAAGTGTCGCATATCTTAATTCACTTTGCGGATCTTATAATTATGCTTACTCAGGTGTTGATCAATTTTTCAATGATGTACCTGCTTACTCTTGGACAATTCTTGCTTCCACTCACGAAATGGGTCACGCATTGGGTTCTCCACACACTCATGGTTGTTACTGGAATGGCGATAATACAGCAATTGATGGTTGCGGTCCTGCAGGTGGAGCAGATGAAGGTTGTGATGGACCTATACCAGCAAACGGTGGCACCATAATGAGTTACTGCCATTTAGTTTCTGTTGGAACTAATCTTTCTAATGGTTTTGGTGTACAACCTTCTCAATTAATTAGAGATGTGGTAGATAGTAAGCCTTGTTTGGGATCTGATTGTATTAATTCTTGTATAGAATCTATAACTGGATTGAGCATAAATAATACCTCTAACACTTCAGTATCAGTTACTATAGAAGATAATATTTACAACGAATGGGAATACAAAATATATCCTTTTTCAAATCAAACTAGCGATTGGATATATACCAACACAAATGTTTTCACAGTTGAAAATTTAACACCGAACACCTACTATATTATTCAAGTTGGGAATTTATGTTCTAATGGAAATCAAGGAGGTACGATTTCTAAATTAATCTTAACAAACGGTAATTATTGCGAAGACGATTTGTTTACTGACACTGGATCTAATACTCAGAACTATGGAAATAATCAATATTTAGTAAAAACCTTTTACCCAACTAATACAGGTGACTACTTAACACTTACTTTTAATAGTTTCGTGACTGAATACGACTACGACTTTATGACGATCTATGACGGAACATCTATTAACGCTCCAATTTTCCCTAATGCTGAAAATCTATCCGGTAATTTAACGCTAGCACCTTTTACAGCTACAAATCCTGACGGGGCAATTACAGTTCGATTTACTTCTGACGGATATTTAACAGAAAGTGGTTGGGAAGCAGAAATCACCTGCAGCTCACTAGCAACATCTTCATTTAACAAAAGCTCGATAAAACTTTACCCTAATCCGGCTAACTCGCACTTTAATATTTCTTCGAAAGAAATGATTTCTAGCATAACAGTTTACGATCTGGCAGGAAGAAGAGTGTTTGAAAACCAAAATATCAAACAGACTCAAACTCAGGTTAACGTTCAGAATTTAAATACCGGAGCTTATTTTGTAAAAGTAAATATAGACGGAGCTACACAAACATTCAAAATTATCAAGGAATAAGCTTATCAAAATATGATATCGAGGCTTTAAAATTTAAAAACCTGCTCAATTAGCAGGTTTTTTTTATACACGATTAATATATCTAACTATTTATTTCAAACAAATAGCTTTCTAGATACTTAGAAATAATTTTATTCAAATAAATGAAATAACTCTAATTAACAATCATTAATTACAAACTGAAGATAATTAATAAATTAATACACTTTGATTCTGAAATAAGAATCAAAATATAGACATTATTATATAAACTCTAAGAGAAAACCCTAAACCCTATTATCCTAAGCCTATAAAAAAATAGACACTAAAAAACCCTTAGAAATAAATCTAAGGGTTTCTCTATATCTTAAAAAGTTAAGAAATTAGTTCTTCTTAAACTTCGCGTATTTATTTTTAAACTTGTCAATACGACCAGCTGAATCGATAAGTTTTGTTTTACCTGTGTAAAAAGGATGAGAAGTTCTAGAAATCTCCAATTTTACTAATGGATACTCTGTTCCTTCAACATCAATAGTTTCTTTTGTATTAACCGTTGACTTAGTAATAAAGATCTCATCGTTAGACATATCTTTAAAAGCTACTAGTCTATAATTTTCTGGATGGATTCCTTGTTTCATCTTCTTTAGCTTTAAACCTTATAATTTTCGAAGTGCAAATTTATACAAAATATCTTTTCTCACAACACTTCTACCAATAATTTTTATATAAATAAAAGTTTTTTTAATCGCAATGTAACCTTTTTCTATATTTGTGTACTAACTAGCCAAACTTTAATCTATCAAAATCATGGAAAAATCAGCTTCAATTAAGTCTATAGCTTACACTTACGGTTTAGCATTAGCAATTTACAGTATATTAGTTCTAGTAGTTATTTATGTTTTAAATATCGATCAAGAAAGTAGTATAAATTATATTTTTACTGCATTAAATATTGTAGTCACTATAATTATTTACTCAATTGCTCTTAAAACATACAAAAAAGAAAATTCTGGTTTTATTAGCTTATCTCAAGCTTTAAAAACAGGAATGGCAGTTGCTGTAATTGCGGGATTAATTTCTGCTGTATATGCTTTTATACATTACTCTTATATTTATCCCGAATTTTTAGATATGATTTCAGAACAACAAAGAGCCGCAATGATAGAAAATGGTCAAATGTCTGATGAACAAATTGAGCAATCATTGGAAATGATGAGTTTCACAAGATCTCCATTTTTTATGTCGACAGCAACTTTAATAATGAATGTGTTTTTTGGTTTTATAATTAGTCTTATTATTGGGTTAATAATTAAAAAGAAAGATCCTTCATTAGTAAGCTAAATTAATCTGAATGCAACTATCCATCGTTATCCCACTTCTTAACGAAGAAAAATCTTTACCAGAGCTTTACAATTGGATTATTGAAGTAATGCAAACCAATAAATATAGCTATGAAATTATTTTCATCGACGATGGCAGTACCGATCATAGCTGGAAAATTATTAAGCAACTTTCAGAAACGAATCCTGCAGTAAAAGCCATTCATTTCAAAAAGAATTATGGTAAATCTCAAGCATTACACGCCGGCTTTTTAGCGGCAAAAGGTGAAGTGATCATTACGATGGATGCCGATTTACAAGACAATCCGGAAGAAATTCCGGATTTATACAATCTTATTCAGAAAGAAAATTACGATCTGGTTTCCGGGTGGAAGCGTAAACGCTATGACAACGTTATCACTAAAAATTTACCTTCTAAATTGTTCAATCTGGCTGCACGCAAAGTTTCCGGATTGCAATTGCACGATTTTAATTGCGGCCTCAAAGCTTACCACAAAGACGTTATTAAACAAGTTGAAGTGTATGGTGAAATGCATCGTTACATTCCGTTACTCGCAAAAAATGCAGGTTTTCATCGCATTGCCGAAAAAGAAGTAAAACATCAAGCCAGAAAATATGGCGAAACTAAATTTGGTTCAGAACGTTTCTTGCACGGTTTACTCGATTTAATCACCATTTGGTTTTTATCAAAATTCGGTAAAAACCCCATGCATCTTTTCGGTGGTTTGGGTATTTTAATGTTTTTTGTAGGTTTTCTATCGGCGCTTTACATTGGTGTTTCAAAATTATACCATCTCTACAATCACGTTCCCGATATTTTGGTTACACAAAATCCTTGGTTTTATATTGCATTAACCGTCATGGTTTTAGGTACTTTACTGTTTTTAGCAGGATTTATTGCTGAACTTATTTTGCGCTCACAACATAAAACCGAACGTTATAAAGTTAGCAAAACCTTAAATCAATAGGGATCCGTCTTTTTTTCGCTATTTTTGTGAATAGCGACTAACTCAAAAAATACAATGGAAGAAATTTTATCTAAAGCCAAATACTGGCTATCTGATGTTTTCGACGAAAATACTCGTAAAAACACACAGCATTTAATAGAGAACGATAAAAAAGAATTAGAAGATAGCTTTTATAAAGATTTAGCTTTTGGTACCGGTGGAATGCGCGGAATTATGGGCGTTGGCACCAACCGAATTAATAAATATACCTTAGGAAAAAACACACAAGGACTTTCTAATTACCTAAAAGAGAAATTTTCTGATCAAGAAATAAAAGTAGCGATTGCTTAC
>JYMV01000189.1_pt1 | contig 11149 bp, 12 predicted proteins | sample 338911 | NCBI WGS metagenome assembly JYMV01 (sample SAMN03354496, study PRJNA234377) | hydrothermal vent metagenome | biome: Deep sea; feature: Hydrothermal plumes at the Eastern Lau Spreading Center, Western Pacific Ocean; material: Seawater | place: Tonga | collected 2009 | depth 2000 m m
AAAAAATTGGTTATATTGGTAGTAAAGAAATATACGTTATTTCTTTTACCAACGATAATAATTTTGCTATTTCATTCTATAACCTGGGTGGATATATTCACTGTGTATTAATTCCATATAAAAATAATCCTAATAAATGTGAGGATGTAATACTTGGTTATAACAAGTTTGAAGATTGTAAAATTTCCCCTTCTTATTTTAATAGTATTATTGGAAGAGTAGGAAACCGTATTGCTAATTCTTTATTTTATCTTAATGGTAAAAAATATAAATTATTCAATAATGAAGGAAATCATCACTTGCATGGAGGAGAAAATGGTTTCAATAAAAAAGTTTGGAATGTAAATAGTATCAGAAAAGACAAAAATGAATTGAGTTGTGAGTTAGAATATTTTTCCAAACACTTAGAAGAAGGCTATCCTGGTAATCTTAATTGCAAAACTACTTACACACTTAATAACGATAATGAATTTATCATAATATTTAATGCTTCAAGTGATGAAGACACAGTTGTTAACATGACCAATCATAATTATTGGAATTTTCATGGACATAATGATTATTATCAAAATATAACAAATCATTCGATCAAAATTTATAGTCACAGTGTTTGTGAGAATGATAGCGCATCAATTCCCACCGGAAATCTTATTGGTGTCAAAAATACTAAATTTGATTTCCAAAATAGAAAAAATATTAGCCAGGAATTTTTGGACGAGGGCGGGGTTGATAATAATTATGATATTGGGGAGAATCTATCAATAAGGAAAGTGGCAGAAGTGTACAGTAATTTAACAAAAATGGGTGTAACCTATTTTACTAATCAACCAGGTGTTCAATTTTATACAGGTAATATGATGGCTAATGAATATAACGGAAAAGAAAATAAAAAATATGGCAAAAACTTCGGTTTATGTTTTGAGCCACAGTTTTTCCCTGATGCAATAAATCAACCTAAATTTAAAAGTCCTATCCTTAAAGCAGGAGAAAATTATCTTTCAAGTATAGTAATGCGACTAGGTAATGATTTTTAATCTTATCTATTGTTTCATTTTATAAATTGCTTCGTGTCATGGTGCACAAGATTTCAAATGCAATTGTTGACGCGACAAGGGAGGTCATATTGTTGACATCAAATGGCGGGGATACTTCAACAACATCAGCGCCAACAAAATTAATTGTATTCAACTCTCTAATAATTAACTGAGCTTCTCTTACACTAAATCCGCCCACTTCAGGAGTTCCAGTACCTGGTGCAAAAGTCGGATCAATTCCATCAATATCAAATGTTAAATATGCCTGAGTATCACCCAAAGTATTTTTTACAATTTTCATGGCTTCTGTAAATCCCATTTCATAATACTCATCAATGGTGATAATTGTAATTCCTTGTTGGCGTGCCCATTTCATATCGTTAGGATCATAGAGTGATCCTCTAATACCAATCATGACGTACTTCTTCGGATCAATCAGATTTTCTTCAATTGCTCTTCGAAAGGGAGTGCCATGTGTATATTTATATCCTCCAAAATAAGAATCCCAAGTATCCGAATGCGAATCAAATTGAAATAAACCCAATGGCTCTTTTTTTCCAAGAGCACGCAGAATTGGTAAGGATACTAAATGGTCCCCACCAATAGACAAAGGGATAGTCTTAGATTCAATAATGCTAAGGTAAAATTTTTCAATTTTTTTTAGCGAGTTATGTAAATCAGCCGGATTAACAGGGCAGTCGCCAATGTCAGCAATATTAAATTTATCGTAAGGACTTTTTAGAGAAATTGGATGATACAATCTTATCAATGATGATGCATTGCGTATTTCGCGAGGTCCATGTCTAGCGCCTGGCCTGTTTGTTGTGCCTCCATCCCAAGGAACGCCGCACAAACAATAATCCAGTTGATTTAAATCTTTAATAATGGGAAGGCGAAAAAAAGTCGCCACGTCTGCAAAACGAGGGGTAACCATACTGGAGATTGGTTGTATTTTAGTCATAAAATTATTGTAAATATTATATTATTTATTACATTATTAGCTATACCAAAGAATATATCATTATGAATTTATCCGAGTTACCAACAAATTTACCCATACCAGAAAATGATGGAAAGTGTGAACATTTATTGAATGCAATTATTCCACCTATATCGTTGCCCAATCAAGATGGCAACTTGCTCAAGTTAAATCGTGCGGATACTTTTCTATTAGTTGTTTATTGTTACCCGATGACTGGTCATCCCGAAAAAGCTTTACCAAGCAATTGGGACGCTATTCCAGGTGCTCGAGGGTGCACTCCTCAAACATGTTCATTTCGTGATAAATATGATGATTTAATAAAGTTAAACGCTTTACCGATAGGAGTTTCTACGCAATCAGTAGAAGATATTAAAGAGATGACAACACGTTTACGCATCCCTTATGATGTTCTGAGTGATCAAGGGTTATTACTTGCAGAAAAATTGAATTTACCAACTTTTTCTGTTGGAGAAAAAAAATTTATTAAACGACTAACCTTAATTGTGGAAAAATCAGTAATTAAACATGTTTTTTATCCTATCTTTCCACCTGATAAACATATTATAGAAGTATTGGAATGGTTAAAAAAAAAATAATAATGCGTTTGTTTTTAATAATTATTTTCATTTTTTATAATACATCCATTTTTGCAGAAGTGGATACTGATCAATGGCAAGACAGCAATTTAACTTATAAAGATTTGATTGATCAGGGATTTGAAGTGAAGGCTTATGATATAAATACAATTACAACTGATGTAGGATTAATTTTGGTATTTTTTGTAACAGTGTTACAAAAAGAAAAAGAAGTATACGAATGTCAAGAATACCAAACATTTGATGGCAACATGAAAACTTTGGATATGTCAGTGGTATGCAGAGAATTAACCCAACCCTATAAAAGAGGCGTTGATACTTAGTCTTTATAATATTCTAAAAAAAACCATTGAAGAGCAATTAGGGTTACCCCATTGATTATTTTTTTTCTTTTCATCAAATTTCTAACTTCGTCAATACCATAACTGCCAACGAGAATGTCCTCATTTTCATCTTTTTGCCCCATAATACGCTTACCCTCAAAAGATTCAACTTCTGCTAGAAATAAATGATAAAAGGATTCTGACGAGCCTGGAGCAGGGTAATAAGAAAGGATTTTTTTTAACTTTTTAACCGAGCATCCAGTTTCTTCAATACATTCCCTTTGAGCTGCATCCTCTGGTAATTCTCCTTCATCAATTATTCCAGCAACAATTTCTATTATTACAGGATCATCTTTTCTATGAAGTAGACCTGAACGAAACTGCTCCAAAAGAAGAATTTTTTTATTTATGGGATCATACGGAATAACAGTAGCGACGTGCGCTCCACTAAAAATTTCTCTTTTTATTTCAGAACTCCACTTACCGTCGTGTTTTTGATGAGTAAAAGTTAATTCATGTAATTTAAAAAAACCATCATGGATCTTCTTTTTTTTAATTATATTACATTTTGTACTCATAACAACTTGTTTAAAAGATAATTAATTTACTCTATATATTTAAATTAATATGACAAAAGCTTTAATAGGTGCAGGTTGTTTTTGGGGAATAGAAGAATATTACCGAAAACTTAATGGTGTTATTGATACTAAGGTGGGATATTCTGGAGGCAAAGCAGTCAAACCTACTTATGAAGAGGTTTGTACAGGCAAAACAGAACACGTGGAAGTAGTGCAGATTAAATTTGATGAAAATATGATTTCTTTTCAGCAAATACTCAATCATTTCTGGAAATGTCATGATCCAACTCAACTTAATCGGCAAGGATTAGATGTGGGAAAACAATATCGATCAGCTATTTTCTATTATTCCAAGGAACAACATAACGATGCTATGGAATCAAAAGAACAAACACAAATAACCTTTCAAAGAGCTATTGTTACTGAAATTATGCCTGCACAAGAATTTTATTTAGCTGAAGACTATCATCAATTGTATTTTTTCAAAAGAGCATAAATTGATTCACCCTATCACAATTGACATTTATTCGGATACCGTTTGCCCCTGGTGTTATATAGGATACAAAAAATTACAATCAGCTATTAATTCAGTATCTCATTTTAAATTTGATTTAGTATGGCGCCCTTTTCAATTAAATCCTGATATGCCTAATGAAGGAATGGAAAGACAACAATACCTTGAAGTAAAGTTTGGAGGCAAACAAAAAGCTAAAGATACGTATCAATCCATTTATAATGTGGGTATAGAGAATAACATACATTTTCAATTTGGAAAAATTGTAACAACTCCAAATTCATTTGCTTCACACAAACTATTGGCCATAGCACATAGATTGAATAAACAATCATCTGTGGTGGAAGCATTGTTTTATTCCTACTTTATTGAAGGTATTGATATTGGCAATATGGAACAATTAATTGTTATTGCTAAACAACATAATATTTATAATGACAAAATATTGCAATATTTAAAATCTGATGAAGATAAAGATAATTTGTTGGCAGAAGAAATACAAGCACGTGAATTGGGAATAAAGGGAGTTCCTTGTTTTATCATTAATAGAAAATTTGTTTTATTTGGAGCTCAGGATAAAAAAAATTTTTTAGATATATTTCATAAAATTAATAAGTGAGTCAGGACTTTTACTATGCTTTCTTAATTGGTTGGAGTATACTGCTACTCTTCTGGATCACTATTATAATATTTGTTTATTTGCGAAAACCTCCCAAATCTAAGCTTACTTTGAAGCTAACTCTCAAATCTTTATTTGTTTTTGCAATTGGATACATCGTGATCTTGATTTTTCTCTAACCGATTCGTTTTAAGAGGCGTGTGTAAGCCATTATCATTGCTATATGTTGTATGTTATTTTCAAATAGTACTGATATATAGATGATTAAGAGTTTTTTTTAATTGTATATTGATTCTTATAATATTCCGTCTTATATCGTCACTGAACTTAAAAATATTTTCCATATATTTAGAAATTATTAGGATGCATAATGTCAATTATTAAGAATTATTTAAGGCAAAACAAAGTAACTCACATCTTTTCAAGTTGTCAGTGGCCTATAGGCGATCCACAAGAAAAAGATTTTCATTTTTGTGATACTACTAACGTAGTTGGCAAACCATATTGCCAACAACATTGTGATCTGGCATATATTGATGAGAGAGAGTTAAAGAAAGAAAAAGAAGCGCAAAGAAATCGAAGAATAGCAGCTTAGTTTTTTTTATTTTTTACAAAGGCTACTTTTTAGTAAGTAGCCTTTTTTTTATCTCCTTTTGTTGACTTTGTTTGTGTATATTTTAAAGTTCTCTTCATTATAATTTTTTATGCTTTTTTCAATTTTAAAAAAAATAAAATTCAAAGGGAAAATTGATTTTATTGACTACAAAGGAAATAAGCATAGTTTTGGACAGGCCGGACCGTATTCCAAAGTTCGGTTTACTAATAAATCAATAGAAAGAAAATTAGTTCGTAATCCAGGTTTGTATCTTGGTGAAGGATATATGAATAAAGAAATAGTTATTGAAGCGGGAACAATTGAAGATTTTATTAATGTTATTACAATGTCTTATGATGATTATATTAATCATAATTCTGCTTTTAGAATGTACAAAAAAATTTTGTCTTTTTGTAAACCATTTCAACAAATTAACAGGCTTGTTCAATCAAAAAATAATGTGGCACACCATTATGATTTGAATGAAGATTTGTATCGCTTAATGTTAGATAAGGATATGCAGTATTCATGTGCATATTTTCATAATGAAAATATTAGTCTAGAACAGGCGCAAACTGATAAAAAAAAACATATTATTAAAAAACTACAAATCAAGGATGATATGGAGGTTTTAGATATCGGATGTGGTTGGGGTGGCATGGCTTTACAGATTGTAAAAGATACGGGGGCAAGGGTAAAAGGAATTACACTATCAGAAAATCAACTTGCTACTGCTCAACGAAGAGCACAAACAGAAGGCTTAAATGAAAAAGTAAAATTTTCATTACAAGATTACCGACATGAAAAATATAAGTACGATCGTATTATATCCGTGGGCATGTTTGAGCATGTTGGTGCAAGTTATTTCCCAGAATTTTTTTCTAAAACTTATGACTTACTAAAAGATTCAGGCATATTTCTTTTGCATACTATTGGTAAGCGAGGGAAACCCGTTGCTACCAGTCCATTTATACGTAAATATATTTTCCCTGGCGGTTATATACCCTCATTATCTGAAATTACTAAAGTAACAGAAATATATAATATGAACATTACTGATATAGAAATATTGCGTATGCACTATGCTCATACATTGAGTCACTGGTACAAACGTACTATGGATCACAAAAAGGAAATTATCAAAATGTTTGATGAGCGATTTCTGCGGATGTGGGAATTTTATTTATTAATTAGCAAATATTCTTTTGTGAATATGGGAAATGTTGTTTATCAAATCCAAATAGCAAAAAACATCCATAATTTGCCACTTACACGCAATTATATATATAATTAAAATAGCTTTTTGTCTATATCTGCCTTAATTTACAAATGATTTTAGTATACCAACACATTCGATAGGAGAGAACATTATGCAGGGATCACTTAACCAATATCTAATAAGATTAAGTGTTTTCATATTATTAATTTTAATTGTAGTCGTTTTTCTCTATCCTTTTTTACAGACAGCTTTTTTATCAAATATTTATATTAATTTAATCATTATTTTAGCCTTGGTGTTTGGTTTAATTTTTAATGTGTACATCTTATCTAGGTTAAATAGTGATTACAGTTCTCTTGCTAATTTTAATATTCATAAATCGCCACAAGTATTTCTTGCCTCATCTTCGTTGCTTAAAGGTTTATCACAACAAATACATGAAAAAGGTGAGCGGTATACATTTAAAAGTTCAAAAATAGAAAAAATTTTAGAATCAGTTGACATGAGTCTTTTGAGTTTGCGTGAAACATCCCGCTATCTCGTGGGCCTGCTTGTTTTCCTAGGTCTTCTTGGAACATTTTGGGGATTGTTAAAGACAATTGGTTCAGTTGGAAATGTGATTAGTGGCTTGGGAATAGATGATACCAACGTCGCAGGATTTTTTAATAGTCTTAAAGATGGGTTACATGCGCCCCTTCAGGGAATGAGCGTTGCCTTTAGTAGTTCTTTGTTGGGTTTAGCCGGTTCTTTAATTTTAGGATTTGCAGATCTTAATCTGGGACAGGCGCAAAATAAATTCACTCAGTTTTTGGAAAAAATTCTACAAAATAATAGCTCTCCTGACTTGATTAATACAAGTCCATCTGATCCATCTACCTTGTCTGCTATTCAAAAAATTTATGATAATTTAGATAACCTCGTCTACACGTTAAAAGAAACTTCCCAGCACCAAAGTCAAATTTTTTCATATATGCAATCTTTGACTGAACAGATGAAAGGATTGAACGTTAATTCTAGGGAACAAGATAAAAAATTATCGAACTTTTTATCAACTCAATTAAATTTGCAGTCAAATATGTTGCAATTAACAAGTCAACTTAGTCAAGAAGGCTTAATAGATAAACAAACAAAAAAATATTTTGAAAATATTGACAAAGGTATTCAACAACTCATTTCTAATTCAAAAAAGAAATAACTTATGTCAGCAAGATCGAGACGGTATCGACTTAATGAAACGAATAATATTTGGCCAGGCTTTGTTGATGTTTTAGCTACACTTTTAATTGTTATTATATTTGTGTTGATGATATTTACTGTATCACAAATATATTTAAGCGATGCCATATCAGGGCGAGATAAAGCTCTTGAAAATTTACGTAGTCAAATTAACGAACTCTCTAAAATACTTGTTATAGAGAAAAAAGAAAAACAACAGGTTTTAACCTCCTTGGAACAAACACAAGATCAGTTAGCTCAAACAGAGTCTGATTTAAGAACACAAGAGATGTATTCTCAAGGTTTACAGTCCGATATTGCAAAGAAGGAATCAGAATTATTCATTCAGGACCAAAATATATTAGCTTTGAGTGATCAAATAAAAGTATTACTTGTTGAGCTAAGAATTGTTGCAAAAGCCCTTGAAACATATGAGGGTGCAGAGATTGCTTCGCTGAATACCGAGGGTTTGGGGGAGAGAATTAACAAAGCTTTAGCAACTAGAATTGATCAACTCAATCAATTAAATGAAGATCTGGATGAAGTAAATATCGCGCTAGCACAAAGTGAAACAAATCTGCAAAACAAAATAAACGACCTGGATATTGCTAACACCGAATTGGCGCTTAATAAAACGGAGCTGGAAAACAAAATAAACGACCAGGATAGGATATTGCTAACACCGAATTGGCGCTTAATAAAACGGAGCTGGAAAACAAAATAAACGACCTGGATATTGCTAACACCGAATTGGCGCTTAATAAAACGGAGCTGGAAAACAAAATAGAAGAACTTAATAATTTAAACAGCAATTTAATGTCAATTAATGAAAGCTTAGGATTAGGAGACGCTGATTTGGTAGAGCAATTAGCGGCTATTCAGAAAAAAAATGATGAATTAGTCTCATTAAATGCATTGCTCCAAGATTCGCAAAAAGAAACCGAACAAGCATTAAAAATTATTGAGCAGGTGAACGAAGAACTAGTATTAAAAGATGAGGCTCTGCAAGAACAAATTGTGCAGTATCAAGAAATTACGAAAGATTTATTAGCGATAAATGACAGTCTGGGACTTGAAGATGCTTCGTTGATAGAGCAGATGGAGGCTATACGTTCAAAAAATGAAAAATTGGCAGAATTAAATCTAAACTTAGTTGAAAAAGACAATGCTATTTTTAGCTTAAGAGGGAAAATATTAGAATTAAATAATATTTTGTCATTAAGTGAGGAAAAACAATTAACGCAACAGTCACAAATAGCTGAATTGAGTCAGAGCTTGAATTTATTAAAAGAAGAAAAAACAACAACCCAGGAAGAATCAACTGCGTCTATCAAAGAAATGAAAATGAGATCAACTGAAACATTAAAACAAGTAGCTTTTTTAACGGAAGAAATAGGGGCATTAAAAAATGAAATTATATTACTTAATGCGGCACTTGAATATAGTGAACAAACTCTTCTAACAAAGGAGCTAAAAATTGAAGTCTTAGGGGAAAGATTAAACAAAGCCTTAACGTCCAAAGTATTTGAGCTACAAAAATATCGATCAGAGTTCTTTGGAAAATTACAATTAATTTTGGGTGATCGCAAAGATATAAAAATTGTAGGTGATCGTTTTATTATTGAATCTGAATTGCTGTTTAACTCGGCTTCTGCCGATCTTCAGTCAGCAGGTATGGAAAAATTAAAACAAATTGGCTTGACGTTAATGGATACAACGCAAGATATTCCAGCTGACATTGATTGGATTATTCAAGTTGAAGGCCATACAGATAAAAGATCAATAAAGACGGTTCAATATCCATCAAATTGGGAGTTATCGACAGCAAGAGCTCATTCTGTTTTAAAATTTCTACTTGATTTAGGATTTGCACCCCATAGATTATCTGCCGCGGGTTATGGGGAGTTTTATCCATTATCCGATGGTGATTCCGATGAGGATTTACAACAAAACAGACGAATTGAATTAAAATTGACCTCTCGTTAAAACTGTAATACGTCATAAATAGAACATAAATAGATATTAGTACTTTGCACAACACTTATGAAAACCTTTGTATTTATATTAATCTTTTTTTTCCCCATGAAAATATTTGCTGCATGCAGCGATCAGCCTGCCAATGAGGTGGATTGGACAAACTGTAATTTTGTTGAAAGCTTAGAGTTATCCGGAGTCTCTTTGGCTGGCGCGCAAATGTCAGGTGTGAATTTAGCTTTAGCTAATTTGGAAAAATCCCAAATTAACAATGCCAATATGGCGTACGGTAATTTCATTTTTGCTAACTTTAGTAATTCCAACTTATTTTTATCAAATTTACAGTACGCTAATTGCAATAATTCAAATTTTGATAATTCAAATCTTGCCAAAGTAAATTTTGAGGGTGCAAATCTTTTCTCCTCTTCTTTCAAAGGAGCCAATTTGTTTGAAGTGAATTTGTTAGGGGCAAATATTACGGGCGCTATTTTTGACGAGGCGAATTTGTCTGGAGCTATTTGGGTTGATGGCAAAACCTGCGCGCTGGGCTCTGTGGGAGTTTGTAATTAATTAGCAAAATATTCAATTTTATATTTCTGTAAAAGTATGTAATGTCGCAGATCAATTTATGAATATTGGTCATCGCCCCCAATTTGGCAGTGCTTATTTTTCTGCGTTTGTTTTAGTTGTTTTCTCCGGTTTGTTATGGAGTTTTGGAGTCGTTACTGTACGTTACATGGTTGATGGTCAAGATTATGTATTTCAGTACTTGTTTTACCGGGGTATTTCAATTGCAGTTATTTTAATTTTTTATCTGTTTATTAGAGAAGGCTTGTCATTTTATGAAAATTTTTTTAAAGTTGGTATTTCTGGATTTTTAGGAGGAATTTTTTTAAGTACCGCTTTTATCGGCTTCATTTTCTCTATTACAATGACAACAGCTGCTGTTACGTTATTTATGTTGGCAGCCACGCCTTTTATAGCGGCTATTGTTGGCTACTTTGTTCTAGGAGAGATACTTCGACCCACAACTCTTGTATCCATGATTATTGCTTTTATTGGTGTATGCATAATGATACTTAGCGACTCCATATTAGGAAGCGCAATTGGCGCCTTGATTGGATTGATATCTGCAACTGGTTTTGCGCTTTACACGGTCACCATTCGCTGGAAGCCCGAAACGCCAAAATTTACAACGGTCGTGTTAGCTGGAATTTTCTGCACTATTTTTTCTTTTTGTATTCTTGGTTTCAGCTTTGAATCTTTTGCGTTAATGCCAGCACGTAATTCCTATCTTAGTTTACTGCACGGATCCCTTGTTGCCTCAGGATTAATTTTATACAGCCTTGGTGCGAAATACCTGCCGTCCGCTGAACTAGCTCTTCTTTCATTGATGGAAGTTGTTGGGGGAGTGCTCTGGGTATGGATGCCTGTATTTGGCATTAACGCAAAAGATTCAAAGCTGAAACCAAGAATACAAAAAGAAAAAATAGTGCAGAA
>JYMV01023797.1_pt1 | contig 11149 bp, 13 predicted proteins | sample 338911 | NCBI WGS metagenome assembly JYMV01 (sample SAMN03354496, study PRJNA234377) | hydrothermal vent metagenome | biome: Deep sea; feature: Hydrothermal plumes at the Eastern Lau Spreading Center, Western Pacific Ocean; material: Seawater | place: Tonga | collected 2009 | depth 2000 m m
CGTCTCAATGTGAAGGAGGCAGTCGAGTAAATATAGGTTTAATAAGAAAAGAAGAATATGAAGAGGAGAAAAAAGGGTGCCAACAGGCTGCAGATACCCGCCTGATTACCCCGTACGGGAGTTGAACCCGTGAAGATTGTTACGCCGTTTTTGAAGCTTGTCTTTTGCGCTGGAAAATTATCCGACGTAATGTATGTACCGCCGTGGCGACTAATCCCTCGTCAAATCCAACCACAAAAAAACTGTAGGCAAGTCAAGGGCCCTTTAACTATTGACCTTGGACTCAACCGCTGATAAACTAATTTCAGGCAATGATAGAAGGAGAAATAGATTGAGAGTTTTATTAATTATCAGCTTGGCAAGCCTTTTTGTATTTTGGCCTTCTCTTGGCAAAACTCAGGAAGAATCTCTAGTTCTGTATTTTTCATTTGATAAGGAAGTACAAGATGAAATCCAAGACCTTTCGGTGCATCAGAATAATGGTAAAATCTCTGGTAATCCGAAATGGGATAAGGGTAAGATTGGAAAAGCTTTAACCTTTGATGGCACTGATGACCAAGTGATTGTACCGACTAGCGAGAGTTTAGATATTAAGAATGCAATAACAATGATGGCTTGGGTTAATCCAGGGAAAAGCCTGTTAGAAGACTGGCGAACGATTATCGGTAAATCGCCGACCAACGTTCTGGGGCAGACCACATTTGCTTACGACATTCGGACAGACAAAGCGGGGACATACCGATTTTCGCTCAACATGGGTAGCTGGCACCGTGTTGTTGGCCCTGTAGCCGAAATTGGGAAATGGACGCATGTCGCTAATACTTATGATGGCAAGAAGATGATTCTTTATCTGAATGGAGCCTCAGTCGGAGACGTGCTAGCAAAAGGAAAAATCAATGTTATTGCCGACCCAGTCTGCATTGGCAATATCGTGGATGCTGGCGGAGCGGGTAAAAAGGAGTACTGGGCTGGTCTTATCGATGAAGTGAAAATATGGAATCGAGGGTTAAGCCAAAAAGAGGTCGAAGAACACATGAATCTCGCCCAAAAAGACATTCTCGCTGTTCTTCCCAAGGATAAGTTGGCGACCATCTGGAGTAGTCTAAAGCGTAAGCAATAAAAAATGTGCCTAGTCTCGTTTTCGCGGGCTTTTTTATGCCTTAATTAGGAAAGGAGATCTTTCTATCTATGGAACTCACTCATTGCCAAAAACGCGAATTCTACAAAAACGGATACCTGAAAATTCCCGGCGCAGTTCCACAACTGATGGTCAATGCCGCCAGACATGCTATTAACTACACCATTGGACAAGGAGAGAAGAATCTTTTCCCAGAATTGAGTCGTGCGGCGGTTATTACGGATCTGTTCAACAAAACCCCTGTCTTTTCATTACTTGAATCGGCGCTTGGAACAGGAAACCTTTGTCCATGTAAAAGTGGATCCATTACATTGAAATATCCTATGCCTGTTGGTGCACCGATCAACGAGTCCCACCAAATCCTGACGAAAGCTATTGGTTGGGGAAGAGGTGGTGGACATCTAGATGGATTAAAAGCTGTTGGAGACCGCCTCCGCGGACTTAAAAAGGATGGAACATACAACCGAGGGTTCACCGCTTTTGCCGCTGTATATCTGAATAAAGTACCTAAACCATATTGCGGTAATTTTACGGTTTGGCCCGAATCACATCGGTTTTTTGAACAGCACTTCATTGAGCATGGCCACGAAATTCTAGATGACCACATGCCGCATGTGGTCATGCCTGAACCACCGATACACATAACTGGTGACCCCGGAGATGTTGTTCTGGCACATCATCAATTGGTTCATACTGGCGCTCCCAATATCTCGTCTAATATTCGTTATGCCGTGATCTTCCGTTCCAAAGGCGTTTTGTGTGAAGAGGTTGGGTTCGACGCCTTCACAGACATCTGGAAGGAGTGGGACGGAATTCGAGAGGTAATCTGCAAAGCCAGATCAAACTGAATTGGAACAACGGAAAAGCGATGCTGTTCTACCAAAGTAACCTTCAGGTGGACTCAGGCAACTGACAATTGGCGTAATAAATATAAGTGTCGTCCCGAGCATAATCTATTAGATCCCCATAATCTGATCAATTACCCACAAAATAACGCCAATCAAGAACCATTGATCAAACCCGCAATTTCGAAACCTCCCTCGTGGCGAGTCTGGAAAATTGACCTTGCCTGCCTGAGTCTAACTCAAACCAGTGTGGGTGATACGTATGACTTTGTCGTTATTAGCTTCTCACTGGAAAGGGTATAATGCAGTGTTATGCTGTACTGAAACCTGATCTTTTACGCTGGAAAATTATCCGACGTATTGTATGTACCGCCGTGGCCTATCGTGACTCGTGGGGGTAAGAGACAGTTCCCATTGGATTGTTCTGCCTACGAAGTATCAGGTGGGTATTGACCAATCCCAACTGGGTTATTAGACATTCCTTGATACTCGTCTGATTACCCCGTACACAAGTTATCTTTTGCGCGGGTTTCAATAACGTAAATCAGTGAAGAAGGAGCAAAAATAAAAAATGGTATGGTGCCTTGACAGAATTAGTAAACTGTGAGATAATGCTTGTTAGCTTTACCAAAATAAAGCAGCAGCCCAACCGCGCCGAGACCTCTCGGCTTTTTTGTGCCTAAAAATAGCTCTGCTTCATCCGGTCCTTCAACTCCCTTCAAACAACTTCGCTTTAAACACAGTTTCACATATCTCGCTTTACTAACTATTCCCAACTATTCCCAAAAAACATTCACTAGTGATGCTGATTCGATGTACATTCTCGCAAAAATGCCTAAGCAATAATCGTTGGATATGAGCTCACATAATAGCCATTTGATCAATATGCAGCAGGTTACGATTTAAAAATTCATTGTCGACTCGTTCAATTTTCAGTGGTTTTTATGAACTTAATTAAATGATTAGTATAAGTGACTTCAAATATAGTATTTGGCTGATTGATGATTAATATTAACAGATTGGTAAAAGATTACTCTAACACTAGAGATCTGGGTTTAATTTTTAAAATTGCCTTACCAATTATTTTATCGAATGGTTCTTTGACCGTTATGCATGTTACCGACCGTTGGTTCTTGTCTCAAGTTGGCCAGGTTGAACTAGCAGCTAGTATGAGCGGGGGCCTAACGAGTCACGTCTTAATTTCCTTTTTTGCCGGTTTAATTGGTTATGTCTCTGCGTTAGTTGCCCAATATTATGGAGCAAATCGACCTAAGAAGTGCACGCGGGCTACTATTCAAGCCTTTTATCTTGCTTTTTTAAGTTACCCACTGCTAATTCTATTTATTCCTATCATAAAATATGTATTTATTTGGACCAATCAGGAGCAAGAACTTTCAACCTATGCCTCTTTGTATGCTAAAACAATGCTAACTGGGAGCATCTTTTTTTTGATGCGTACTGCAGTAGGAAGTTTCTTTATTGGGTTAGGTAAAACAAGGGTTATTTTGATTGCTGATGCCGTTGGTACTTTATTAAATATTCCTTTTAACTTCGTTCTTATTTTCGGCAAATTAGGGTTACCCAAATTAGGTGTTAAAGGGGCTGCATTAGCCACAATTTTTGCAAGCTTTATCAGTTTTGTTATCCTTTTTTTCTTTTTCCTGAGAGAAACATCTCAACTCAAATTTAAGACAAGAAGATTATTAAAAATCGATGGCGAAATAATCAAGAAACTCTTTTCATTTGGACTGCCAGCTGGACTAGAACCATTTCTTAATTTGTTTGCATTTAATATTTTCCTACAGATGATGCACTCCTATGGAACTGATACAGCTAGTGCAATAACAATTGCATTTACCTGGGATAGCGTGGTCTATCTACCATTTGTTGGTCTGGGCATGACAGCCAGAACCATTGTCGGTCAAAATCTAGGAGCCAAAGATAGGGAGAATGCCCAAAGAATGACTTATATGATTATGGGAATTAGCATTGCATATGGATTGGTAATGATCTTGTTTTTTAATTTATTTACAGGCTTTCTTTCGGCGATTTTTGATCCAGAATTCCAAGGTTCAAATAGTAATTCTCAGAGTATCTCTAATATCATGATTAGACTCATTTCTCTTTATACCATTGCAAATTCCTGCAAAATGGTACTTGGTAATTCCCTGCAAGCAGCGGGGGATACTGTGTGGGTAATGTGGGTTTCAATTAGCATACATTGGGCAATGGCTATCTCAGTTGTCGTATTGGTACAAATTTTCAAAGTAAATCAATACGTTGCATTCTCAGCATTAATAGTGATGATTAATTTGGACTTCATTACTAAGTTTTATCGATATCAGACAGCTAAATGGAAAAATATTAATCTAATAGATTGAGTTAGATTTAACACACTAGTTAGAATTTTCCCTTAATCGGATGGGCCCAAAAAGTTTCCAACGAAAATACGGTTGGTTGTATCCAAACAATGTGATAGCTACTTATAAAATTTATTTGGCGGGTACTAAAATAGAAAAAGGTGGAATTTATAAGAAAAGAGTCTGTCGAAGAGAAGAAAAAGGGTACCAACTGTTTGCTGATACCCGCCTGATTACCCCGTACGGGAGTTGAACCCGTGCAGATCTTTACGCCGTCTTGGCACCTGATCTTTTGCGTGGAAAAATTATCCGACGTAATGTATGTACCGCCGTGGGCCTATCGTGACTCGTGGGGGTAAAGGAAAGCACCATTGGATTGTTCTGCCTACGAAGTATCAGATGGGTACTGACCAATCCCAACTGGGTTATTAAATACACGCTGATACCCGTCTGATTACCCCGTACGGGATTAATGCCCATAAACATATCCCATTCAAGCAGAGAATTCGCACTATCTAACAAAAATATTTTTGTTCATTCAGGATCTAGTTGAAGATCAGATATAAGCTCAAAAGGTAATGTCTAGAATCTCTGTTGACTCTAGGATTCTCTGCCAATTCAATGTTGGTTATTGCTTCTGCTGAATCTAACAGCGAACAGGCAGAAGTAAGAAATGATCCTGTGAAAACATAAACCACTGCACCCATTTAATACCACAGGGAAGTATAGCGTTTTCATGGCTACCTGATAAGAATATACTATTAGCTGGCCGTGAAATCATTAAAAGCAGAAGAATGGATAGGACTAGAAAATCAACTGCTAATTTAGTGTTGAATTCTGCCTCAACAAAGCAAACTAAATTTGTATCCTTGACCGCTTAATCACAACAATCTGTTGGACAACATTCCTCTGATTGGCCGTTCCCAATACCACCTTCATCTTTAACAAAGAAAAATTCCCAGCTATGACCGTTAGGATCAGTAACCCATACTTTATCCTGAATAGCATAACAACAATCGACATCCTCTTCTAATTTTGTTGGTAGACCTAGTTTCTCAAGTCTTTCCTTGGCAACGATCACCGCTTTGGCATCTTCAACTTCAACACCCAAATGGTTGATAGCATCCTGATGAATAGGTGCTAAAACTTGATTGAGTGTCAAATTGACAGATGGATCATCACAAGAAAACTTAGCGTAACCGTCTTCTAGTTTAGCTGGTTGCTGCCCGAATAGCTTAGTATAAAAGTCTACTGAAGCATTAAAGTTGTTTGTATTTAAAGCACAATGCAATCTACTCATTTCTAATCCTTTTCTGTCTGTTTAAGATTTCCCTGCAGATTCAATGTTGGTTATTGCATCTGCTGAATCTAACATCGAACAGGCAGTAATTGAATAAGTATTGTGAAACCATGAACCACGATATCCATTTAATACCACAGGGAGGGTAGGTGTTTTCATGGCTACCTGATAAGAATATACTATTAGCTGGCCGTGAAATCGTTAAATCAAGATCTAAAGAACCTAGAATATCATTTACCCATTAGTATTGATCTTTACAACGGAGTCCACATGGTACCATGTTTAGCGATTCAGTCTAATACTTTTTAGCCATGTGTATCAAACACCACTATGCTGATATCAATTGTCATTCCAGCATTCAACGAAGAAAAATTGCTGAAGCACACAGTAGAGCGTATACATTGTGCAATCAATGAGAACTCGCATAGAGGGTACTCATGGGAAATCATTGTCTGCGATAATCACTCTACCGACAAAACCGCTGAAATTGCGACTGAGTTGAAGTGCCAAGTCGTATTCGAGTCGGAACGGCAAATTTCCAAAGCACGAAATTCAGGAGCAAGTATTGCTTAATGGAGACTGGTTGCTCGATGCAGATACTTATCCACACCCTGAATTGCTGGCTGAAACGCTAGATTTAATCGAAAGCGGTATGTACATTGGCTGCGGTACAACTGTCGAAGTAGTAGGTGGGACCTTATTCAACAAACTCCGCATGGAGAGGTTGAACCCTATCTTTCAGCTATTTAACTGGAGTGGCGGTGCTTTTCTCTTGTGTAAATGTGAGGCTTTTAACTCCATTGGTGGATTTAGTACAAGTCTTTATGCTTATGAAGAAATTGATTTCGTGTTTCGCTTAAAGTGGCACGGTTGGAAAACAGGCAAGAAATTCACGGTCTTGGATCATTATCCAGTTATTACCTCTGGGCGAAGAGCAAACTACAATGTTTTCTCAATAACGCAAGTCGTCGCTTCCAATTTTCTTGCAGTGACTCTATTTATACTTCATTATTTGTTGCCAAAGAGTCTTGTCAAGAAGCTTGGGAAACGTTCGCTAGGTTATTGGTATGCAAGTCGCCTGCAGTAGGCATATGGATGGTTTGTCCAAGGAATCCCGTTTGCTATTAAAGAAAGTACGAGATTGCTTTTTTGGCTAGTGATTGCCCATTACATGTTGATAATGCAAATGCAAGATCTGAAGTAAATCGACAATCTTACTGTTTCCCATTTAACCCAAGCAAACAAATCAATTGCCTTTATGAATCTGCTTGTTTACCTTCGGGATAGGTAAGGTACTGGAGAGATGAGAAGAGTTGGATTTTAAAATGAATGCTCTTTATATTTCCCTGCCAATTCAATGTTGGATATTGCATCTGCTGAATCTAACATCGAACAGGCAGTAAGTAAGAAATGATCCTGTGAAAACATGAGCCACAGCATCCATTTAATACCACAGGGAGGGAGTGTATTAATACATTGGATTATAAAGATTAGCGATTTCACGGCTACCTTATAATAATATAGGCCACCTCTAAAAATCGCATTTTAGAGGCTCAAATTTTAAGTTAACATTATTTTGAGTAAAAATTGAATTTACTATCGCGAAATTACGATTATTTGTCTCAATCCGACAGCAATCAGTACCGCTTGATGGCGGCACTGGCTGACTTTGCAGCCTTGATGCCGCGCCGCTGGCAACTAAGGCTGGGCCAGCAGGCAGTATCGGTCTATGTTGTAGGCAAGGTTTCGCCAACCAATCTTAGCTTTGGCCCTGGCTATGCCTATGGTTCGTCTAATCAAGTTGCCTGCCCGCATCTTCTGGATTCCCAAGATGTGTTCAACTCGGCTGCGAGTTTTCGAAGGCTTATGATTAGCTTCTATCTGAGGCTGAGTCAGCTTCTTATAGCGGCAGCCTTTTCGCTGAATGTGGCTGCGGTAACCATCTTCCTTAAGAGTCTCTCGGTTTTCCGCCGACCCATAAGCAGAGTCAGCCCACACATCCTGGCTGCTGTTGTTTTCATCAAGCAGTTCTTCAAAGACATTGCTGTCATGAACAGAAGCAGGCGTTACTTCATAGCTGCGAATAAGTTTGTGCTTAACATCAATGTCAATATGATTCTTATAGCCGAAATGATTTACGCCATTCTTCTTCATCCAGTCTGGTGTTACGCCGCTTTGGAACCGCTACAATGCTGGCATCAACGATTTGTCCTTTCTTGGCAGAAAAACCGTTTGGACGCAGAAATTCGTCAAACTGCTTAAAAAGTTTTTCGATCAGTCCTGCCTCGGTGAGTTGTTGTCTGAAAAGCCAGATGGTCTTGGCATCAGGCACCGTATCGTCAAGACTCAAACCGAGAAAACGCATAAAAGAAATGCGATCCTTTATCTGAAACTCAAGCTGATCGTCAGAGAGGTTGTACAAGGAATCAAGAATCATGATCTTGAACATGAGTATAACATCAAAAGGCTTTCTGCCTGCATTGGACTTTCGCTCTTTGTCTCGAACTGTCTCAAGAGTTTTGCAAAACTGCTCCCAGTTGACTATTTCGTTCAGTTTAACCAGCGGGTCGCCGCTGTTGTCGAGTTGTTCAAAACGAGTCTGCCAGTCAAAAAGTCCTGCTTGCATCATGATCAATCCTTTGATGATGAGTTGAATAATCGTAATTTAATTGTCAATCAGCTAATTCTAACAAAGATGCAGAAAATTGCACGAATCTAACTAATTTTTAGAGGAACCCATATGTTTTAAAAAGGAAGACTCGATCGACGAGAACTGATATCATTAGGCTTTTCTGGTTAGGCAGTATTGAGTTTTTCTGCTAAATGTTATGTTATTGTGTTGCCATATCTCAAGTCTGCCCTCAACTTTATTCTATCATTTTTGAACTTGTCTTAGGGTAGGGTTTCTGATGTAAAGCGTCGCACCATTCAAGGAAATGGGGCTAAGGGAATTGTTGCGAATGTAGAAAGCCCCTTGATTGTGAGTGCCTGCCAATGGGTATTGGGTAGAGAGCATAGACAGATTAGCGTGTTCGGGTTGTTTGTAATCTTTGTACCGATTTTCAGGCAATCATTACACTAGGCTGTGACTGGTTTGTCAAGAGCAAGCTTATGAATAACAATACCGCTTCTATCAGTGGTTGGATCCAGTTCCAGTGCAAGCATTACGCAGTCAACATTTATCAGGATTATAGAATCGGTGTCTATTAGTATAGTCGCTGTTAAATGTTGAGCAGTGGCTGAGGGAGTACATTGTGTGATTCTATATCCACACCTTAGGAAACAACTTAAATACGGTACTAGTGCGTGATATTCTTGATTTTGGGACAATTGCTCAAGATATGGCGGTTAGTCCTTTTGAGAAGTTTATCTTCGACCGTCATGGTGGTGGTTTAGTTGGAGTGGTGTCGAATGGATAGGATATATCAAATTAGTCTTGGCTTGGGATAGGAATTATGCTTATCTGTGTTTGTGAATTTTAAGCTGGTTGTAGGTGCGTTTGGTGTTCTTCCAATGCTAGCGGGTAGTGGTGTAGGTTGGTTTCCTAGTTCAGATAGTCTTGAAGCTGTATTGAACAAGCGCACCAAATTATTGTTATACTTGTATTTAGTATTGCCGCCGGTTGAAGATTGTGTTTATTCCTTTAGTACGTCTAGTTCCGTAGACAACTCAAAAAATTGATGGCTTATGCCACTTGGAATGTAGAGGAGACTCTGAATTGTAAATGAATCAACGCTTCAATATAAATAGAGCTGAGAATATAATAAACCAGTTTTCTAAGACGTTGGATTTAAGTCTTGTTGGTTATAGTATCCTTACCGAAGTGGGTACTGGTCTTTACAGTTTTATGCCTATAATTCCATTGATGGCTGGGGCTAAAAAAGTAATGGCATGGACTCAAGATTCAATTTATGGGTCGGCTGAGAGTGCAATCCATCAGTGTCGCAATATTTTAGCTTCTACTGACAATACTGAAATTGATTTTCATGTAGGTCCTTTAAATGTTGATCATTTGAAGCAAGCAGATGTGATTACAAATTCAGCTTTTTTAAGACCTTTGGACAAGGAAAAATTAAAACATACTAAATATTGCGAATAGCCGGATGAAAATTGCGATTATTGGAAGGACAGAAATCTTGCTTGAGACTGCTGAGTTACTGCTTAAGCAAGGATATTCCATTCCTTTAGTGATTACTGCTAAAGAAGCGCCTGAGTACAAAAAAAACGTGCAGGATTTTCGTGCGTTCTCTGGGGACATTGGAGCGACATTTATCCAGACGCCCCGAATACTTAATGCTTTCGATAGTATACTTAAACTTTCACCAATAGACATTTCTGTAAGTATGAATTATGTTGATATTATCCCTCAGAAGATAATTGATTGTTTTCGGTTGGGTGTACTCAATGTGCATGGTGGGGACTTGCCTCGTTATCGAGGGAATGCTTGTCAGGCATGGGCGATTCTCAATGGTGAGAAGCATATCGGGCTTTGTATTCATCGTATGATTGGGGGAGAATTGGATAGTGGTGACATCATCACTAGGGAATATCTGGCTATTGATTACAATATGAAGATTACGCAGGTATTGCAATGGATGTCCGAACGGGTCCCGTTTTTATCTCTCGAAGCTGTGGAAAAGCTCAAGCAGGACCCACACTATGTACTGGAAAGACAATCTAAGGATCCTAAAGATTCACTGCGTTGCTATCCCCGTGAGCCCGGGGATGCTCGCATTGACTGGAATCGGAGCAATCTTCAAATCCTCCGTTTGATCAATGCTAGCAATAAACCTTATTCTGGTGCTTATTGTGAATATAAAGGTAAAAAACTCATTATCTGGGATGCGGAATTGGTTGAAGACGGAGAGGATTTTTTTGCGGTCCCTGGACAAGTTACTAAAATTAACAGCGGAGTTGTCGAGGTCGCGACTGTGGGAGGGAAGTTGCGATTAAAGGAGGTGGAGTATGCTGGTGAGCTAAAATCTCCATCTCAAATAATTGGATCAATTCGAGAACGGTTAAAGTAGAAGTGCGTGTGTGTATACTGACCTTTCCCTCAAATTTAGAAAATACAGTTACTATTAGTGTCCAATGAAAGCATTTAGGTGTGTTACGAATGCAACATGTGTAGCCTACTGAGTGCAAAGGTAAATGTGAATTTCTCAGCCATACTTAGCGAGGATCAAGTTCAGGATTTTATTGATTATATTGTCCAAAAAAATGAGATACGCTTTGACTCCATCAGATATATTGCATATGAATGGGACATTAATCCAACGCAAAGGAAAACTTTAAAAAATCTTAGAAAGGTTCTGAATGTAGCTGACACAAATCAGGCAATACTATTCTTGCTTTGCTTTAAAGGACTAAGTGGGCTGGAAAAAGGAATGGAAGTAATTTTATTGAGAGATAACATTGATTTATAGAACTATCTTGAGACTATAGAACTCATAGTGTTGCACTGTAAAGGCTTTCGATTTAATCAAAGTGAAATCGAAATTATTGT
>JYMV01022858.1_pt1 | contig 11148 bp, 10 predicted proteins | sample 338911 | NCBI WGS metagenome assembly JYMV01 (sample SAMN03354496, study PRJNA234377) | hydrothermal vent metagenome | biome: Deep sea; feature: Hydrothermal plumes at the Eastern Lau Spreading Center, Western Pacific Ocean; material: Seawater | place: Tonga | collected 2009 | depth 2000 m m
CGCGTATATATGTTTCCAAATTCTTTTAAGGCAAAAAGATTAGCCGCAGTCTCTGTATCCTTAAATTCATAAGAAGTAGTCCTATATATAGGTACAGCTACCGCAGTAGTGGCAGGGTCACTTCTGTACTCGCCTCCATGTAACGCTATTGTTTCTGGATTTTTTGTATTTTTAAACATTTTTTTTCTCCTTTTTTAGTGCTTTAGAATAATTCAAGGTGCACACTTTAGTTAAATATCTATACCGAATTTTCGTGTAAAAAAAAACCACCAAACATGGCGGCCATTAATCTATCATTTTAGCTGTCTAATGCCCGCAATCTGATTCAAATAGGCAACTAGTATTTTAACTAAAAAATAACCTAATTGTAAAGACTTTTTTAGTTCCAATATATTTGACATTGACTATTAATCTCAGTACTTATGCGCCATCTATAATGACAAATTTTATTAAAAAAGATGAAATAAAAAATAATTGGCTTTTAATAGATGCAGAAAATGCAATTGTAGGTAGATTGGCTGCTTATATTTCTAAAGTCTTAAGAGGCAAAAATAAAAATCAATATACTCCACATATGGATAATGGTGATTTTGTGGTAGTAACGAATATAGAAAAAATTAGATTTACAGGTAAAAAAACTAACAATAAAAAATACTATAGACATACTGGCTATCCCGGTGGAATTAAGTCTACCACACCATCCTTGTTGATGAAGAAGAAACCTGAAGAAGTTTTAAAGTTAGCTGTTAAAAGAATGATGCCAGATGGACCTTTAGCAAAAAAGCAACTTTCAAAATTAAAAATTTACAAAGGAACTGCCCATCCGCATGAATCTCAAAATCCAGAAATTATTGATTTTGCTAAAATGAATAAAAAAAATTATATTTCAATAAATTAATATGGAAGCTCAGCTGAATACTGAACCAAATAATAAGAAAATTAAATTAGATTTTAAAGATTCTAAATATGCCACGGGTAGAAGAAAAAAATCTGTTGCTAGAGTTTGGCTAAAGAAAGGATCTGGTAATATTCACATAAATGGAAAAACAATGGTTGATTACTTTAAAAAGCAAAATTTACAAATGGCAATATTTAGACCTTTTACTATTGTAAAAAGAGAAAATGAATTTGATGTTAAATGTTCAGTTAAAGGAGGAGGATTAAGTGGACAAGCAGGTGCAATTGTACATGGTATAGCCAGAGCTATTGTAGAATTTGAGCCTGATCTTAAACCAGCATTAAAAAAAGTAAAACTAACCACGAGAGATTCCAGAGCCGTTGAACGCAAAAAGTACGGTCATAAAAAAGCAAGAAGAAGCTTTCAGTTTTCTAAAAGATAAATTTTTATTACGATATCTCCCAAGAATAATAACTGATATAATCATAAAAATGAAAGATTCATTGAACATAGCTATAGCTGGAGCTACTGGATATGTAGGACTTGAATTAATTAAAATTCTGTCAAAACATCCCAAAGTAAAAATTTTATATTTATGTGCTAATAAATCTGTTGGTAAAAAAATTTACACTTTTAACAAAAAGATAATCAAAAAAAATCTTCCAATAATCTCAAAGATTAAAGATATAGATTGGGATAAAATAGAAGTTCTTTTTACAGCATTACCAAATGGCAAAGCGCAGAAAATTGCAAAAATTATACCACAACACGTTAAACTTATCGATTTATCAGCTGATTTTAGATTAAAAGATTTCAGACTCTACAAAAAATGGTACGGCATTAACCACAAGTGTAAAGAATTAATAAATAAATCAATATATGCAATTACAGAGTTTTCTAAAAATTATTTGCACAAATATAAAATTATTTCCTGTCCAGGATGCTATCCAACATCTATACAAATCCCTCTAATACCATTAGTTGAAAAAAAAATGATAAATGTTGGAAATATTATTATCGATTCAAAATCAGGCTATTCAGGTGCGGGAAAAAACGTTAAAAATAAATTTAAAAATATATTTAATTCAGTTTCTGCATATGGAATAGGTTCTCATAGACATATGGCAGAAATTGATCAAGAGTTATCGAAAATATCTAAAAAAAAAATTAAGGTATTTTTTACTCCTCATCTTATTCCAATGTTTAGGGGAATCTTATCTACAATATATTTAGATACTCGAGGAAAGTACAATGCTAGAAAAATTTATAAATTTTTAAAAAATTATCATAAAAAAAACTTTTTTGTTAAAATTGCAAAATTTAATACCGCTATAAGCACAAGCGAAGTAATAAATACAAATTATTGCAATATCTCAGTATGCGAAAACAGAAAAGAAAATAAAATTATCATTATTTCTACTATTGATAATTTGATTAAAGGAGCATCAGGTCAAGCTGTTCAAAATATGAATGCTGCCTTTAAATTAAAAGAAACTACTGGCTTAATATGAAAACCTTCCTTTATTTAATTATATTATTTATCTTTACTAGTTGTTCTACTGATAAAGGCACCTACTGGTGTGGAGACCATCCTTGCATTAACAAAAAAGAAAAAGAAGCTTATTTCAAGAAAACGATGATTGTTGAAATCAAAAACTTAGAAAAAATGAATTCGAAAAATAATTCGGAAATAGAAAAAATTATTCAACAAGCCCGAAAAGGAGAAAAAAAAAGAATTAATAATGAAAAAAATATGGCTAAACAAGCAAAATTAGAAGATAAAAGAAAAAAAAAAGAAGAAAAAAATATGGCTAAACAAGCAAAATTGGAAGATAAAAGAAAAAAAAAAGAAGAAAAATACTTGACGAAGCAAATAGAACGAGATGAAGCGAGAATAATTAAAAAGGAAAAGAAAACGTCAAAACAAAGTGTTAATATTAATGCTGGTATAGAAGGTCCTGCAACTATCTCAACAAATTTTAATAAATTAGTAGAAAAAATTAAAAGCAAAAGTATTTTTAGACCTTATCCCGACATTAATGATATACCAAACTAATTATTATGAAAAAAAAAATTAATATAGCGATTGCTGGATTTGGAAACATAGGTAGTTATTTTTATAAATTCTTAGAGAAAAATAAAATTAATATATCCATTAAAACTGGAAAAATACCTCTGATTAAATATATTTGTGCTAAAAATATAAATAAAAAGAGATTAATTAAAATCCCAAAGTCAAAATGGATTAACAATCCTTTAAATTTATCTTTAATGGATGATGTAGACATTATAGTTGAATTAATAGGAGGATCAGAAGGTGTGGCAAAAAAATTGGTTTTTTCTGCTCTAAGAAATAAAAAACATGTAATTACAGCAAACAAAGCATTAATGGCAAAATATGGGGATCAACTTGCTGCTTTAGCTGAAAAAAATAGAGTTAATCTTGAATATGAAGCGTCAGTTGCTGGCGGGATACCTATCATAAGATCAATAAAAGAAGGCTTAATAGCAAATAAAATAAACAAGATTTATGGAATTCTTAACGGTACCACAAATTTTATCCTATCATCTATGGAAAGTAGTAGAAAAAATTTTTATGAAGTTCTTGATAACGCAAAGAAATTAGGTTTTGCAGAAAGCAATCCAGTATCTGATCTAAATGGAAATGATTCTGCTGCTAAATTACGTATCCTATCATCAATTGCTTTTAATACGAATATTTCAAAGAATAAAATTCTAACTGAAGGTATTCAAAATATTAATTTGACTGATATTTTATATGCAAAAAAATTTGGTTATAAAATAAAATTATTATCTATCTCAGAAATTAAAATGAACCAATTAATTGAACGTGTACATCCATGTTTAATCTCAAACGATTCTTTTTTAGCTAATATTAATGGTGTGCTAAATGCTATTGTAATTGATGCCATGCCAGTTGGAAAATCAGTTCTACAAGGTGAGGGTGCTGGTGCTGGACCAACATCTTCAGCATTAATATCGGACCTTTGTTCTATATTAAGAGGAAATATTAAATATCCATTTGGAATTTCATCAAAATTGAGAACAAAAATTATCAAATTCAATATATTAAAGCACACAAGTTCTTCATATTTGAGAATTGAAGTAAAAGACCTGCCGGGAGTCTTATCATCAATTACTAAAATTTTTGCAAAAAATAGAATATCGATTAAAAATTTATTACAAAATCCGGATAAAAAAAACAGAAAAGCTACAATAATAATAATTACTCATAAAAATTTAGAAAAAAATTATAACAATTTATTTTCAAATTTAACTAAAAATAAGTTTGTGTTAAAGAAACCTACTTTTATAAGAATAGAAAAAGTATAAATGGTCATAAATAAAACTCTTATAGAATCATTTGCTAAAGCAACTGAGAGAGCAGCGTATGGTGCCTCTATCTTTAAGGGCAAAAATGATAAAATTGCTGCTGATCAAGCAGCTGTTGATGAAATGAGAGCCGAATTAAACAAGATAAATATGAAAGGAAAAATTGTTATCGGAGAGGGCGAATTGGATGAGGCTCCAATGTTATACATTAATGAGAAGGTAGGCACTCAAACTGGAGAAAGTTTTGATATAGCTGTTGATCCATTAGAAGGCACTAATTTTACTGCTAAGAATTTACCAAATGCTCTGTCTGTACTAGCTGTTGCTAGAAGAGGAAATTTACTCCATGCACCGGACATTTACATGGAAAAAATTGCAATAGGACCAAATTTGCCAAAAAATATAGTAGATCTTGATTTTAGTGTAAAAAAAAATATTGAATTATTATCTAAATCAAAAAACATAGAGCCAAGTGAGTTAACAGCTTGTGTACTTAAACGCTCAAGACACGATGCGATAGTAAAGACTTTGAGTGAAATGCATGTAAAAATTAATTTTATCACTGATGGGGATTTATCAGGAGCAATTTCTGTGGCGGACTCAAATACAGGTATTGATATTTATATGGGAATTGGTGGAGCTCCAGAAGGAGTCTTGTCAGCAGCAGCATTAACATGTTTGGGCTGTCAGATGCAAACTAGATTAGTATTTCAGAATACCAGTGAAAAAAATAGAGCTGAAAAATTAGGTATTAGAAATTTAAACAAAAAATATAAAATTGAAGATATGGTCAAGGGAGACGTCATATTCTGTGCTACTGGAGTTACTGATGGAGATTTAGTCCAAGGAATAAAAGACCTCGGTGAAAATTTTGCCTCAGAAACTTTAGTACTTCATAACAGTAGTAAAACGAATAAAATAATCAAAAATCAAACTAAAAAATGAATTTTTCTTCAGTCAGCGGAAAAAACTGGTTATTCAAAAAATTCAATTCGTCTGATGTAACTAAATTTACTGAAAATTTTTCATTAACCGAAATTGTTGCTAAACTTTTATCTATAAGAAAAAAAAATATAGATGACATAGCTTTATTTTTAGATCCAAAAATTAAAAACCTTTTGCCTAACCCTTTACACTTAAAAGACATGAAAAGTGCTATTGAACGAACTTATAAAAGTATTATCAAATCTGAGTTGATAGGTATTTTTGGTGATTATGATGTTGATGGTGCATCTTCTACGGCATTATTGGCTCGATATTTTTTGTCTATTAATCAAAAAATTCAAACATATATACCTGATAGACAAACAGAAGGTTATGGACCGAATAATCTTGGATTTAATAATCTTATTAGTAATGGAGCAAAAATAATCTTTACAGTGGATTGTGGAACTTTATCTTTTGGTCCTATAAACTTTGCACAAAAATTAAACGTTGATGTTATAGTATTAGATCACCATCAGTCCGATGTTAAACTTCCTGAAGCTTGTGCAATTGTTAATCCGAACCGTTATGATGATACATCGGAACTTAATTACCTTTGTGCTGCGGGAGTTTGTTTTGTTTTTTTAGTTGCTTTAAATAAAAAATTACGCGATGAAAATTGGTTTAAAAATAATAATATAAATGAACCAAATATCTTAAATTTTTTAGATTTAGTTTCACTAGGAACTGTTTGTGATGTCGTTCCTTTAATTGGTTTAAATAGAGCTATAGTAAAACAGGGGCTAAAAATTATAAAAAAAAGATCAAATTTAGGTTTAAAAACATTATATGACTTATGTAATATTGAATCTCAACCTACAACATTTGATTTGGGATTTAGGTTGGGCCCAAGAATAAATGCTGGTGGAAGGGTTGGAAAAGCTTCTCATGGAGCAGAACTTTTGATTTCTAATGATCCAGAAAAAACATATCAGATAGCACTTGATTTGGATAAGTCAAATAAGGAAAGACAAGCCATTGAATTAATGTTGTCTGAACAAATTAATTTAGAGGTAAAAAATTACCACAATCATCCTGTATTGGTTATGTCGGGAAATAATTGGCATGAGGGAATAATAGGAATTGTAGCATCAAGAATTAAAGAAAAATATAACAAACCAACTATATTAATTTCTCTGCAGCAAAACATAGGAAAAGGATCCGCTAGATCAGTAGTAGGCTTTGATATAGGAAGCCAAATTATTAAAGCTGTTCAATGCGGTATACTTCAAAAGGGAGGAGGCCACAAAATGGCTGGAGGTTTTATATTAAAAAAAGAAAATATTCCTACATTTAGAGATTTTTTAATTAAAAATTTTGAAAAATCCAACATTAATTCTTCTGCAAGCACAAACTTGTATTTAGATTCTATAATTGCTCCCAGTGCATTAAATGAAGTTTTTTTTGATGAAATTAATTGCTTAGCTCCATTTGGATCAGGAAATAGTGAACCTAAATTTGTTATAGAAAACATTAAAGTAATATCAGCAAATATAGTTGGAAATAATCATATAAAATTAGTTTTAAGTGGAAAAGATGGTACTGTATTTAAGAGTTTAGCTTGGAATGCTATCAATACCCCCCTAGAACCATTTCTTAATAATAAAAACAGAAAAAGGATCAATATCGCTGGAAAAATACATTTAAATCAATGGCGCGGAGAAAGAAAAGTTGAATTTATGATTGAGGATATTGCACTAAATTAATTATTTAATTTTAGAAAATATTTTTTTAAATGTTTTTCGTAATTCCTCCAAGAATTGACAGAACTATTATATATTTTATTTCTTGCCTGTACATCGCTTGCAGTTTTAATTATTCTCTTATTATTATGAAAATTTAAACAATCTTTATTCCAATCTAGATCACAAACATTTAATAAGTTGCGAATTTCTTCTTCCGGGTTTGAAATTAAATTTTCATATTTAATATTGAAAATAAAATTAGGTAGTAAATTGTTCCAATAATTCATCAAACCAGAATATAGATTGTAATAATCAACTATTTTAGTTAGTTCGTATGAGTAATTAATTTTTCCACTAGGAAAGTGATTTTTGTATATGGATAAACAATTATCCTTACGATTTCTGTAACAATGTACTATTTTAGAATTTGGTAATATAAGTTTTATAAAACCAATCCAAAAAAAATTTTCCGGCATTTTATCTGTAGTTCTTTCAGAGTTATTAGAAATATTTCTCATTTTTGATAAATATTTTTCACCTATTTTTTTAAAGTCTTTTTTGTCAAAATTTGTCACACCTTCAAAAAATAATTTTAAATTATCAAATTTTTTTCCAAAGTTTTCTATTAACAAATCCGGTACAAAATCTCGTTCATCACCACCAAAAACCTTAGGATGATTTGATAAAATTTGTTCAACCAAGGTAGTGCAGGAGCGTGGCATGCCAAGTATAAATATAACTGAAGAATCGGAACTCCCGCAATCTATGTATTTATCGAAAGTCTTTTTACTAAAAGTGTTCTTAATTTTTTCACATTTATCTTTTTCATATTCTATAGAAAAATTAACTTTTTTATTATAGATAGTGTTTGCTTCTTTATAGAATTTGAAAGATTTATCGAAATCTCTGATATCTTCATAAGCTTTGCCTAAAGCAAAAGAAATGTTTGTTTTGTTTTCCGTGTCATTAATATCTATTTGCTTATATATTTTTTGCATTTCATGAAAATGTTCCTCATCATTAGTATAATTAATTATTCTACTAAGTGTTCTATGTGAATTGGTATAACTAGGATTTATTTTTATTACTTTATTAAAATTTTTTTTTGCTTCCACAAAATTTCCCATTGCTGTGTAGGAGCTACCTAAATTATGATAAGCATGAATGAATTTTGGATCAATACTGACTGCTTCTTTGTAGCAGAAAATTGCTTCTTTGAATTTATCAAGTGATTTATACAGACTTCCTAAATTATTGTGAGCTTCAGGATTTTTATAATTTAAAGAAATCGATTTTTTATAAAAATTTTCAGCTTTAGTATTATCAGATTTATCATTAGCAAACAAAAGACCCAAATTATTGTAGATCGTAGCAAAATTAGGATCAATTTTAATTCCTTTCTCGTAATATTCTAATGCTTGATCCACTTCCTTTTGTGCTGATAAAATTAGACCCATTAGATTATATAAAAAAACAACCTTAGGGTTTGAATCAATAAGTTTTCCCGTAAGATCTTCGGCTTCTAATATTCTTCCGGATTTAAATGCATCTACGGCGTGCTGAATTTGTTTTTTTAAATTTTCCATTAATTATATTTTGATCATTGAAACAATATCAAATATATAATAAATACATGATTAATTTAATAGGTCCCATCGTCTATCGGTTAGGACACGTGGTTTTCATCCTCGAAAGAGGGGTTCGATTCCCCTTGGGACCACCAAAAAACCATAAATGAGTTATGTTGTTTATGTAATCGGCAATTATCAAAACTCTAAATTAACTACATACGTCGGACATACAGGTAATTTAAAAAAAAGATTAGATTTACACAATAAAGGAAAGGCCGCAAAATTTACTAGAGGAAGATATTGGAAGGTCATATATACCGAAAAATATGTCACAAAAAATGAAGCAATATCTAGAGAATATTATATAAAGAAAAATAGAAAATTTAGAAATTTTATTAAAAAGAAATTTGGATGAGTAAAAAAAAAATTGCAATATTGTTGCCATTTAAAGATCACTTCACAAACTCAAAGGCCGGATCGACTTCTATATGGGTTAAGGATTTTAATAAAAAAAGTAAATATAAAGATCAAATAAGTATTTATGGAAATACACCTTTTCTCAATGATTTGATTGATAAAAAAAAATATAAAAACATAACTCTGGAAAAAATAAATATTGGAAGCAAAAATACTTTATATGTTAAAAAATTTATTAAACAACTAGCTTTGTATAAATTTAATTTAGTAGAAATACATAACAGACCATCTTATGTTCACCAAATAATTGAGAGCGTAGTCAATATAAAATTGGTTTTAATTTTTCACAATAATCCTATTACTTTAGGTGGATCAACAACCTTACTTGAAAGACAGGCTTTACTAAAACATTGTGAAAAATTAATCTTTGTAAGTAATTGGGTTAAAGAAAAATTTTTTGAAGGCTTTGAAAAAAAGAATCACTACAAATGTATTGTTATATATCCATCCATAAATCCTATAAAAGAGTTTCCAAAAAAAAATAATATTATTTCCTTTGTTGGCAAATTAAATCGCTCAAAAGGATTCCATGTCTTTGGAAAAGCTATTGTTAAAATCTTAAATAGATATAAAAATTGGAAATCAATAGTAGTTGGTGATGAACCGAGAGAAAAATATAATTATAAACATAATAATTTAGAATATAAGGGATGGCTTAGCCATCATAAAACTTTAGAACTATATAAAGATACAAGTATTTCGGTTGCACCTTCATCTTGGGAAGAACCTTTTGGACGTACTGCAATGGAAGCGTCTTCGCGAGGTTGTGCGATAATAATTTCAAAAAGAGGAGGGTTGGTAGAAACTGTTGCAGATGCAATATATTTGCCCAAATTAACTGAAAAAGAGCTTTATAATAAAATAAAATATTTAATCGAAAATAAAAAACCAAGGCTGGAAATTCAAAAAAAATCGTTAAGGAACGTATTACATAAACTTGATTTGAATACTGTAAAAATTGATAATTATAGAGATAATATCATTAATAAATTTTCTTTAACGTTCGTTAAAAAAAGAAATTTAAAGATTCTACACATCTCAAACTTTGGAAATCGCTTGTACAATAGACTGTATTTTATTTCTATAGCCAAAAAGCTATCTAACGGATTTATAAGATTAGGTCATGATGTCACAAATTTAAGCGATAGAGATACAATAAGATTCAATAGATATATAACTACAAAAAGCGGTGTTGATTATTTAAACAAATTATTTTATGAAACAGTACTTAACTATAATCCTGATCTTATTCTTCTTGGTCATTCTGATAAAATTCAAAAAAGCGTATTAGAGAAAATAAAAAATTCAAACAAGAGTATTAAAATTGCTCAATGGTTTGAAGATAATTTGGATAAAAGTGGTCCAGACCCAGTTTCAAATCAAAGAAGATTGCTTCAATATGAGCCTTTTATTGATCATAACTTTATTACAACTCACCCTTCGGTCTTAAACTTCTTAAAAAATAAAGACAACTATCACTACCTACCAATACCTGTTGATAAAAATATAGAAAAATTGAGTGTCTATAATAATAGTGAAACAATTTACGATTTATTTTTTACAATGAGTCATGGAGTAAATAGAGGAACTTTAAAAACAGATAAGAGTGACGAAAGAGATCCTTTTATTAATAAATTAATAGAAAAAAATCCAAATATAATTTTTGATATCTATGGTTACAAAAATCGTCAGCCTATTTGGTCTGAAGATTTTTATCACACAATAAATCAAGCAAAAATGGGACTTAATTTAAGCAGAACTAATTCTGTAAAATATTATTCAAGCAATAGAATATCATCATTGATTGGCAATGGACTGATGACATTTATTGATAAAAAAACTCAGTTGAGTGATTTTTTTGACGATGATGAAGTGGTGTTTTATAATAATATTCACGATTTATCAAAAAAATTAAATTATTATAAACACAACAGTATATTGCGGAAAAAAATAGCAAAAAAAGGAAAAATTAAATATTTCAATTATTTTGATGGCAAAATTGTAAGTGAACACATTGTAAACAAGATTTTTGGTCTGGGTGATAAACGTTTAAAATGGATGGAAAAATAAATAAAATTATCTAAAATTGAAAAAAAAAATAACAAATTAAAAAATTCGGATCTATGGGCAAAAGAATGTTTAAGCTTAGCAATACATCCAAATTTATCAAGAAATGAAG
>JYMV01023256.1_pt1 | contig 11147 bp, 12 predicted proteins | sample 338911 | NCBI WGS metagenome assembly JYMV01 (sample SAMN03354496, study PRJNA234377) | hydrothermal vent metagenome | biome: Deep sea; feature: Hydrothermal plumes at the Eastern Lau Spreading Center, Western Pacific Ocean; material: Seawater | place: Tonga | collected 2009 | depth 2000 m m
CGGCGATATTGATATCGGTAACGAAGCCTCCGAGTATAGCGGGTCTCGATTTTCCCTTTTCTTTCTGGCCGAATACGCCAATATGATCACAGTATCGGCGATAGCCGTCACCCTTTTCTGGGGCGGCTGGCTTCCCCCTTTCCCGAATGTTCCCTGGTTGGGATTTTTGGGCATCATTCCTCCGGTTGCCTGGTTCTTGATCAAAGTATTCTTGATTTTATACCTTTTCATCTGGGTGCGGGGAACCTTGCCTCGCTTCCGCTTTGACCAGCTCATGAACTATGGATGGAAGGTGTTTTTACCCATCGCACTGGGCCACGTGATCCTGTACGCAGCCATTTTGGCGATATGAGCAAAACGATGAATTTTCTGAAGCGAATCTTTTTGGTGGATATTCTCCAAGGGTTGGCCGTGACCTTCCGCTATACCTACAAAAGTGTCTATACCGAGCAGTATCCCAAGGAGAAGCCGAAACTGGCGGAAAGATACAAGGGGGCGCCGCGCCTGAACAATGATCCCGAGACAGGAGAAACCCTTTGTATCGCCTGTGATCTCTGCGCCCAGATTTGCCCTGAAGATCTTATTGTGGTGGGTTCTCAGCGCGATCCGGAAAGCCGGAAAAAGGTGCTCACACACTATACGTTTGATACCTCGCGCTGTCTTTTTTGTGGGTTATGTCAGGAAGTGTGTCCCACCAACGCCATCGAATTGACTCAAGATTTTGAATTGGCGACCTACAGCCGCAGTTCCATGCTCTGGGACCGGGAGCGCTTGGAAAAGGGATGGGATCGAATCGAATTTGGCAAAAACTACCATAAATGATCGTTTCAATTTTCTTGTTTCAAGTTTCAGGTTGGGCAAATGCCGGCGGATTAGCGCTCAACGTGGAACTTAAGAACGTGAAACATGAAACGCGAAACATGAAACTTTAAAACGTAAGCATGGAACTTATTTTTTTCTACATTCTAGCAGGCATCCTGGTCACCTTTTCAATTCTCACGGTGACGGCGCCCAATCCGATCCGGAGTGCCGTTTACCTGATCTCGGCTCTTTTGTCGATGGCGGGACTCTTCTTTCTGCTGGAGGCGGAGTTTGTGGGAGCCGTTCAGGTTCTGGTGTACGTGGGGGGAATCATGGTGCTGTTCCTGTTCGTGATCATGCTGGTCAACGTACGGGAGATGGAAACCCAGCGCAGGGCGAGTCGACATTGGAAAACGGCCGTGGTCCTGGGGGTGGTGCTGTCCTCGGAACTCATCTTTCTTGTGGTGCGGGGCGCCGACATTTTCTCAACTGAAGGGATAGGCTCCAATCTGATTGTTGAAGCGCAGACGCGCAACACCGAATCGGTAGGCAGCCTCCTGTACAGCACCTACCTCTTGCCCTTTGAAATCGCATCGATCTTGTTGTTGGTCGCCATGGTGGGGGCGGTGGTCCTGACCATGAAGGAGAAATAGTCAGTATGGTGGAAACTGGGCACTATCTGGTTCTGAGCAGCATCGTTTTCACAATTGGGGTGATCGGGGTGCTGACCAGACGTAATGTCATCATCATTTTGATGTCCATTGAGCTGATGCTCAACTCCGTCAACCTGAACCTGATTGCCTTCTCCGACCACCTGCAGAACCTGTCGGGCCAGGTATTCGCGGTCTTTGTCATCACCGTGGCGGCGGCGGAGGCAGCCGTCGGCCTGGGTATCGTGATTGCGCTTTTCAGCAACAAGGAGACGGTGAACGTGGATGAGATCGATCTGATGAAAGGATAGCGGATGCTCGAATATCTCTGGCTCATTCCTGTTCTCCCCCTTCTAGGGTTTGCCATCAACGGACTGGTGGGACTCTGGAGTGTGTCTCGAACCGGACGGCCTCAAACCAAGCCGTTTGTATACACGGTAGCCTGCGGAAGCGTTTTTCTGGCTCTGCTTTTGTCCTTGGGTTGTTTTTGGGGATTGCTCCAACTCGATCCTCACGACCGGATCGTCGAACAGGACCTTTTTACCTGGATTGCCGGCGGGGCGATACGAACCGTGGGAGGCGATCTGGCCGACCTCCACATCACCTGGGGAATGCAGCTGGACCCTCTTTCCGGGGTGATGATTCTGGTGGTGACCGGAATTGGCTTTCTGATCCACGTTTATGCCATCGGCTATATGGCTGACGAAGAAGAGGGCTTTTATCGCTTCTTTGCCTACATGAACCTGTTCATGTTCATGATGCTGACCCTGGTTTTGGCCAACAGCTATCTGGTTTTGTTCGTGGGATGGGAAGGAGTCGGCCTGTGCTCTTACCTTTTGATTGGCTACTACATTCAAAAGAAGAGTGCCGGGGATGCCGCCAAGAAGGCGTTCGTGGTGAACCGTATCGGCGACTTCGGCTTCATTATCGCCATCATGATGATCTTTTCTTATTTCGGCACGGTGGATTTCACCGAGGTTTTTGAGGGAGTGGAGGCCATGTTCCCCACCCCGGAAACAGTGTGGGGACCGCTTAGCTGGATCGCCTTGCTCCTTTTTATCGGAGCCACCGGAAAGAGCGCCCAGATTCCGCTCTATGTGTGGCTGCCCGATGCCATGGAGGGTCCCACGCCGGTGAGCGCCCTGATCCATGCCGCTACCATGGTGACGGCCGGAGTCTACATGGTGGCCCGCTCCACCGCCATTTACAGTCGTGCCCCCGAAGTCATGCTGATTGTGGCCGTAGTGGGAATTTTAACTGCTCTACTGGCTGCCACCATTGCGATGTTTCAACAGGACATCAAGAAGGTCCTGGCTTACTCCACCGTAAGCCAATTGGGCTATATGTTTGCGGCTTTGGGTGTGGGGGCGGCGGCGGCCGGTATTTTTCATCTCATGACCCATGCCTTCTTCAAAGCCCTTCTTTTTCTGGGTTCCGGAAGTGTGATCATGGCCCTTCATCATGAGCAGGATATGAGGAAGATGGGAGGATTGAGAAAGCATCTTCCCACCACCTGGTGGACCATGGGAATCGCCACGCTGGCCATCGCGGGTGTGCCGGGGCTCTCGGGCTTCTTTTCCAAGGATGAAATCCTGTGGCGCTCCTTCAGCAACCCCCAGGGCCATATGCTGATTTGGATGGTGGGGGTTCTGGTGGCAGGGATGACCGCCTTTTACATGATGCGCATGATGTTTCTGACCTTCCATGGAGAGGAGCGGCTCTCGCCGGAGGTGGCTCAACACGTTCATGAATCTCCTGGCGTGATGACCGTTCCGTTGATGATTCTGGCCGTGGGGGCGGCCTTGGTGGGATTTCTGGGTCTGCCGGCCTGGCTGGGACCCAATGTGTTCGAGCATTTTCTGGAACCGGTCTTTGAGACTCGCTATCAGGCCGCCGAGGGAATTCCTCACTACGCACACTCCACGGAAATTCTCCTGACCGCCGTTTCCGTGGCATTGGCGGCACTGGGGATCTATCTGGCCTATCATTTCTTTCTCCAGCACAAGGAAAAGCCAGCCTTGTGGCTGGAAAAATTCCGCGGTGTTCACCAACTGGTCTTCAACAAATACTATGTGGATGAGACCTACGATCTTTTGTTTGTCGACCGGGCCAAGGACTCGGGACGATTATTGTCCGCCTTTGACAAAAACGTTGTGGACGGAGCCGTCAACGGCACTGCCACTATCACTCGGATTACAGCCTGGATTTCGTCTCAGGCCGACATTCACATCGTGGACAGGATCGTTAATCTGGTGGCCCAGTTCTTCAGGTTTTTCAGTTCTGTCGTCGGGAAGCTTCAGACCGGGCTGGTTCAGCAATATGCCCTCTTTTTCGTGATCGGGATCATTCTGGTGATCAGTCTTTATCTCTATTTAGGAGTTTAGCCGATGAGTTTCTTCATGGACAACATCTTGACCATCGTGTGTTTCTTTCCACTCCTGGGAGTGGCGCTGATTATTGTGTGGCCCAGGGGAAAGGAACACGACGAAAGCATCAAGTGGATCGCTAATAGCGTCGCCCTTATCGGTTTTTTCATCTCGCTGCCGTTGATCACAGAGTTCAACGATGCCCAGTTTATCGACTCGGAATCCGGAATGAGGTTTGCGTTCAAGGCGGATTGGATTCCCGCCATCGGGGCTCAATTCTCCCTTGGCATCGATGGCATCAGCATGCTGCTGATCCTGTTGACCACCCTGATGGGCTTTATTTCGATTCTTTCTTCCTGGACGGCGATCACCGTGCGGGTCCGGGAATACTATTGCTATTTTCTGCTGCTGCAGGTGGGCATGCTCGGGGTTTTCATGGCACTGGATTTTTTCCTCTTCTACGTTTTTTGGGAAGTCATGCTGGTGCCCATGTACTTCATTATCGGGGTGTGGGGAGGACCGCGAAGGCTTTACGCAGCTATCAAGTTTTTTCTCTACACGCTGGCGGGATCGGTCTTGCTGCTGCTGGGCATCCTGGCCCTTTATTTCTTTCACCACAGCGTCACCGGCGTCTGGTCTTTCGATGTCCTGGCCATGCAGCAGTTGGATATCCCTCTGAATCTTCAGACCTGGATCTTCCTGGCCATGTTTTTGGGCTTTGCCATCAAGGTTCCCATGTTCCCCTTTCACACCTGGCTTCCGGACGCCCACGTGGAAGCCCCCACGGCTGGCTCGGTGATTCTGGCCGCCATCCTGTTGAAGATGGGAACCTACGGCTTTGTTCGTTTCAGCCTGCCCATTCTTCCCCAGGCGACCATGCACTTCCTCTATCCCTTGCTGGTCCTGACGGTGATCGGAATCATTTACGGCGCCCTGGTGGCCATGATGCAAAAGGATATGAAAAAGCTGGTGGCTTACTCTTCGGTGAGCCACTTGGGTTTTTGTATGATGGGAGTTTTCGTGGCCACGCCGGTGGCCCTGGAGGGGGGCATCCTGCAGATGATCAATCACGGGATTTCCACGGGAGCCCTCTTTTTGATTGTGGGAATTCTTTATGAGCGGCGGCACACCCGGATGATTGCCGACTTCGGCGGTTTGTCGGCCATCATGCCGGTTTACGCCACCGTCTTTCTGATCATGACGCTCTCGTCCATTGGCATGCCAACTCTCAACGGGTTTATCGGCGAGTTCATGGTTTTGCAGGGTGTCTTTGCTGATTCCACCTACAGGCTATGGGCCGTCTGGGCTGCTGTGGGCATCGTTTTGGGTGCAGCCTACATGTTGTGGCTCTACCAACGGGTGATGTTCGGCGAGTTGGAACACCAGGAAAACCGGAATCTTCCCGATCTCAACTGGCGCGAAATTGCGACCTTCGTCCCGTTGATCATCCTGGCTTTCTGGATTGGTCTGTACCCGAAGGTCTTTTTGGACTACCTGCATGAGCCGGTCAATCAGATCGTGGAGAGGGTGCGTCCCAATCAATTTTCACCTTTACCGGCTCAGGTGGCCTTGAGGGAATAATCGATGCCCGAACTTCCACAGATCAGTAATCCCCTGGAGTTCTTTATCTTTAACGGGAGGGCCATTGGCCCTCAACTGCATCTGATTCTGTGGGGACTGGGGTTGCTGTGTATTGACTTCCTGATTCCCAAGGGCAAGAAGGGCCGCGTCGGGGCGTTTTTTGCGGTGGGCGGTATCGTCATGTCGTCCCTACACCTGTATCGGCTCTGGGGCGAAAGTTTGGCCTCGGCCTTTTACGGAATGATCACGTTGGACTCTTTTGCCCTCTTCTTCGATATGCTCTTCCTGGTGGCCGCCTTTCTCTCGGTCCTCATGTCTTACCGATACATGGAGGTGGAGGAGGAGCAAGGCGTGGAGTACTACGCTCTGATTCTTTTCGCCACCTCCGGCATGATGTTCATGGCCGGAGCCGTTGATCTGATCAGTCTCTTTATCGGGCTCGAGTTGATGTCGATTTCCACCTACATCCTGGTGGGATTCTTGAGGAGGAGTAAACGATCCAATGAAGCCTCCATGAAGTACTTTCTTCTGGGAGCTTTTTCGAGCGGAGTCATTTTGTATGGAATGTCGCTGCTCTACGGATTGAGTGGCAGCACCAACCTGTATGAAATTGCCTCACGGGTCGCTGGATTGCAGAATTCTACGCTCCTCGTGCTGTCCCTGTTCATGATGATGGCGGGTCTGTGCTTCAAGATCGCAGCCGTCCCCTTTCACATGTGGGTGCCCGATGCCTATGAAGGGGCACCCACATCCATTACCGCCTTCATGTCGGTGGCAGTCAAAGCGGCGGCCTTTGCCATCTTCCTGCGGATCTTTTTCGTTGCCTTCTCGGACCTGAGGGAGGTGTACACCCTGGTTTTGGCGCTGGTTGCCATGATCACCATCACCTGGGGCAACCTTGCCGCCATCACCCAGCAGAACATCAAGCGATTACTGGCCTATTCCAGCATCTCTCATGCCGGATTCGTTCTGATGGGAATAGTGGCTGGAACCCGGTCTGGAGTCACGGCGGCAGCCCTTTATCTTTTGGCTTATACTTTCATGAATCTGGGTATCTGGGCGGTGGTGATCCTGCTGCGACGTCAGGATATTTCAGGCGAGAGGCTTGAAGATTTCGACGGTCTCTTTTTCAAGCATCCGGCCATTGCCGTGCTGATGCTGGTATTTTTTCTCTCCCTGGCCGGGATTCCTCCCCTGGCCGGTTTTATCGCCAAGTACTTCGTCTTTGCGGCGGTGCTGGAAGTTGTCTTTGCCGAGCCAGGCCCCAACACCTCCATTCTGGTATGGCTGGCGGTGGTGGCGGCGCTCAATGTGGTGGTCTCCCTGTACTACTACTTCCGCATCGTGGTGGCCATGTTTATCAAGAAGGATTACTTACCCGCCCCTCTGAGTTTTTCAGGAGGCTTGATCGTGGTTCTGGTCATCACGGGGATTTTTACGGTGCTGATTGGCATCTATCCTCAGCCCTTCATTGAGCTGGCCCGAGCCGCCTCGGAATCACTGATCTGACCGTTGAGGTTTCGTTTTTTCGTTTTTCCTTTTTTTCGCGGAACCGGCTGACCAGCTGACCTCTGAGCGCACCACATCACGAAAGAACGAAGGAACAAAAGAACGAAAAAACGAGAAAATGTGCCCTTCGGGCCCCCTTTTGCCATTGCCCCCCTTTCTTGTTATGATCCAGCTTCTTCCAGCTCGGGAAAGTGAAGCTGGCGTGGAAGTTCTTTGTCGGGAGCCAAGTGGGACTTCCTGAACCGGCAGCGGGGAACCGACTACTGTAAGTGGTTTTCATGATGTCCGATCGGCGTGGTAATTTTCGGGCAAGGTCCTTACACCTTTTGCAAGAAAATATCCGCAAATCGGGACCGGCCGCCGTTGCCGGCTACACGCTCATAGGGGCGATACTCTTGTTGGGTGGGATAGGGTATCTGATGGACCAGTGGCGTGACTCCTCTCCCTGGTTTTTGCTGGGAGGGTTGCTATTGGGCATCGTTGTGGGTTTTTATGAACTGGCCAAAACCGTTTGGAAATGATGCATATCTTCTGGTACCTCATCTTGTTTAGTATCGGTTCCTGGGGGTCGGTCTCGCTGATCCTGGTTCCCCAGGCAATCTCGGAGATTTTCCTGGGAATGATCATCCCATTGCTGTTAGCGATTGGCACCATTCTGTTGGTGGAAAGAATCTACCGGCAGAATCCGACAAAATTGACTTCTTTTATGACCAAAGCGGCCGTAGGAAAGATGATACTTTACGGAATTTACGTTCCTTTGGTGGTAGGCGTTTTTTCTTTTCAGGCGATACCGTTTGCCATAAGCTTTACGGTCTATTTTATTGGACTACATCTAGCTGAAGCTCTGTACTTTCGTTCCATGTTCAGAACCGGTTAGAATTACAGAGAATAAGAAAGTTTGTGATGATCGCCGAACAAGAGGGTCAAGCAGGGGCATTCGATGCGGGAGAAGTAATCATTGGGCATGTTTCCAACAGCTCGTTGGATCATCCCATTTTCGAACTCCCGACCTTGCTTGGCATCAACTTCTCCGTGACCAAGCACGTTTTGATGCTTTGGCTGGTAGCGGCATTTCTGTTCTTCGTCATTACCTGGTCGACACAGAAGTACTTGAAGCAAGAGCGGCCTATTCCCACTGGATTCATGAATGCTCTGGAGGCAGTGGTCCAGTTTATTCGCGATTCGATCGTTCTTCCCAATGTGGGGAGTAAGTTCGTGAATGTCTGGACCCCTCTGGTCCTGACCTTCTTTTTCTTCATTCTCACGGCCAATGCGGTAGGGTTGGTTCCCATCTTCGAGGTCCTCGGTCTCTTTAATCATTTTGTTTTGCACGCGGAGCATGATTCGATGGTTGACTTGTTACTTCATGGAGGGACAACGGCTACTTCCAATTTCAATGTGACTGCCGCCCTGGCCACCATCACTTTTGTTTCCATCATCGCTGCCGGGACCAAGGCCCATGGGTTTATCCGACACTGGAAAAATCTGGCGCCGCCAGGGTTGGCCTGGCCAGTGTATATTATTCTAATCCCCATCGAAATCATGGGGATGCTTGTGAAACCCTTTGCTCTGACCATGCGTTTGGCTGCTAACATGACGGGGGGACATATCGCGATTCTGTCGATTCTTTCTTTCGTCTTCATATTCAGTGATTTATTTCACAGTCCCCTGGCTGGAGTGGGGGTGGGTGTCCTGGTAGCGGTCCCGTTGGCGGTGGCTATCTCCGCCCTGGAGATCATCGTGGTGATGGTACAGGCATACGTTTTCACTCTTTTGACAGCTGTGTTTATCGGGATGGCTATTAATGTTCATCATTAGCTCGGATGATGCATAAATTCTCTACTGCAGCGCCGAAATTAACGGTCCTGACGAGAGTCCATTCATCATCCAGGTTACAAACGGAGGTTACCTAAATGGAAACGCTGCATTATTTTGGCGCTGCGCTGGGTCTTGGGTTGATTGTGATTGGGGCCGGACTGGGGATTGGTCGATTCACTGCCGCTATGGCCGAAGGCATTTCCCGCCAACCGGCAGCCGCGGACAAGATCGTCGCTGCCGTGAATTTGCCACTCTTTCTCCTTGAAGGCGTCGCCATTCTGGCAGAGGTGTTTGTACTCCTGGTGGTATTGATAAAATAAGCAGAGGCTAATGGCCAACCTTAAACGGAGCGTGTAATGGATAACCCTCTGATTCAGGTGGATCCAGGACTGTTTATCTGGACTATTCTGACCTTTTTGGTTCTTTTGGGATTGTTGGGGAAATTCGCCTGGAAACCCCTTCTTGCGGCGCTGGACAGTCGCCATGAGCTGATCAAGAAGTCCCTGGATGATGCCGATAAGGCCAAACAGGAATTAGAGCGATTGCAGCAGGATTCCAGAGAGATCATCTCCGAGGCCAGAGTTGAAGCCCAGTCGATTGTGGCCAAGAGCAGGTCCGAGGCCGAGAAGCTGAAAGGGGAGATGAGACAAAAGGCCAAGGAGGAAGCCGGCTCAATCGTGAGGAGTGCCGAAAAGCAGATCCAGGTGGAGACCGAGAAGGCCATTGCGGAGATTCGTGGCGAAGTGGTGGATCTTTCCCTTCTGGTCGCCTCCAGGCTGGTCAAGAAGAATCTTTCCAAGGAAGATAATCAATCCTTGATCGAAGAATCTCTGAAGCAAATCGAGTCCTTTCGGGCTTGATCCGGGCTCAACCGGGAGACCTTGATCTTGCCGAAACGGTTCGATTGTACTTTTCCAATGTATGGATAGCTGGTAAGATCATGAAGACGTTAACCCCGGCGATGCGGCAAGGAAATGGTCGCCAAAGCAGGGTTAGAGAAGGGAACGGAAGAAAATCATGCCTCACCTGAAGTTTATCGTAGCCGGAGGGTTCATCCTGTGTTCCATAACCTATTTGATGTTCACTGGATTCAGCGATTCCATGGTGTACTACCACACCGTTTCCGAGGCTCTGGAAATCGCCCAGGAAAATTCCGATAAAGGTATTCGGGTCAGCGGTTATGTCTCTTCCGGGACCATCAAAAGAGACCAAAGCGCGTCTCGGGTCGATTTTTTGGTTTATGAAAGAGACAGCGATCAAACCCTTCCCGTTGTTTACCAGGGGATTATTCCTGACACCTTCAAGGATGATGCCGAAGTGGTGGTGGAAGGAACCTATCACTCAAAAGATGGGGTCTTTCACGCCAACGTTCTTCTGGCCAAGTGTCCCTCCAAATACGAAGCCCTGGGAGATGAGCATCCAGAAGACATTCCCATGGCCGAAGGGACCGATTAAGTAGTTCGATGGTCGATCTGGGCCATTATTGTCTGATTGCTGCCCTCCTCGTCTGTTTCTATGGGATTGGCATTTCTGTGTGGGGAGGTATCAAAAACCACCTTCCCTCCATCCGCAGCGGCGAAAACAGTGTCATAGCCAACTTCGTCTTTGTGGTGGTGGCTTCCATCTGCCTCTGGTATCTGCTGCTCACCGATCAATTTCAAGTCGAATACGTGGCCGGATACAGTGCAACCGATATTCCCGATCGGTTCAAATTTACCGCCTTTTGGGGCGGCCAAAAGGGAAGTCTTCTTCTGTGGACCCTGGTGCTCTCGCTGTTTTCGTTTATTCTCGTGGTCCAAAACCGCCAGCGCAACCGCGATCTGATGCCTTATGCCACGGCCGTGGTTCTGGGAATCAATGCATTTTTCGTATTGATGCTGAACTTCGCCACCAATCCCTTTGAAGTGATGGATTTCATCCCGGCTGACGGGCAGGGACTCAATCCACTGCTTCAGAACTGGTACATGATTATTCATCCGCCCACTCTCTTTCTGGGCTACGTGGGTCTGGCTATCCCCTTCGCTTTGGCCATGGGAGCTCTCATTGCCGGGCGTCTCGATACATCCTGGGTTCGTTCCACCCGTCGTTGGGCCTTGGTGGCATGGATCTTCCTAACCTTCGGGTTGACCCTGGGAGGCAGGTGGGCCTACGAAGAGCTGGGCTGGGGAGGCTACTGGGCATGGGATCCGGTTGAAAATGCATCCTTGATGCCCTGGTTGATCACCACTGCCTTCATCCATTCGGTGATGATTACCGAGAAGAAGGGAATGCTGAAGGTTTGGAACTTCACTCTCATCCTGCTGGCCTTCGAGCTCTCCATTTTCGGAACCTTCATCACCCGCAGCGGAGTGATCTCCTCGGTTCATTCCTTTGCCCTGTCGAATATTGGACCCTTTTTCGTGGTTTTTCTGGCCATTAGCAC